>Ga0209372_1000498_pt1 | contig 16956 bp, 21 predicted proteins | sample AgamicAtPe_FD_187170 | JGI IMG/M metagenome (GOLD analysis project Ga0209372, IMG submission 187170) | Agave microbial communities from Guanajuato, Mexico - At.P.e (SPAdes) (version 2) | ecosystem: Host-associated > Plants > Phyllosphere > Phylloplane/Leaf | place: Guanajuato, Mexico | collected... | reverse complement strand
GCCGCCGCCGCCGCCGCTCATAAATTTCAGCCACCAAGAGGAACAAAGTTTGCAAGCATCCCTCAGACCGAATCGGCCGCCCGACAACAATGGCCAAACTCAATTACACTTCCTGCCCACTGGCTCACTTGTGGCGCCCAGCTCGGCTCGCTCGCTCGGCTCTGTGCTCGTTCGCGGCGGGCCGATATGGAAAGATTGACACAATTTTGGCCAGCCATTCAGGTTTGCCGGAGCGAACAGCAGCTCGGCCTTTGTTGCTGGCCGAGCGGGAGCCCTCGAGATCCAGGCTGGCCAGCCAGTCAGCCAGCCAGTGAGCCGCAACAGGCGACCAGTAGGCGAGGAGCCATTTGGAGCCAAAATTCAATGGCTCACTCGGCGGCGCAGGTTTCAATCGCCGATCAAGTGGACGCTTGATCCTTGGCCCGCAAAGCTCCAATGACACTCAAACTCATCCGCTCGCTTGCCAAACTCGAGAGCTTTGTTTGTTTTTCTCAATTCAATTCACGGTCAGTGGCGGCGGCGGCAGCGGCAGCGGCAGCAGCAGCAGCGGTAGCAACCTGAATGGGGGCTTCCACTCAATGGCGAGCGAGCGATAGCGGGATCTTGCTGACGCTCGATTCGAGCTTCGCTCTCGTCGGCTGTTTTGCCGCTCTCGGTTTGTTTATAAGCCGGCCACCAGTTGCATAAAACCAAAGCAACCCTCTCCGCTGGCTCCTTCAAACTCTGAGCGCGACTGCTCGTTTGCAGCCACCATTTTGTTGGGCCACCTGCGCCCGGGCCAACTTGGCCTGCTTTTGGCTCATCCACGCCGACTGTGAAAAGTCTCTCGCGCGAACGTTAATTGGAAATAGTTTATGAGACTCGGCCAGCGGCCTTGGAAAGCGGTTGAACTTTCGCTTTGGAGGGCCGCCACAATGAACGCTCTCCAAGCTCGAGCCTGAAAAACTAGCCAGCAAGCTCGACACCAAACGCGAACTTAGTTGACCGCCAATCGCAGAGCTGGCCAATCTGAAAACGCGCTCAGCTAAACTTTATTTATATAGTCGAGCGGGCCGCTGTGAGTCCTCTGGCGGGCAAACGATCCTCGGCAGTGGCTGCCTTGAAGGAATCCAATCTGCTGTCCGATCATGAATATTGAATCCTGCTTCCGGATCTCACATTTCGGACTTGAATTGCGGACGAGCAGCTCGGTCCTTGGCGCAGAGGTTAGCTTGTGCAATTCTCAGAGGAGGACTACACTGTGCCAGTGGGAGCAGCTGGAGTTGGAGCGCTGAGCTCTCGGCTGGTTGAGCTGGACGGCTAGTCGGATTTGGATTGGGGAGGGCGGCTTTGAGCGCTGTGTTGGGTTGGCGAGCGTTTTGCAGTACACAGTGGGCGCAATGGGCGCATCAAAGCTGCAGACTGTAACGGAGAGGGGCTCAATTAGCCGCTCGCGTACATCCTGAGCTGGCCTCGAGCGTCCACGCTCGAGCTTGGGCCCAAGTCGCGGCCAACTTGGACGTGCTTCGTCCAGCCAGTCGGCCACTTGGGCCCCGCAAAGCTCGCACTCGTCGTCCCATTGCGGCCGAGAGGTCGGCTGGACGTAGTTGAATTTTTGGCCAAAAGTGGAGCTCCGGCGCCCAAAAGTGGCACTCTGGCTGAGCGTCGCAGGAGACAGGGGCGCCAGTCTGTAGAGGCGCCGACCGCGAGGCTAGGCTACAATTTTGCGCGCGCTTGGAATATTGTGCCATTTACTTGATTGGGCTTGGAAGCTCGCGCAAACATCGTTCCAGTCGTCACACTGGCCAATGGACGACAACAATTCCAGCAACGGCAACACCAACAAGGAGCCCACGAGCGCGGCTTAAACAGTGGCCGGCTCAATCGCCCTATCCGGCCCTTCGCTCTCTCAAGAGCTAGATTGGCCTCCTTGAGGGAGGCCCGCGAATGGATAGAGTTTCTGGGCGACGGGAGTATTGAGGATCGTGACTGGAATCGGTTGGAACGTTGCGGCCGACTGGCAGTCTGCTGAACAATCATGGCTTGCGTTTGCTCGAGAAATTGGTCGCCCTTGCGAGATTTGCCGCGGGCGCCCGAGTTTGGGAAACAATCCACTTGCTGTGCAACTCTTTGCTGAGATAAAATCTCCACAATTCGGGAGAGCGCAACTCAATATGGAGGCGGAATTGCATTCAGCTTGGCTAATTGTGATCCAATGGGTTTGGATCCAAATATGGTTGGGTGGAATTGTTTTGGATTTGGCGCGGCTGGCGGCGCCCTTGGCTGCCGCAAGGGCGCCGCCATCTCGCTTGCTCGCCGCCCCTCGAGGGTCCATTTTGCATCTGCGGCCGGAAGGGAGGTTGGATGGATGGATGGATGGACGGATGGGGGGCGCCGCCATATTTCACCAAGCTGGCCTCGAGCTCGCGAGCGAGCTGGGCCGGTGGCCGTGGCGGGCGGGCGGGCGGGCGCAGTTTGTGGACGCCAATTGCGGGGACAATGATGAATGATTTTGAGGCTGCAAGGGCGGCCGCTTGGCTCCAAGGTTGCGGCCAGCGGAGAGGGAGGCTGCAAATTGAATCCGACCGAGTCGAGTTATTTAGGGGACTCTCCTGTCTGCTTTCTGGGCGCCGCTCGAGTGAGGCCGACGGGGCGACTCTGCACTTGGAGGCGCCAGGCCGGCTAGGCAGCAAAACTCGTGCGCGCGCGCGCCGGCCGCCCTTGGCTGGCAAACAAGAGCTCGCTTTGGCGGCCAGGAGCAAGCGAGCTGAGTGGCGACAGATAATCTACTCGCTCGAGCTTGTTTTCCTCTCCTCCTCGTCGTTTGCTCGCCTCTTGCCTTCGAGGGAGCCGCCAAGCGAGACGAGGGCCGCGACGAGAGCCTTGATCAAACAGGCTAACCCGGCGCTGTTTGTCCAGCTGAGTTGGTTGGAAGCGCTCGCGCCTCATTTGTATCAGAGCAAATTGGCGCCGACAAATCATCTAGGAATTGATTTGCGAGCGAGCGGGCGGCCAAGCGAGCGGAGCCGATTGAGTTTGGCGGGCGAAGTTGTGACAAGTGCGGCCAGTCCATCGGTGTTGGCCGCCTCCGATTGGCCGAAACTGGCTGACGGATGTCTAAATGGATGGCCGCGCTCGCAAGTCTACCTAGACACTCAATGAGGCTCGAGTCGCCTTTGAGCCGGGCGCCAATGAATGGGAGCTATTTTTGCCGGGCCAGCGAGCATGGGGCGCCCGCGGAGGGGGCGGGGAGCGCGCGAACGGAGCTAGGCGCCTGCGCGCGCACGCTGCACGGGCCGGCCGATGGGCGGCGGCGGTGGCGGCGCGACAGAGTGGAGCTGGCCGGCGTTGAGTTGTTACTTTCGGGCTCCAGCTTTGGTTGCTGAGATCTCCTCATTGCGGCCGGGCGAGGCGAGCGGAGGCGAGCGCAGAAGTGAGGCAGAGAGAGTGAGAGCAGGTGAGCTCAGGTGCTGGTGGCGAGTTGTGCGAGGAGTGCGCGCGAGCGAGAGGGAGGGAGAGCGGCATGGGCGAGCCTTGGCCGCGGCGCCCCGAGCACTCGCCGCCGAGCTAACCGCAAGAGTCACGCAAACGCGACCAGTGCCAACACACAAACAGGACACCAATTTGGGCCCGACTCCAGGAGGTCAAGTGGCCGCACTGTGCCCGTCCTTGGCCCGGCTAACGATGCACTTCCGCTCGCAGGCGGCCGCCCGCCTCGTTGCGAGCGCCCCTCTCGGACAGGAAGTGGGCGCGCGTCTGTCCGAGTGGGCAGACTCGCTGGCTAGCGCGGGCAAGCTTGACGCCACTTCCATGGGCACGAACGCAACGATGACAGGCAAGGCAAACTCAACGCAAGAGAACGGAAGCGACTCGAACGAGCTGGTCCCTCCTTACATGCAACAAATGACCACCGTGCTCGTCGTGCTCCACCTCTCAGTCTTCGTGTCCGGTTTGGTTGGAAACGCGCTCGTCTGCCTGTCCGTCTACAGAAACAAGTCCCTACAAACGGTGACCAACTACTACATAGTGAACCTTGCAGTGGCCGACTTCCTTGTGATACTCATCTGCCTTCCGCCAACCGTCTACTGGGACCTGACGCTCACCTGGAACTTCGGCTTGGTTTCCTGCAAACTGGTCCTATACTTGCAGGTAAGTCAGTTTGCGCTCCGCATCCAGTCCAGGTGGCCCAAACCGCGAGCGGCGCCGCGAGCTTGCGGCCGGGCAGCTGGAATAATTAATTGGCGCGGATGAAGTTGCGAGCGCGCCAGAAGTTGCGAGCGGCGCCAGACGAGGCAAGCTGGCGCCAGTTGGCGCGGGCAGCTAGGCTCGGCTCGATCGATGGGGCTCGTCTGGCCGCGCAGTTGGAGGCGCCGGCCGCCCGAAGCGAGCCGGCGCCTCGCCCTCGGTCGGCTGGCCGGCCAAGACCAGCCAACAGCTGGCAGGCTATTGAGTGGGAGGCCGCATTTTTGCAGCCCGCCCGCGTTTGGTTGTTTTTGATCAAGCTATTCAAACAATGGCCAGCCCCAAACTCAATCCATCCGCTGCGAGCAGTTTGGCGGCGGCCGCGAGACAATTGGGGCCCAGAGCTTTGCTTGGCCGGCGCGCGTTGCAATTGGTGGCTGCGCCCGAGGAGTTGGCCGAGGGAGAGTTTTGAATTTTTATAGTCGTCGGCTGGAGGAGGAGGCGGAGCGATAAAAGGCAAGGTGATCCTCGCTGCAGCGCTGGCTCGGCTGGAAGGGAATGGCCGCCAGGCAGTGCGCTTGCATGGCCTCGGGTGGAATCGCCGCCAGCCCGAAATGGAGCGGCCGGCTTGGAGACGGATGGAGGGGCGTTGGACAGATATTGGGCTGCCAGTGGGCGGCCGCCCGCTAACGTTTATATGTCTCCCAAGGCGCCACCAGCGAGCGCGGCCGGCTCTGGCGCGCACCTCGCCAATGGCTCGCAAGCGCTTGGCCAGGCGGCCAACACTCGCGCCGGCCAATTCCGGCGCCCTCTTTGAGCGAAGGTGGAACACCAATTGGCGCCACGAGAGCAAGATCGAGCGCAAACCAAGATGATTATTTATACTTGACATTTGATAGCTGAAGCGGGCTGGAAGCGCGCATAAGCGAGGCTTGAGCACAAGTGTTGGGCGCACTTAGCCGGCCTTGTAATGTAACGCCGAGCATTACATTGCTCGCCGCTCACTCGAGCCAGATTGTTTTCCCTCCCAGACGGATGGATGAGCCCAATTCGCCCACTTCCGTCGCGCAACACTCGCCGCGTTCGAGGGTCCCGAGGAGATGGAGCTGCGTCTCGCGGGACACTTCAACCAGCCGCCTCCTTCCCCTTTCCGGGCCCAGACCAACCTGTGCCGCAAAACTCTCCTTCGCGAGCCGCGAGCCCTCTCGGCCGACAGTTAGCGGCGGCGGCAAACCCGCCCGCTCGCCCCCCCCCCAAATCGGCCCCTGACCTCACCTGGTCGCTGCTCTGCGCCGGCCAGGTTCGTTAGGCTCGCCATTCCCAGTCGCGAGCTGGGCGCCATGCTCGCCCCACGGACGCTAGACCTTCGTTAGCGCGCCTCGTTGCACTCTGGGCTGGTTTTGGTTTCGCAAACTTTCGCCCCCAAATCAGCGCCCCAATTTTGCCCGATCCAATCAAATCCAATCGATTTGCGCCAACTGAAACAAGGACTAAAACTAAAACAAACCAACCACAACAAATCGAACCCAAACCAGAGCATCTCAGTCAGCGTGTCAGTGCTAACGCTCACCTGCATCTCCATCGATCGCTGGTACGCAATCTGCAAGCCACTCCAATTCAGCTCAACAAAGTATCGCGCAAAGATAACAATCCTGCTCATTTGGATCCTCTCAATGCTCATCGCCTCTCCCGATGTTATATTTCTAACAACCCGGCCGCTTTACGAGGAAAACGATTTCGTTTACACCGACTGCACCTACTCGTGGCCAGAGAGCAGCACAAAAGTGTACCAGCTTTGCATTGTGACCTTGCTCTTTGTTGGCCCCTTTGTTTTAATGTCGATTTCATACTCACATATCGTGCATGTTCTCTGGCGCAACGAAACAATGGCCGACTGCTTGGAGCATTCGTTGCAGTTGGAGGAGGAGCTTGTCTCTTGGCGACAGAGGAGCGCCGCTTGCGAGCAGACGGAGGAGCCGAGCAGGCAGTGCAACCAGCTACAGGGCGAGCGCCAAGTCACCGCCAGGGAGGCCGCGCAACCAGACAGAGTGAGGCTCCTCCATCCGCTGAGGGTTGCACAGTCGGCCAAGTTGCAAGCCAACGAGCCGCGCCACCTGCGCAAGGCTGAACGGGCCGCCAATTTGGCGCCTAATTGCAGACAAGCCCAACGAGCTGAGGAGACGGCCGGCCGGCTGATTGAGGCCAGCCCACCTGGCTCGACCGGCGACAAGTTGGCCGAGGGAGGCCAAGTGCAAATCAGCGCGAGATACTCGAGCAAAGGTCCATCAGGAGTCTCGGCCTCCAGGGCCAATCAGCGCGACGCCAACCCGACCGTGCAGTTTGAGGCCAGCTGCAGCAGTGGCGGTGGCGGCGCCGGTTGCGGGCCCCCAAAGTCGGGCAAGTTTAAACAACAAAGGGTGGGCTCGTTGGAGCGGACAAGCTGCACTGAATGCGAAAATGGAGGGATCGCGGGACAAGTTTGCAAGGATCCCGTAACAAGAGGGGCCGAGCCGAGATTTGATCCCGCCAACCAGCTCGAGCCCGAACTCAATCCTAATCCCAATCAGACCAAAACTAGCACTAAAACGCTCGCCTCAAGCGGCGGCCAACTTGGCTGCCAGCCTAATGAAGCCAACAGCAAGTTCGGGCAGCCAGGCGCGTTGCGAGAGCAAGTGGGCGGGTCGGACGGAAGCGCCAATGTTGGCGGCTTGTGCGCGGAAGGGGGCAACCAGGGGGGAGTTTCCGCGGTCGGCTCGCCCGTGAAGGCGGCGCAAGGCTCTAGGCTTGCGAGACAGCTCGAGGCCGGCGAGCCAATGCGAGCGGCGCGCGGAGAGTCAGGAAAAATGAAAATAAATGGAGCCGGTGTTTCCGAATCAATGGACAGGATTGAGATTAAATCAGGGCCCGCCGATGGTGGCGCTAGATGTCCCATCATGCAGATGTCGTTTACAAGCGGGCGCGAGAGGAGGAGAGCCGGGGGGAGCCCATGTAGGTGTTGCGGCCGCTTCCTCGAGGCTCTAATGCTCGCTGCCGGCGGCCGACAGGAGCAAGCGGACGAAACCTCAAAGAGGTACCGGCGCAACCTGGCAAATTTTGCGGCGCAGAGGGATAAGCTGAGGGAAATTAGCCGACTTACTGAGCTGAGGGCGCAACAGCGGCTTCCAGGTGCTGGCGCCAGTGGCGGAGGTGGCAGCCACTCGCAGACTGGCCTCGAGAGGCAGACACTCGCCGACAGCTCGGAGGGGCGCTCGCCCGAAACGGACCCCACTGCCGCCCTCAGATCCCTCCACTCAAGCTCGAACGGCGACGACGGCGCCCTGGCAGCCTCCGTGGAGCCAACCTACTTCACGCCCGACCACGCGGCCAGCCAGCGCGCCTCCTCGCAGAGCAGGTTCAGCAAACTGATTGAATCGCGCAAGAAGGCGGCCAAAATGCTCATCGTCATTGTGATAATGTTCGGATTATGTTACCTGCCCATCCATTTCCTAAACATCCTAAGGTGAGTAGTCCGAAAGCTCGTGTTCCGTGACGAGTTGGGCGGACAAAAGCCAACAAGCCAACCCACTCACCCGCCTCAAAACCCGCGCACTGGCATAAACGCAAACGCGCCTTTTCAGGTACACGATTGGATTGCCCCAGAACGACATCACCACCATTGCCTCGTTAGTCTCGCACTGGTTGTGCTACTTCAACAGCGCAGTAAACCCTCTAATTTACAACCTAATGTCAGGTGAGTGGGCCAGCCCATTGATGGTAGGCCGACTGTTTCGTTTGTTTGATCTATTTTCAGCGTTCATTTGCTTTCAGTTCCACTATCGAGTATATGAGCTTTCTGCCCCCGTAGAGTGCAGAGGCTAATAGTGCGAAAATTTACCAATTCTATCCAAACTAACGGTCGCTCCTCCCCATCCAATGGCTGCTTACGTGCAGGCAAATTCAGGCACGAATTTGCAAATCTATTCTTCTGCAGGTGCTTTCGCCGCAACTTAAACTGATTACTCCAGCTATCGCGCGTTGGAAGGACAAACAAGTTGAAATAAAACTGGCCCAAACGGTGGGCCGCCACCAGCAAGTGTTGCAAGTGTCATCGTAAAATTTGCTCCTCTTTAATTGGGATCTTTCGCAATACAAACAATGGAAGTTTTATAATGTCATTCACTCAGTGCTGCCAAAACACACTGCGTGTTGGATATTTGGCAACCAAATAAAGTGGCTCGTTTACCTGAAACAATATTGCTTAGGCAAGCTATTTGAGGCTTCGTTTAGTCGGCGAAGGAGCAGCAACCTGAACTTGAGGTGAGAATTCGCTTGAAAGCTCTGCGAAATTCCATGTTGAATATGGTGTAAATGATGGGATTCACGCAGCTATTTATGTAGCCAAGCCAAGAGGTGATCAGGTAGACCATCATTCCAGGCCGACAGTCCATGTTCAGCTGGATGCAGATTCCGTCAATGATGTTGCAGGTGAAGAAGGGGGTCCAACAGATGAGGAAAATTCCTAACACTATTGCCAAGGTTTTGGTCGCTTTGCGTTCGCGTCTGGCCGCATTCTTTTCGCGTCGCCGCCTGCTTCCGGCCCGATGTCTGGCCGGCGCGGCAACATTGTTCGCCAGGGCCACCTGGCCAACAACCTGCCGTTCCTCGTCCGGCCCCACCTTGTTTGGTTGCCAGCGCTGGGCCAGCCTGGCCGGCTGCACCGCCTCCTCGCTGGCCGAGCTCAAACACGGCTCCTTGCGCGCTATTGCCTCCTCTTTGGTCTCAGCCGCTAGCTCACCAACTATTGCGCTAGCGAGCAGTTTGTTGCCGGCAAGCTGAAGCTTTTTCTCCTCCTCGCCGCCAATCTGGAGCTCGAATGTCGTTCGGAGCGGCGCAATCTCGCCGGTCGTTGAGATGTCCGCCGCTGCCGCAAGCCGCCGCTGGCCACCGTTACTGTCTGGGAGGGAGTTTTGGTTCACAATTGGAACTCGTATTGGCAAACTCGAGCTTTGCTGCTCCTCAACGCTCGAGACGGTTCGAATCTCCTGTCCTGTGGGCGGCGCCTCACTTGACTGCGGCTCCTTCCGGCGACGTCCGCGAATCAGCTGGCTCAGGCGCAACGAGCGCCGCTTGATCTCCTCCCGCGCACTCCTAATGACCCCACCTGTTTGCGAACCCGTCTTACCTGCATAGGCTTGCTCGGCTCCAAATTCATGGCCTCGAGACTCATGGTCCATGTGCATGTTTATAATTTCCGCAACGTTTGATGCATGAACGAGAGGGCTCGAATTGGAGGCCATTCGGGGGTTCGACCTCGCGCTTGAGCAATCATGTTTCATAAGGCAGAGTGGTGTTTGCGCTCGATCATTGTTGTGGGCGCCACCTCGCGAGCGCTCGTGGAAGGAGGCGCGCCTCCCGACTCGCTCGCCGGCCCCACTTCCGCCCGCAATGATGGCCGCGGACCCATCGAGCGCATCCGGCGAGCCAACCGCGCGTCGTTCCGCTTTTCTGCCCCTAGAGGGCGCCAGCGTACCGCTCGCAAAATAGTCCCCCACGCCCTCCAGGGCCGGCGAGTGGGGTACGGCAAGCTGGCATGAGGCTGCCAACATTAGCCGCTCGCAGGTGGTGCAACTTTGCGACGATTGGCAGTAGTCGCTTCTTCGCGAGGAACGGTGAAACTCGTTTGCAGTTGAACAGTCTTGTCCAGTTAGCGAGGAGCCGGAAGAGGTGGAGTTAAGTTGCGAGTCGGAGGTGTAGCTTCGGGCGGAGGAGGAGAAGCATCTCGGCTGCGCCCCTTGATCAACGGAATGGCGCTCCCCATTTTGGGCCAACTCGGACGGATACTCTGCGCTGCCAGTCGAGCGCTTTAGTTGAGCTCGCTGTTCCTCCTTGAGCAAGCGAGACAGATTGACAACTCCCACCTCCTCGTCACCTGTCCCATCCACCAAATCCCTGCACTGACATTCTGGCGCTAAATCCGCGTTGCTACTCGCATCTCCGAGCGGCGGCTTCCAGTTTGCTTGCTCGCTTTTATCTTGTGCAATTGAGCTAGGCAAGTCTAGTTTTGCCATCGAGCAGAGTAGGCAGCTCGCTCGGCAGTGGGGGCACAACGAGTTGGCTCGCTCGGCGCCCACTGAGTTGCTGTACCAACGTCTGCACTTAAGATTGGACAGATCCTCCTGCAAAAGGGTGGCCTCAGTTGAGGACCAAGCGGCGTACTGGCCAGCGCTCAACTCATTCGCCCCGCAATACGCCCAAAACTCTCCAATTTTAGCCTCAAAGGCATCAAATCTAACCAAGTTTATCCTCTTAACTTGAACAGGTTTCTGAACGTCGACCGACTCGCTGATTGTCGGCTGAACTAACGACTCTACGCGACACAACGAGACAACTTTCAACGACTCAAAGCGCGTGCTCACCTGATCGAGCTCCGAGCTCACCTGTTCGCCACAGCAGCAGCACCAAATGCTCGAACTGTCGCCAACAAGCTCCCTCGAAGTCAGTGAGCGGCGACACCTTTGGGTGAGAACAAACTCTGACTCGGGCGGTAAGGAGGCGCCAAGTTGGCACAAATCAGTGCTCGTCTCGGGCTCGCTGCTCTTTGCGCTCGAGGGACGAGTGATGTAGAGTTCGGGTTGGAATTTTAAGCTGACGAGTTCAAGCTGTCCACTGGGGGCGCTCTCAGGTGAGGCGAGCCTTTCGACCTCCAGGCGGAGGTCAAAAGTTTGCAGTTCGCTGGAGTTTTCTCCCGCCTTTTGCAGCGGCTGTCCAATCATCGACTGCAGCAGGATAGCTAGATGGAGCTCAGTTGCAGGTGAACCTTCCAAGGTTGATCCTGCGCCATTGATCTCCATTGAATTGGGACCAAGTTTGCCAGCATGAACAAAGATGCTGGATGCAAATCTTGCCCAACAAGTTAGCCTATCCGCTTTGGCCAAGCACTTGCATTCGGCACAAGCGGCTGGCACCAGCTTCAACTCTAGCCTCCGACTTGCTGGTATCCTCTCCTTTCCATCGGAACACCTTTTTCCGTCAACCTGGGCAGTTCCCGTTCGAGAACCAACGAGATGAGTTTCGCTGGTTCGAAGGGAGTTGAAAGGTTGCTTGATCTGCGAGCGGAGGATCCACTCTTGGAGCGGACAGGAGATCAGCTGGCTCTTGTTGGTGTCGACGCAAACTTGGACTCGATCGGGCGTCCCACCTGGCCCTCCAATCAGGGACTCCTGGTGCAAGCTGAGCGGCTGTCCACTGTCGTCGGCAACCGGCGCTTGGTTAGTTTGAACGGGCGGCTCAATTTTGGATTGTTGGTCAAGGGGTGACCCTCTGTCGTCTCCCACTTTCTCGGCAGGCGAGTCTTGAACTGCTGTCTCGCCAGATGGCGTCACGGGCCTGGCGGCCGAGCGCGCGCATTGGTGGGCCAACTGATCGCCAGTCTTGAGCCTGCCCTCAGCTTTGGCCTGTGCTACTGGCCGCTCGCAGTTTTTATCCGCAAGCTTGGCTTCTGCGGCGAGCTCTTGATACCCGCGCCCGAGCGTTCGGAGGCTCTGAGCGGAAGCGACTGGCTCCCTTTTGGGCGCCAGTGGCGGCGGTGCCGGCTTGCGGTTGGTGGCCGAGCCGGCCGCTTGGATGGCCTTCTTGGTGCGAGACCTGATTGCGAGGAAGATGCGCCAGTAGAGGCCGATCATGATTATGCAGGGAACATAGAAGGAGGTGAGCGAGGACCAGAAGATGAAGGTTGAGTTGTAAAAGATGCAAAGGTCGCTCCGGCGCTCAGGTGACGTGTTTAAGCCGAGCAAGATTGGGGCGCCGCAACAGCACGAGATTAGCCAGACGAGGAGGATTGTTAAAATTGCGCGAGTGCTGCTCGAGCGGGCGCTGTAAGCTAGCGGATGCGCGACAGCCCGATACCTGTGTTGGAATCCAGCGAGAGGGGACAGACAGCGTTAGGTTGGCGCCCTTTTTAAGCTTCGCGCTCAGTGAGGAGGGCGGCGTCGACTGGGGCGCCTGCTAGCGCCACTCACCTGTCTATGCTAATGGCGACCAGGTTCAAAATGGAGGCAGTTGAGCTGGTCACATCGACGGCCACGTAAATATCACAAACGACATCACTGAGCTCCCACACCTCGTTTACCTGTTAGTAGCGTTGCGTGCGCGATAAGGATTCGTTTATTGTTGGAGGACGGTTAGTGTTTTTTGGACGAGTTGTGATTAAATTGAGCGATAGGGTGGCCAGTTTGCATAAACAGCGACGCCCGAATCGGGCAAAGCCTAGCGCACGCATCCGGCGGCTGCCAGGCCTTTGCGCCTCATCCTCTCGGTCCAGCTTTTTGTTTGCCGTTCGGCGCGAGCAGCTCACGCAAGACTCTGAGAACTCAATTGAAGGTTTCAATGGGCTCCAGTCTCGAAGCTCGCGCTGGGCAACCTGCAACAAGCGACGTTCGAGTGGCATAGAGCCACTTGACTGGTTCACTTTGGCAAACTCTCCGTGTGGCGCAACACTGGAACTGGGCGGCGAAGACAAGCCTCTTGTATAAAATTCAATTTGCGTCAAAATTCTCATGAGCCTCCTTGAACTGGGAGCTTAAATGAGGCTTGAGCGGCGCAGGTGAAGGGGGCTTAGCTCCACTTGCCGCCGAGGTGGGAGGCGCCGCTAGCGAGAGGGCAAAGCCTGTTTTAGCGGGCGGAGTTAAGGTTTGCGGAGGAAAGGAGGGGGACGCGAGATGTGTCTCTGCGGAGTTGGGCTGTTTGAGAAAGAGAGAGCGTCTGTCTCTACGCGGGGTTAAGCCAGATAAATGGGAGCTTTGGCACCAAAGGGAAGGCTTAAACAAACTCGAGCCTCTGCCCTCGAGAGCAAACGAGCTGAGCCATGAAATTTGAATGCGTTGGGCGCCAGCCGGCAAATGCTGGACACTGAGGCGGGACCAGATTCGAGCGATTTGAAGGGTTTAGTCGCGTTGGCCAGCGTGGAGGCGGCCGAGCGTCTGGGCGAAATTGCCCACTTGGAGCCGAGGGTGCGAGATTTGCCTTTATTCAATCAGCTCAATGATGCGTCAAGGCCGTTTAGCGGCCGCAGGTGGAGTCTGTGCGGCGCATTTAGTAATGCGCCAGGAGGCCAGATGGGGGGTTTGGTTTGGTGGGGAGCGACAGCGCTGGTTGGCGGCGATCAAACTCGAGCGAGCGGCGCCTCGCCCGATCCAAGTGCAGGGGCGGTTATCTCGGGGCCGAGATCAGCTCGCCATTCTGGGCGCGGACACGCTCGCCAGGCTGGCCTATCTGCTTGGCCATCTGCATAGGAGGCCGCCCATCCGAGCATCGCTCTCGAGGCTCTGCATGGGCGCGATGGGCGGCGGCAGGGGCGGCTGCGGCTGCTGCTGCTGCTGCTGCACAGACGCCGGCAGGAGCGCCGCCGCCTGGCCAGAGCCGAAGATGGGGTCCATTTTGGCCGCCTGCACGTCCGCCCGGCCCAAGATTATAAACAAGCGCGGCCGCCTGTTTTTGCTCGCGGCCGCGACATGAAAATTCAATTTTGTTTACACAATTTGCTCGCTAGCCGAGCCGGGCCGCTCGCGGTCACCAAGCGGGCGACTCGCAAGTCGGCTCGGCTCGTCCAGCCGATGGAGTCCATTTGCAAGCTGATGCGCGCGGCGCCCGCAACGCACCCTGCCGCTCCGGCTGGCGCTGCCGGCGCTGATTGGGCCGGCTCGATCTGCAAATCGGCCACCAGGGCGGCGGCGGCGGCGGCGCTCAAGCGGCGAGCAGCTAGAAACAGGTTTCGCCCTCGTTAAGCCGAGAGTGGATTCTGAGAGGTGTTCAGGTTTGCGCGCTTCCGGGAGGAGGCGGCGCCGGCGGCCCCCAGTGTAAGCCGATTGGCGCACTTTGCTCGGCGCGCGAATTGGGGCCAAGGGGAGCGGAGATTGGGGGCCAAGAGTGGGGGTTGGCTGGATGGGCCAGGAGCGGTGTTGTCTCGGGCGATCAGTGTTAGTGCCACTTTTGAGCTGGGCGCCAGGGCGAGCCGAGTGGGCGCTTTTATCTGGAGGGCGGAAGGGGAGGAGTTGGAGTTGGAGGAGGCGCACGATGATTGATGACACCCAATACCTGCGCCCGGCTGAGTTTCGGCTAGATTGGACTGCGCGGGCGTCCGCTCGGCCGGCCGCCAAGCTCGCGCGGCCGAGCGAGGCCGATCCGCTCGAGCAGCCGGCGGCCGCTGCTGCAGTTGGCCGGCCCAATGGGCTCGCTGCTCGGCTCTAACTGGGCCTCGCGCGCTCGAGCCGCCATCAATCTGGACACCCGGAGCCGGGCGACATGTTGCTCGCGCCGCCAGCCTCGATCGGCGCAAATCGCGCGCCCAAGTGGGCCGCCGCCGGGCAGGCCAAAGGTGGGCCTCGCAAACGAGCGCTGCAGTGGCGCGCCATGCTTGCGATTGTGTTAATCCAATACTGTCAATAGGCCCTGACACTAACAGCATTAGGGGCTCCACTCTGGGCGCTTGCGCGACGAGCGCGCCCATCGGCCGTTATTAGTCGATGATTAATTAGCGAGCTGGGCCGGTTTGCTCGCCGGCTGGCAGCTCGCTCGTTGGCCGGCCGGCTGGCGGAAGCGGCGCCCATCATTGATCATCGGCAGACTCGGCGCCAATCGGGGGGGGGGCCTCTAATTATTCTTCGCATGTTTTGGGCGCGGCTTGTTGGGTTGGAGTCGTTTGATCAGTCTGCAGAGTTCGAGTTTTCTGCCTCTCGCCGCCGGCCGAGCGGCCCATCACTCGGCTCCCCCTGCTCGCCCATTTCCTTCGAGCCGTCGAGATTTTGTGCGTTTGAATTTGAATTTGGACTCGGACTCGAACTTGGACTTGGAGGCTGGCGAGTCTGATCTCGAGGGGCCGAGTGTTGCGCTCTCCGCGCATTGGGAGGCGCCGAGCGGGCGCATGATAAATTAACCCGCTCGCGGGCCGAAACCACACAAACCAGCCCATCGATCAATGGGGCCACCGGTGGCTCGCCCATTCTAATTAGAGCTGCGCTGCTAGCTCGCTGGCTGGCTGGCTGGCGGCGCGAACGAGGCCCGAATGTCAAGTTCATCAGCTTAATGGCTTGTTAGCGGGGCCAGTTATGCTCGGCCGGCGGATGGGAGGCACAAAGCGCGCGCGGCCCCCAGGCGCCACTCAATGCGCCAACGAGGGCCAGCCAGCCAGCCGGCCGGCCGGCCGCCCGCTCGCTCGCATAGGCGGCGCTCGATCGTTTCCGGCCAGCCGGGCCCACAATGGGCGCGCGCTTCCTGCCTCGGCGAGGCTGCGCGCGAAACTTTGAAGCGGTCGGCCGGCCGGCCGGGGCGCATGGGCCGGCCTGGCGAGCAGCTCGCGCATTATGATTGAATACGCTGTCCGCGCTCCCCTCGCCCGGCCCCAATTAGATTGCCCGGCGCGCGCGGCCGCCCGCTCCCCATGGAGGCGCAACCCTCTTATTGGTTCATCTAATAGACACCAATAAGATTGATTGCTTTCTCCGCCGCCTTTCAAGTTCATCGGGGCGCCGCCGCCGGCTCGCTCGCTGGCCAGCGCGCAAACGGCCGACTCCCACGCGCAAGCCGCCCCCAGCTCTCCCTGCCGCCGGCTCACCTGCGGCCGCCTCTGCCACGACAAGTTAGCAGCGCAAACTCGCGCCCCCTGAGCCTTGATTTGTGTCCCTGTCCCTCCAATTGCAGTGGCAATAACAATAACAATAATCGACACCCAACGCCAATCGTGCGCTCGAAACGGCCAACTAGAGTCCGCGCAACTCTGCACCCGATGAGTCACGTCCGCCATTCATATGCTAATCAAGCGGACGCAAACCAAAACCAACCGGCTCGAGCGGCTCTCCACTGGCGGCCGGCAAGCGAGAGCGAGCGGGCCAGGAGCAAGGGCGAGCAGCGGCCAACTGGAGCAGACGAGCGGCGAGCCCGCAAAGCAAACAAACCGCCCCCCTCCAGCAGCCCCACTGAACCCCCCACGCGCCCCTCCAAGCCAGCTCGAGTGTAATTAGCGGGTCAACTTTTGCGCCCGAAGCAGGAGCTTCAAAAATGGCACCTCGGCCGGAAATGGGGCCGCCAAATGGACTTGCGAGCGCTGATTGTCGCAAGCTGCGCGCTCCAAGTGGCTGCGGCGGCGGCGGCGGCCCCCTGGCGCGTCTCCTGGAGCCACTCCAATTGGCCCCCACCCGTCGGCGGCCCTCGAATGGGAGGCATCAGTTTAGGTTTTGGAGCGAAAGTGACTGGCTGGCTGGGCGGCCAAAGAAGAGTTGTGGCCAATACGCCTGGCGCGACTAACTCCGTTCGAGGCCAGGTGCAGCCGAGTGATGCACTTGAGCGCGCAACCTGCACAAATCTCCTCCTCCAAGCCGCTCGCTTGCTCGCTGGCGCACTTGGCTGGATGCGCGAGTTTTGCATTGGCCGCGCCGGGGTTCATCTTGAGTGGCATCTTGAGAGTTGGCGCGGGGCCAGTCTCCTGTCGAGCCTCGCCCTCTGCCTGGGGGGCGCGCGGATCGGTGACACAATGGGAGCGCATCAGGCGGCGCCACTGCCCTCCGGCCTGAGACTGAGGAGCGCCCATGCGCCCCGGCCAAGTAGCTCGCCCTCCTCGAGTCCATCGGGCGCGCCGAGCCCATCGGCGGCCAAATTAAGCCGCCCGCAAACAGGTACGGCCTCCCTGGAAGCGGCGAGTCGGTGGAGGCGAACTGGCGTCAGCTGGCCATGCCCGCTGCACGCTCGCCCCTGGCGCCTCCCTGTCCGGCTGGCGAGCGGCGAGCGGCGAGGGACAGGCGGGCGGTCCCAGCCGGGGGCGTGGCG
>Ga0209372_1000495_pt1 | contig 17125 bp, 9 predicted proteins | sample AgamicAtPe_FD_187170 | JGI IMG/M metagenome (GOLD analysis project Ga0209372, IMG submission 187170) | Agave microbial communities from Guanajuato, Mexico - At.P.e (SPAdes) (version 2) | ecosystem: Host-associated > Plants > Phyllosphere > Phylloplane/Leaf | place: Guanajuato, Mexico | collected... | reverse complement strand
GCTGCCGCTGCCGCTGCCGCCGCTGCTGATGCAACCTCCTCGGCGCTAATTGGCGGCCCCGGCCAGCAGATGGCCGCTCGAGTGGCCGCTCGGCAAACAAGCTCGGCCGCTGGCGCTCCTCTGGAACGCCGCTCGGCCAGGTGAGCGGCCGCCGCCCAGCCCCCTGAACCTGAGCGAGCCAAGTTCAAAAGGCTAGTTGGCCAAACGGAGCAGCAAAGAACTCGGCTCAACTCAACTCAACTCAACTCAACTCGGCTCAGCTCGACCGAACGGACACACGGAAGCAAACAGACTTCCTCCGGCTCCAAGATCGAGATTTTGGGCCCCAAACAAAGTCAAATATTGACCCAATTAAGTTGAACGAACTCGCCCCGCTCTGATTGTGGCGCTCGGCCGGCGGGCATGGTGGCGCCACCTTGCGGCCAACTAGCGAGGCAAGCCCACAGCCCCGGGCCTGGAGTGGTGGGCAAGCGGCAGAGTGGTGGCCAAATATTATGCGATCGACACCGCATCGAGCAAGCCGCCGGCCGCCAATCAGGGGGCGGACGGGCCGCCAGGCAGCCCGCTAAATGCGAACCACTCGCGCCGGCTGCAAACACTATCCTCGCCCGGCCGCTCGCTTGCATGCGGAGGGGCCCACATTGAGCGCCAACATGGGCGCTCCTGCCATTCAATGCTCGCTTGCGGCTGCATTGAATTTATTCAGCTAGAAGGTGGAGCGAGCGGTAGCTGCTCGTCAGGGGGATTGCCTATGCAGCTGGAGCGAGCCGCAGACAAACAAAGGGCGCTTCTGGGAGCGCACGACGCCAACGCCAGCCAGTTGGCCCGAGCGCCAGCCGACAGCCATCGGCGTTGTGTAATCGTGAACTTGAACCACCGCAAACCTATTAGCTCTCGGCACTCTTGCTCTCGGAAGTGGCGCAGTTTTGGGCACTGGAAGCTCTCTGTTAGATCTGTTGGATTCGAGCGCGCATCTGGAGGATAGGCCGCGCTGAGGCCCCCAAGCAGCCGTCGAGGAGGCGCGAGAAGGCCGCGCGAGGAGGATGGTCGAATCGAGGGCCCCAAGTCGGATGGTGTTTGACTCAGGTGAGCAGCCTCAGAGTGAGCGGAGAGGGTTTGTTTTGGCCAACGAGTTTGAACTAACAAGTGACCAGTTGCGGCCGAGTTAGATTGTTGCCTGGTTGCGGCCAGCGCGCTCGCCTCGCTCGTCGCCGTTTACCTGCTCGTTCTGTTCGTTAAAAATAGACAGCCGAGCGCGGGGGGCCGCGCATGGTGTTGCAGCTGCAAGTTGGCCGGCGTTGCTAAGGCCGCCTGTTCGAGCTGCAACGGAATCAACGTGGACGCTAACGCTGGCGGCTCAACCTGCTCGCCGGCCTCCAGGATCACTGTCAATGGTAAGCCGACCGACGATGGCCTCAGCTCGCTCGCTCCCTGCGCGGCGCCCGCCGAGAGCAGCCTAGCGCGCGAGCGATCCGCTTGGCCGAATCTCGAACGCCGCACCTGGCTGACCCCCTCCCTCCCCCTCCCATCTCGCCGCTCAAACCCGGAAGGGAGCGCCCCGAGCCAGCAGCACCCGGTGATCTTTGGCAAGAGCAAAGACTCGATACTGGTGCCTGAGTGCATGGAGCAACCGCTCGCTGGCCACCAGTCGAGCTGTCCGGCCGACTCCGCCGGCCTGGTGACAACGCGCGTTCTCACGGACGAAAAGGGACACTCGATCAAGATTCGGCTGGCCTCGCCGCCGCCGCGGCGCCAGAGGCAGCTGGCCGACCAGTTCGAGCGGCAGCCCGCACCAGTTTGCGCGCTGAGTCCCGCTTGGCAGGAGGGCCGAGAGGCCCCGGAGGCGGGCCGGCCCGCTTTGGGCAACTGGCCGACGCAGGCTGGCGGCCAGCAGGACCGCCAGTCTGCCGGCCGCTTGCAAGCAGGGTGAGTTGGCCCACTATCTGTCCCCCCAAAAGTCGCCACTAACCTCGTCGCCTCTAACCCGCAACTTTCGCCCTAAAAAGAGTGTCGAGCAACTCGAGCAGCAGCAGCAGCAGCAGTGGCGGCGAGTTCGAGGAGGAAAGCTGGGATTCGCGTCAGGAGACTTCGATGGATTTTGGAGTTTCGGGCGCGGCGAGCGAGATTTTGGCAAACACCGACGAGCGCGTTATGGACGCGGACTTGCGCGACACAAGCAGGTTAAAACTCGAGCTGCTCGTCCAGCAAAACGCAGGCCAGCAAACGAAGGCCAACAACAAGAGGCAGACGAGCAACAGGGTTGCGGCTGCGGCCAGACTTTGGCGCAGCAAGTCGCTCACTTGCCAGCCGGCCTCCCCATCGGCCGGCCTCCTGGCGAGAGGGAGCGAGCAGCTGGTTAGCAGGTTGGAGGTTGGCGAGGAGGAGCTTGGCGGCCAGCGTTTTGTGGGTTGCGAGCTCGGCTTGGGCGCCGCGAGTGAACGCTGCGAGCCGCGCAGGTGGTCGCTCGCCTTGGCCGGCCAGCTGGACTGCGTTGGCAGTGGAGGGTTTGGGCGGAAGGGGGGGCCGAGCATTCGGTTGGTGGTGCGCCAACTGGGGCGGGCGGGCGAGTGGGCCAGCGCGGAGGAGCGGCAGCAGCGGCCCGCGGCGAGACTCCTCGGCGCGCTCGCCTCGCTCGGCCGGCAGAGCGAGCGGCGCTGGTTCGAGCTGGAGCTGGTTGAGGCGCGCAACCTCCTTTGCGGCCTAAAGGGCTGCGAGCGCGAGCTGGCCGGCGCACTTGTGGCGGCGAGCTGGCAGTCGCGGCCGCAAGCAAACCAGCGCCGCCCCTCCCTCGGCGGCGTGTTTGCGCGCGTCTTCAAGCGCCAGGCGAGCTCGGAGGCGGCTGGCTGGCGGCCAAACTCGAGCGCAACCACAGCGGCGGCGGCGGCGGCAGTTGCGCCACCCACGAGCGGCCAAGACAACCCATCAAACGCAACCCCAAACTCCGGCGCCCACTTCCTCCAACTTCCGCTCGTCAAGCTGAACTCGAGCGCGCAGAGGGCGCTCAAGTTTGGCCAGCTAGCGCCGGCCGGCGCCTACACTCTGCTCGTAAGCGAGGACGACTTTCCAATCCGCATCTCCCTCTACCAGGTTGAGCGGCGAGGCGGCGCCAGGTACACGCTTGGCCACTGCTTCCTGTCGCCCGACCACTGGACTCGGCCGGGCGGCGCGAGGCTGGCGGCCGGGCAGGAGGCGCTCCAGTTGGAGTACCAGCTTCACCAAACCATTTTGGACGCCATTAAATAGAATCCGCTCGGAGCGCGACAAGTTTAAACCAACCGGCTTCGGCCTCGAGCAGTCTCGGCTCGGCGCCGCTCGGCCCAAGGCTGGCGGGATCAATCATGTTGTTGTTGTTGTTGCTGCTGCTGCTGCCGGCGGATCAATCATTGGAGGCTGCAGGTCGATTGAGACGTCCGGCTGGCGCGCGTTGGCCGACTCGCCTCCGCCGGCTGCATAATCCTTTGTGGGCGAGTTGCGCCCCGAACGCGCAGCTGGCGGACGAGTCAAAACATTGGCCACCTCCAGCCAGCGAGCCGGGCGGCCCAAAATTGGCGCCGCTTTCTGCGAGAGTGAACATTATTTACATTGTGTGCTCCATTTCAATATTGTATATTGCGCCGCCGCCGCCGCCGAGAATTGTCACTGGGCCAAGCGGCGGCGGCGGCGGCGGCGAGCGATTTTTCATCCGCTCCTCTCGAATCCCATTTAGACTCATCCTTTTTGCTCCGGTTGCGCGCACAAGGATCCCCGGCAGGAGCCAGTTGGCGGCCACATTCGGCCAAATTGCATTGTGGGCCAACAACAACGCTTTTGGCCCGCCTTGCGCCCCACTCGCTCCCCCCCCCAGCCAGAGCCTCTATTTACATTGCGCGCCGACGCCGAGCATCGGCGGCCGCAAGACCCGACGAGTGTGGGCGCCCGCCGGCCACGTAGCGGCGGCCGCTCGCACTGCCAGCCCTGGTTGTGTTGTCTTTGGCCGCCCGCTCGCTTGCGGCCAAAGACGCCCGGCCGGATGTGTCACCGCCACCAGCGAGGCCGGCCCACGACCAGAATCGGGCTCGCTCAGTTAAATTGCAATCAATCTGGTCCAACGGCTGGGCGGGCGGGCGGCGCTGACATCCAATGTCAGGCGGGGCGCGAGGAGCGGATGGCGTCATGCGAGCCGCCCCTCACATGCGCGCCGTCTTCGGCCAGAGCATTCATTGGTCAGTTTGCTGAGTGTTGGCCGGCGCATAGGGTCGTTGCGAGTGCGTGGCGCTCGTTGCGCCTCCTCGGCCGGCGCTTTTTGGCGCAACGAGCGGCGGCCGGCGCAAGACAATTGATCGATTGTCGACAGCCGATGAGCCAATTTGGGGCCCGTTTATGGCAGCGCTCGCTTCATCGGGCGCTCATTAGCGGGCGCAGTTGGAGCGGGCGAGTGGGAGCAACACAATTGGATTTGGGCGGGCAGGTCGCGGCCGCGAGGTGGCAGCGCTGCGCCTGATTGGGGCCAAACTCGCTTGGGCGCAAGTCTGCCTCTCAAACTCGGATTACTCGCCGCCCAATCGCCAGCGAGCCCGCCTCAGCTGGCCGGACTGCCGCAGCCGATGAGCCCCCCGAACAAGTTGATTAAAGTGCCGGCCGCTTAAACAAAGCTCTCGGCCGCCGGCCAGAGCGGCGGCGCTAGAGGCGCGCGGATCAATCATGGGCCAAGTGGCCAAACTTGCCCTCAGATCGCGCAAAGAGAGAGACCCAACAGCAACCGGCGCCGCCGGCCGGCCAGCCGAGCGGAAGATTATTGTTGACAAAATATAATCATCATATTCATCATCATGCCTCAAACTTCAAGCCTCCCAACAAGCCAAAAGGCGACCTCTCTTTCAGTTGGTTTGCTTTTCTGGCCGGCCAGAGGCAATAATTCTCATATTTCGTCAGTCGACTCGACTTTTGAGCCGAAAGCGGCCCAGTCGAGCCGGCAAAGCCGCCCAGTGGGGCCAACTTCTTTCTGGCTAAAAGTTGCGGCTGCGGTTTGCGCATTTCGGCCGCTGGGAAAGCCGGAAGTGGACACTTGAGCCCGGAGAGAGAGTTTGTAATCCTTGCGGGAACTCAGCTCAGCTCAGCTCAACTCGCCCGCCTCTGGGCTCCAATTTGGCCCTTCGAAGGAACCCGTGGAGGCCAATCGATCCGCTGGCTGCCCTTCGCCCCCACTCGCCCGTGCGGCCAGCTCCACCTAGCGAGCGCTGGGTGACCTTGCGAGCAACCTTGGCCAGGCCTGCGCTTGGACGAGCCAAGATCAACAGATCATCTCTCTATCTGTGCCAGCAACCTGTCAGTTGAAAGTCGCGCTAACAAACGTAGACGCAAACGTTAACGCAAACGGCCGGCTAACACGGACGCCAACAAAGCTCGATGGCTTGATTAAATTCCAACCACAAACTATGGCGCCGTCACTGTTGGATAACATTTTGTCTCCAGTCTAGAGTGAGCCAGCCCTCCAGTTGTTGTTGTCGTCGCGGCGGCGGCTCTTCGTGCGAGCGCATGTTTGTTTCGATTTCGAACGCAAACAAACCTATTCTCCATCGACAGGCAAACATGAACTGTCCGCTCTGATTTAGTGGCCGCCGCCGCCGCTGCCAGGTAAGGCCCAGATGAGCGAGCCCGAGGGTTGCGAGCTTTCGCGCTGCCCCGCCCAAGTGCGCGCCTCAAAGGGGCTCAGAAGCGAGAGGGCTGCGCGAATGGCCTAATTGGATCGGAAACATGAAGGGTGATGCCATTGGTCGATTCGAATCCAACCCCGCTTAGTTCTCCCGTCGGCCGCTTGGTGGCGAGCGAGCGCTGGAGAGTGCCGAGTCGCTGGCACCCTGGCGGTCAGTTTGCAAACTAGAAAAGGATAACTCCATCCCGGCGCAGGGAAAAGGGATGCGGCGACTCGCTGAGCCCTATCCTCCCTGATGAGAGTCCAGGTCGGCGCATTGGTTCGTTCCAAAGCTTGGCGCACAGTCACACGCACTCGCCTCGAGTGTTGTTCGAGGCCGCCAGACAGACGGTTGCGCAGACGGTTTGGCTTGCTGAGAGGCTGCCCATTTCGTGCGTCGAGGCTACATAAATGCACACACAAACACACACTAGCACAGGCAGGGAGCGGCGACGCCAGATGCAACGGTAGAGATGAGAGACGAGAGGAGAGGGAGAGGCAAAATTAGTGCGCGGTGACATGGTTGCAAGGTTACACTAAAAACGTTATCTCTATCTCACTCGCCCAAAACCAGCCACCCACTATTCTAAATGCTTACTTGACCAAACCTCAACGACCTCTCTCTTATTACTATTATCACTATTAACTAGCCCACTCTAAATTGTCGCCACCACCATCCTATGATCGGGCCAATGTTGGTGCCTCTATTGTTATTGTGTGTTCTAGTGAGGGGCGCCGCGGCTTCCGGTCAATGCGTTTTCGGATTCAAGGATTGCGGCACCACACCGTCCGCCGACGGATCCGATTTGCCGGTGCCGTGCGTGTATGATGGCCCGCCAAGGCAACTAAATGATACAAAGCTCCTAGAACGATTTGACGAGCTCTGTCCATCTCTAAATGTGCTAGAAAATATTGATAAAGGTTTGTGTTGCAGCAAAGAGCAAATTGAGCAATATTTAAACTCCATGCAAAGGGCCAAGGACATACTTGGAAATTGTCCCTCCTGTCTCATAAACTTTTCACAACTATTCTGTGATCTGACCTGCAATCCTTATCAAGCTGATTTCATCAATGTAACAACCTCAAGTAAATTCAATAACACAACTTACAAGGCCGTGGAAGAGGTCACCTATACAATTAGCAACCACTTTGTTGAGGGCCTATTTAATTCATGCAAGGACGTTATCTGGACACAAATTCAACAACCAGCAATGAATGCCCTCTGCGGGAGCCCGTGTACTCCGCATGAATGGGTAGAGCATCTTGGGTTGAAGGGTGTGGCGCCGTTTGATGTTAAATACAATTATGTTGAAGAGTTCCGTACTCAGCCAATACCGTGCAATCGAAGTGTTAGCGAATTCTATCCTAGGTTAAAAAGTTTGTACAAGTCAAGATGCAGTTACGTCGATTGTCCAGCCGAACCCCAGCCGACCCCTCAACCGGACACGCCTTGGATTGTGAAAATTGGCGGCGTCTATGTTCTCGTCACATTTCTATTCATTGTTCTCGCTGCCTTGGTTTCGGTTGTCTATGATCATTATGGCGATTATGATCATTGTTTAATCGACTCCATTCTCAATAGAATGTTCAGAAGATGGGCCCTATTTTGCGCACAATATGCAACTTTGGTGATATTGTTTGGACTTGCTGGCGTTACGCTAAGTTGCGTTGGTCTAACAAAATTGCAAATTCTCACAGATCCAGTCAACTTATGGTCGCAATCAAATAGCCAAGCGCATCAAGAGAAGATCTACTACGAAGAAACTTTCAGCCCCTTTTACAGAATAGAACAAGTGATCATATATCCAGCCTCGGGGGCTAAACCCTGGTTACCATTCGATGGTGATGCAAACAAAACTTTTTCGAGCGTCTTCCAGATGCAATTTCTCTCGTCGGCGCTGAAACTTCAACAGTCAATACTTAAACTAGAGGCCCTTCAAGATGATAAGCCGGTCAAGATAACAGATATCTGTGTTCAGCCATTGGGTAATAGTATTTGCTCAGTGCAATCTCCACTTGATTGGTTTCAAGGTAAAGAGGAGAACTTTCATTTGCTTGAAGAACCGACGAATCTCACCTCATCTGCCAGGGATGGTTCAACACTGCAACTTAACGATAACAACACTGTTCATCAGCCAGCTTATCTGAAACATTTTATGACGTGTTTTAAAAACTCCCTAGAAACACAAGATAAAGATTACTCTAAACTTCCCTGCCTAGGCCCTTACGGTGGACCAATATTTCCGCACATAGGACTTGCGGGATACCCTGACAATTCGTATTGGAAAGCCAATTCTCTAGTCATAACAGTGCCTATTAAAAACGATCATGCTGTAGAAAAGCTCAGGATCGCTAAAGCCTGGGAGAAGCAGTTCATTAATTTATTAACCAACTACAAAGATCCCAATCTACGAATTGCCTTCTATTCTGAGCGAAGTATCGAGGACGAAATTGAGCGCCAGAGTCAGTCTGACATATTTACCATTGCAATATCCTACCTCGTTATGTTTGTCTACGTAGCAGTCAGCCTCGGTAGGTCAACTAATCTTCGAAACTTTCTCATCGAATCAAGAATCGTTCTCGGATTGGGCGGCGTTTTAATCGTTCTAGCCAGTGTTTTGGCTTCCATTGGAATACTTAGTTTTTTTGGAGTCAGAGCAACATTGATCATCATAGAAGTTATACCATTTCTAGTGCTGGCCGTTGGGGTTGATAATATATTCATAATTGTTCAAGCCTTGCAAAGAAGTGCCCGCCTACCAGGCCAAGCCGAGAAGAGTATCGAAGAACGAATTAGCATTGTTGTGGGCGATGTTGCCCCCTCACTCTTGTTAGCGTCCTTATCTGAATCCGCCTGCTTCCTAATAGGAACCCTGACACCTATGCCAGCCGTCCGAGTGTTCGCGATGACTGCCTCATTGGCATTGCTAGTAGACTTTGTACTGCAGATGACTGTTTTCTTGGGCCTCTTGACGCTCGACACAAAGCGACAAATGTCGGGCCGATACGATCTTATATGTTGCATAACAGCGTCCAAGCAGAACCAAACATCACTCATCGGATCTCCTGAGGTAGGCTCAGACCAAAGTCTTCCTAGACCAGAAATATCATCCCACAATGATAGCATTATCACACCTATGGCACCTCCAGATATCAATAATCACGACCGCTATCCACCCGACGTCGATGCAAAGTATATGCTACGCAGAGGAGACAGAGACCCATCGTACAATTTATTCGAGAGTTACGTTGCACCCACCCTTATGAATCCTGTGGTCAGATCTATGGCCGTGGTTATCTTTGTATCATGGTTGTGCCTCTCTCTGTCGGTGATTCGCAACATAGATATCGGTTTGGACCAAACAATGTCAGTGCCTGAGGATTCTTACATGCAAGACTATTTTAGCGCACAACGTTCTGACCTCAGAGTTGGACCGCCAGTATTTTTCGTATTGAAACGAGGCCTCAACTTCAGCGATGAAGATGAAAGAAATCTGGTTTGCTCTTCCGACGGTTGTTTTGCGTCTTCCTTAGTATCCCAAATCTCTCAAGCCTCGCGCAGTTCAGAGACAACTTACATAGCCACAGCCTCAAATAGCTGGATAGACGATTACAAGGCCTGGGGCTCGAACAGTAACTGCTGCCGGATGTTCAACCAAGAGAAAGCCTCTAAAGATTCAACTTCGCCTTCCAACCATAAGAGTGTACATGGTTACAGAGACTTTATGGTGTATAAAAACAACAAATTCTGTCCCTATAACACTTCTGACCGAGATACAAGATGTAAGAAGTGCGACTTAGTCAACGCAACATCAAACAAATTTAATCCTGAAGCTTTCTATGAATATGCTGAGGATTTTCTCCATGATACACCAAGGACGGATTGCGTTAGCGGAGGATCAGCAGCATACTCGAATCTAGTTAGAATTCACTACTATGATAAAGATACATCAACTCCGCCAGGAACTTCGCCCAAAATATCTATCGATTCAGCATTCTCCTCATATCATGTACCGCTAAAGGATTCGAAAGACTTCATTGAGTCCATGAAGGCTGCTAGGCAGATTGCGCAAAATATTGAGGATATGCTGAACGTTAACCTACGATCTCAACCTACATCACTGGATAAGCTTCAAGTTTTTCCATATTGTTTTACTTACGTATTTTATGAGCAGTATCTAACTATTTGGCAACAAACGTTCAGGAATTTATCTATATCTATGGCAACTATATTTGTGGTCACATATTTATTGTTAGGCTGTGATCTATATATTTCAACTGTCGTTGTTGGCACTATTGCGAGTATTGTGATCGACCTCATGGGACTCATGTACTTTTGGGATATCCAGTTGAACGCTATATCTCTAGTCAATTTAGTCATGGCAGTTGGAATATCTGTTGAATTTTGCTCCCATATAGCGCGAGCCTTCGCCTTATCTCAGAGAACTAATCCAGTTGATCGCGCACAAGATGCTCTAGTCAAAATGGGCAGTTCAGTATTATCAGGTATAACTCTGACTAAGATCGCTGGTATCAGTGTCTTGGCGTTCGCTAAGTCAAGAATATTCAAGGTTTATTACTTCAGAATGTATATGGGTATTGTTTTAGTCGGTGCAATGCATGGAATCATTTTCATGCCGATAGTTTTGAGCTTGACGGCGCGCGAGAGGAAACTGCGCCCGGAGGATCGGAACCGACCGGAAGAGGGTCACAGTTGATCTCCAAAGGCTCAATCAATAACAATTCACTCCAAAAATAACTTGATGCGCAACGAAACACTCACTTCCAAAGTAAAAAATCAAAAAATTTTTAAGCAAATACTTCCTCTAGAAATCTAGACTGGATTGTGTCAGTTTCTTTGTCTGGTTTGTTCTTCTTCTAATCGAAGAGTAAAAACCAGGTACGGTCCACAAGAAACATGTACCTCTGGTTACAGCAGCTAGATGAATTGTTCTAACTCGTTTGAGCCTCTCTGCTTCAGGTTAGATCCCCAAATTATCCACTAGACTCGTAGAATCAGTACCTCGTCCCAGATTAAACTGTTTTAAAGCTCGTATTTGCAACGAAACCAATCTCAGCTAGTCGATAGTTTGCAAATTCTACGATACGGGATCTGGACAAACTGATGAACAAGTTCAATGCTACAATGGCCTCTGTAGCCACTAGACGGCGTGAAGATCAACCTGCCAGCTGTTCGTTGCTTTAATTTCTGGAATGTAAATACCAACACAAGAGATCTCAGGGAGAGATTATTTCAATACGTAAACTAGAAGCCAAGAACAAATATAGAATCAAATGACACGCCAAACCCTCTCCATACCATAGGGGTTGTTTCAGACGAACTGAATTTTAAGCACAAGCCCTAAACATTGTTCGTTATTTACAGCTTCCTTCCGATCCAAAGAGGTCTTTCATCATCAAATCAAAACTTTTGCGGAGATATTATTTTTAGTATTGCTGTCCCAGCGGCCACTGGAATTTTACTGCTCAGCTAAGGCTAGAGATCATTGTCATCAGCTGGTTCGGGGCAATGGTTGAATCCAGTACCAGATCATAGAGTTGATATAACTCAGTCTCAATGGGTGAGAGCACTCGACCCATGAGTTTGTCAGCGTTCACTTCGGTGGCCAAAATACTTTAAAACAAAACATTACCCAAGTGCCAGCCACGCGATCAGCATCCTCGTTTCTGACGATTTTGATCTGATAGACACCAGCAACAGATAGAGAGCAATTTGACGCCCTCCCGCTTGGTTGTGGCAGCGACGTTTCGCTAAGTTAAGCGTTTCGCTAACAACATCAACGAATGATTCTCTTCTACCTGATTAGGTACTTATCAACGAACCATATCATCAATAGTAAACGCAGTCTCGAAATTGAAAGTATTGGACACGAACGTCGCCAACACCGAAACAAAACCGGCGTTAACAGTATACTTAGACGTTGGTTATAAGTTGAACCAGTTGACTGATAGAGTTGGTCGAATGTATTTACGGTTCTTGTTTTATTTAACGTAATAACAACGATAAAAAGCGAGCGGTTACTGTCGAATCGGACGGTGGTTTTATAGGCTGACTCTAATTGTTAATATTTGTGCCCTCTTTGAGTGAATGCCCCAACAATATACACGGACCAAATGACTACTACAGGTAAGAATAGCAGCAACGATAAGGATTCTAATGGCAGTAAAAAGGAATCTCCCAACAAGGATAGCAAGAACAAAGAGAATCAGCGCCAATCAAGTGCCTCTAACAATAACAAAAGCAATGAGGTCGACAAATTCAAACGATTCGAGAATGAAGGGGTCGTTTTCAAGGCCAAGCTCATTGGCTCTGAGCTGGTCATGGAGCCAAGAGGCGATAAGATGTGCCAGAATTCGATCCAGCGCCTGAAGGCAATAATCAAGGGTACAAATAGTCATAAGAAGAGAATTGTGTTAAAGATAAGTTACGATGGTGTCAAAGTTTACGATGAAAAAACAAACGAAATCCTACACCACCATGAGGTGTCCCAGATATCATACATTGCAAGCGATGATACAGATAACAGAACTTTTGGTTATGTAAGTGATGTACCGAGCAAGGCTCATCAGTTTATTTGCTTCAAAACAAGCGGTCCGGCCATCAACGTCATGTCAGTGATCAGCGGCCTTTTCGAGGCTGTACTCGAGAAGAAGAATCAGTTGGAGAAGAGTAAGACAGTCAGCACGATAAACTCTGACGACAAACTCATTCCACAACAGGATTCTTTGGATTTGATTGGCGATAGTGGAATCATGGACGGTGATACTAGTATCGGGAGCGAAGATAAACAAATCATTCAGCAACAAACAAGCTCGATCATCGAAAATGATGATATTATATCTCCGTCAAACAGTTTCATGAGCACTAACAAGAATAAGCAGTCCGCTAGCACGGATCTCATATTCGATGATCTATTTTCCGGCCTATCTGATCCAATAATTGTCGACAAGAATGACAGTTTGATTACTTACAAAACCGAGAGTGCGAAACAGCTTGACGGCTCCATCGATACTCTTGGTCTGCACTATAATCAGCAGCAATCACAACAGCAACAGGAATCACAGCAGCTACTACTACAACAGCACCAAAGACCAAATGCTAGACCGATTCCTAGGCGCCAGAATCAGCAGCCAGTTATGTTACCTCCACCGTCAAGTTTGCCTAGACCGGCTCCCATGTTGGCATCTTCGGGCCCAAGTCACAACAGGTCTCTAGTTTACAATCACAGCTCTGTGTCATTGAGCGACGCTGCATTAACGCGCCAAACGTCGTTCACCTCACCAAACCAAAACGATGGCTACGTTGATAGGTATGCAGTTTTCAATGACATCGACAACCTACCAAGTATATTCGAATCCACTTCACTGACTAGCGTGAATCAAGCGGGCGTTGGTGCAGGCACTTCTTTGCCCGGTTTGGATCCAATTTGTATGACTGGAATGGAAAATACAAACATGGCTGCCCATTCGTCGGTTGGCGAGCCTACCATGCATGGCATCAAACCCTCGCAGCCAATCATGACAACTAAACTGAATCACATGCCAATTGGGATGAGCAATAGCAACAGCAATATCTTGGCGAATTCACTATCAAGCACCATGGGAAGCCAGCGACCTTCGTTTCAGCTAGCGTCAGCAAACAGTTCTTTTAGTCAGAGTTTCAATCAAGCTTACCCCCAGCAGTCATCTTCAAGTTTTAGCCCCAATACGGGGGCGTTGATGAACTCGGCCGGGCCGGGAACTCGTAGTAGCTCAACCAATGATGCAAACATATTCCGTCAGACAAATCCATTTGACGATGATTTCTTTGCATAACGTTATGGGAAAGGGAAAATTATATTGATCGGTCGATTTTGTACAACTTGTCGGTTGTGTACTCCATGTCAACAATTAGCCACAACTTTGAGACTGCATGGTAATTCTACTTCTGGAGGCTTAGAAGAGTAACAGTAAGGTGAACTGAAACACCGAAGATAAGTTTTAAAGATGCGAACTATCCGCCGATTATCGTTAATTAATCTATTCAACTATAATTACATCGATTAATATTTATATATATATATGTATGTATGTATATACACCTACGCGTGCATATACAATATGTAATTTTAGTACACAAATGTGATTTCTTCTCCACTCAAGTCAGTATCTCTCGAAATTATATGGTTACAGTGATAAAAGCTATTCTGAAGAATTATCCATCGTTCTAAGCTCATTGAGCATCACTATCATTGGTTGAGTTGAATTCTGGTGGGGCCGTTGTTTTGAATATCCGGGATGGTGATTCCAATGTCGTTTGGGACTATCTTAATAGTTATGTGATCCTTTCCATTTTTTCCAAGCAGAAGTTGCTGTTGGTGCTGTTGATCAGTTGGGGGCCCGTTTCTTCCGGTAAAAGTTTTCATCGTGCTAGCGGCTCCAATTGCTCTGTGGAACCAGAGGAAAGACTTGGTGGGCAAGATGGTCTTGAACATGATTAAAAAGTAAATTATCGTTGGCAGGCAGAGTACCTCTTGATTAACAAGGACTGCCTTAACCGTCTCGTTGACCACATACTCTGGTGTAAGCACAGGTATCAAGCTCTTTCCGATGCCAGCAAACATGCCAGTGTTTATGTAATAGGGACAGACAACCGTTGAATGGATTCCGTCGTAGCCATCACAGTTTAGCTCAAGTCTGAGCGATTCCTCCAATCCGACTGATGGGCATCGATGGTTATTTAGAGGTCAGTGTGGGCTCAGGCCGGCTGGCATTGGATGCTTGATAGAGAGGTAAACTTACCTGCTGCAAACTTGCTGGCACAGTAGTCAGTGAGTTGGTATGCGCCTATCAAGCCAGCAATTGAGGCAACTGAAACAACGTGGCCGTGGTTCTTCTCCATCATACCTGGCAGGAATGCCTTCAGGATCTGTGTGGAGTGGATTCGGTGGCATTAGTCAACGACTTGGTTTTGTTGAGGGACCAAGAGGAAGCTCTTCGGGGGGAGTGAGAGAGAGAGAGAGAGAGGCTCATTCTGGGTGGAGGAGAGGGCGCGCGCGACTGTTGACTTCATCACATGCGCTTGCCCGGCAGCAATCCTATGTGGAGCCGGCATTGGTTTGCTTAGCAATGAAACGAGAGCAACTTGCTTGAACGATAAGAAGGAGCCTAATTGGACTGATGACCTCGTCGTGGTGACGCTAGACTTCGGGCGAGGGAGACGAGAAGGTGCAGACTAGATTGTGGGCGGCTCTAGGGGCGCGCCGGCAGACAAGTGGACCAAGCGACGGGGGAGCAAACAGTGCGTTGGTTGGATAAGGGGGAGGGACAGTTGGGAAAAGCATAGCTTCCATTGGAGGAGGTGGCAGTAGACGTGTTGATTGCGCGCTTGCAAATGGATAGCAATGCTACAGATCCGTTTCTCTTCGCAATGCAACACTATCAGTCGGCTGATATCATTGAACTGTGCCGGATTTTTGTGCTTGACATTTACATGAAACACTACGGCAAGTCAAGAGCCTTTGCCTATTTGGAACGAAAGCACGAGCGCGGCCAGCAAGACACTAGGCGCGCAATTGAGGCTTTGCTGTTGTTATTTGCAACCACCTGGTTTCTGGGCTCGCCCGTTTACAATCTAGTGGCCGGGATTGTTTTGTCCACGTGGTCGTTGAGCCGGCACTTCATTCAACCCTTGGCGAGTTTGAGACGACGATTCCCTCGATGACTTGAGAGCATGAACGAAATGGAGCTGCCCGAGTGGTGAGAGATTGTCCCTACTACTCTTTTGTCGAGCTCTCCCACAAACTCACTCTCTTCCTCTAGACTCATTGTTGCTAGGCTTGCTCGTTGCGTTTGCCGGGCGCCGGTGCAGATGGATGGAGGGATTCTAGTTGCTGTCTTGGGCGCGCACGCAAGGCAATGGCGGCAATAAATCTCCAATGTATCCAACATTTAACCTTTGCTGAGAGCGTTCAAGTGGCTAGGCTTACGATTCAATCAATCAATCAAGCGAGCAGCCCTTTGGCGCGAAGAGGTTTGCAATAATAAAAGAGGCATACGAGTGTGAAAGGCATGCTTATGGTGGATGAGTGGAACCAGCAAGCTCACACTCGTGCGCTGGCTTGCCCACGATTCGTGCCAACAGCACGACTGACTATCAGGCAGACAAACTGCATCTTGTGCCCTCTAAACGAGTGCGGCACGTTTCATTTTCAATGGTTTGGGTGACGAGCCGACAAAGCTAACACCAGGCAACACATCTGAGCGGATGTTGCCAAGATCGTGTTAGCAGCTCGTTTGAAGCTTGGCGACGGTGGCATCACAATGCAGCCACTCGCGCCCATTGCTAAGCGCAACAACTGCACATTTCAAGAGCACAGCCGGCGGCAGCCCTTGGGCCAACAGAGGGCTCTCTCTCCCCCACTAACTCTGTAAGTGTGAACGCAATGTTGGAGCCAAATACAGTTTTGAGGTGTTACTTACCCAAAAGTGCGCCAACGCGTTCACATCAAAGGTTTTGATGATTTGCTCGTCGCTGCAATCGAGGAACCTCTTGCCTGTTACAATTCCAGCATTGTTGATCAGAATGGTTACGGTTCCAATCTCTTGCTTGATTCTCTCTGCGGTTGCATACACGTTTGCCCTATTCGAAATGTCAACCTGATAATGGTGACACTTGCCGACATTGTCGCGCTTGCTTCGGAGCTCCTCAATCATCTTGGCTGTTTCCTCGAGGCCGGCAACATTTAGGTCCCAAATGATGACCTTGGCGCCGCGTTTGGCGAACTTGATCGCCATCAGCCGGCCAAGACCTGAGGCGCCGCCCGTGATGAGCACGATGTCATTGGAGACATCCTTGAAGCGGAGACACTTTGGGATGAAGAAGAGGAGGATGGCCTTGATCAGGTACCAGGTTGCAATGGCCGAGCCCTTGAGGAAGTTGCCGATGAACTTGAAGAAGGCGCCCAGGTTCTCCAGGAGGGTCGACATGGTTAGTTCTGGTGCTGCTAGCCTCTAACTGCTTGCTGCTTGCTCCCCGATGCTGCTGCTGCTCGCCTCCGCTTGCTGACCCTCTCCTTGCTGCTCTGCCCGGCGGGTCAAGAGCGACGACAAACCTTTGCGAGGCGACTTCCGGCCTTAATTGATCCCCTCCACTAGTCTAGTCTCTGGCGCTACTGCTACTGTTGCTGGCACTTCCGCCGCAAGTGCCGCTTCTGTTCGCTGCTCCTGTTGCCTCAACTTGCTCGCCTTCTCCCGCCACCTCGCACTTCCCTTTGCCTTTCCTGATCCCTATCTTCGCTCGCAGTCCCTGATCTTGACTAAACGCGCAAACTTATTTCCGGCTACAAAGCGAACTCCCAGGTTAGTCGACTGCTCGCGGCTACTGATCGCGCTTTCCAATTAACCTTAGCCCTAACCAGTGGGCTCTCCTCTCCTCTCCTCTCCTCTCCTCTC
>Ga0209372_1000493_pt1 | contig 17163 bp, 10 predicted proteins | sample AgamicAtPe_FD_187170 | JGI IMG/M metagenome (GOLD analysis project Ga0209372, IMG submission 187170) | Agave microbial communities from Guanajuato, Mexico - At.P.e (SPAdes) (version 2) | ecosystem: Host-associated > Plants > Phyllosphere > Phylloplane/Leaf | place: Guanajuato, Mexico | collected... | reverse complement strand
CCCTATCAAAAGCGTACCACGCGAACGAAGCCGCGGGTGGACCGACTAGTCAACCAAAAAATAGATGCGTTCAACAGGTAATGACGTGAGACGATCAGGAACGAACTGACTGGTGAGCTTGGAACAAGCCTATTCACTCGACAAAACTCGATTCTTTTACAGATCTAAGGTTTGAGAGCTTCTCGTAGTCTTGATGGATAGAGACCGAGACTGCTCACCCCACAAACACGATCATCTGATACTGCGGAGCCATTCGAGTCTCCACTTCGTGCTCTTGTGATATATGTACACAATATGATATAAGTGATGCTCTTAAATGAAAACCCCCTAAGGAAGTGCGGGCTGAGGTTAATAGGTAGTAAGGAAGTAGTAGTTAGTGAAGGAGCTCCGGTATATCTTGGATCGAATTTGACTCCGAAAAGAGCGATCTTAACGAGAAGCAACACTGAACACGAAATATAGTTCTTGAAATTGGACTTAACGCCGATTGTGATCTCATTGGGTAGACTAGTTTTGGTAACACTAGCCCAGCAGTTCGGAGTAGTGAGATCAACGCCTCTCATTAGTAATTATTCCACCTCACAACTTGGGACTCACAATTGTCTCTAGGATTTAATCAAATTTGCCAGATTTGTAAATAACAGTTTCAGTTCATGAGTTTCATGGGAGAGCTCTACAATCTTCTGGCGATAGAATTTACCTGTCCCGCGAGCTGTCCGACTTTTTTCTTCCTCTAACTTCCAAAAATGGATGTCTCAATGCTTGGGAACAGGTGATTCTCTCTCCTGGCTCATAAGTCAACATTAAATCAATTAAATCGAATAACTCCAACTCTTCTCTCGTGTTGTTCGACATGTAATGTTTGAGGTGCCTACAATTTCTCCTAACAAAGTAGGCTGATGGCCCAGTGTCATCCCATAAGAGCCAACCGTGTCTATTGAAGTATTTAGTCTTGGATTTTGTGGCCATCCTCCATGGTATAGTTCCTAGTATCCGCTCCATCATAGCTAAATGTTCCCTATTATCGTGAGTCTGAAACATGGTTATCCCGGTGTAGAGTTCAAATAATATGCATCCAATGCTCCAAACATCACATGGCTGTGACCAGCCTAATTCTAAAATAACTTCTATAGCCCTATAGTGACGAGTTGACACAACTTTTGAATGGTGCTCGTGATCAAATGTTGCCGAACCAAAATCTATCAGTCTTATGGTTGGATCTCTGACAACGATATATTGTTTGACTTTGCTGTTAGATCTATTACTTGGATACTCAACATCATAAGCATCGTTAACAAACAGTATGTTCTCCGGCTTCAGATCTGTATGGGTGATTTTGTTTTTATGTAAGAAATTTACGGCTAGTGTCAATTGATGTGTTATGGCTCTAACATGCTCGAACGGATATGGCTGATAATTGTTCATCTTCATGAAATCGAACACGCTTCGGCCGAGCATCTCAAACAGTATGCAAATATGCCCGTGATAATCGAACCACTCAAGCATTTGAACACACAATTCTCTTCCAGCTTCTGTAATATCGTTCAGATAGCGGCTATTATGGTTGTCTCTGTTCCTGCTATAATCATGGTGATGGTTATCATCATTTGGATTAGATAGTCTAAGATGTGTCAAAACGTTAATTTCAAATTTTGCTGCCTCACGATATTTGCCGATATTTTTGATTATCTTCAGGGCTAGACAGTTTGGATTTGGTCCCGATTGACCGCTTGAAATTACGCCAGCTTGACTTGCAAGCGTCGCATTGTAGGTGTTACTTGAGGACCTATTACAGCTTATTTTCTTATCGGACGAGTTAATATCGTCATTGTTTTGTTTATCGAACTTGGTTGGTGCTGAATAGGAAGTTGAGGATTCAGAGGAGCAGGATTTTGCGTGATGACTAAGGTTCGCCTTGCTTTGTTTGTTATTTTGAGCTGCTTGAGGAAGATTATAAGAGTTGCTCATGGTACAGCTATTGTTGTTATTAAGATAGTCTGGGTTGCTCTGTCGTTCTGCGAGGGCCCATTGATCAACAACATGTGCAACTTGCGCAAACGTTCCCTGGCCCACAATTTGTTTGACTCTGAAACGGCGTTTGAGTAAGTCGCCGGGCTTGAATACGAGGTGCCCATCAGCATCATCTTCTATCTTAGTATCAGTAGAGGAGTCTCGCCTTCTTCTCTTTTTATATCCGCTGTGGTTGCTTGTATCATTATTGCTGGCGTAGTGGCTCCTTCGCATTTTGTCTGATGCCTGGGTTTGATATGGTAGTTATGAATCTTATGTTAACGGTGCAATATGCCAAAGAGGACTACGATGGTAGAGGCGACCGCTCTCGCATCTAGATTATAGGAATATCAAGCTGAAACATGTAAATAGATGGAATTGGCGAGAATGGGAGAGACGAGAGTAAAACTAAACAACAATGGGCTGGTGCGGCTGTGACTGTGGTGCTAGTGTGCTAGCGAACAACGACAGCGAAATGAATGGAAACTGGCATAAGTACGCAGGGTTTGGCTCTGTGGCCAGCATTGCATGCGTATTTTGTTCTGTTTGCAGCCATTCTAGCCAGCCATAAGCAATGCACTTTCTCATGCAAAGCTGCGTGGCCCAGGTTCGAGAAAGAACACCAATCCTAATTTGAATATTATTTCCTAAAACAACTACAATGCATTGCGAGGCGATTATCATATTGGGCAACAGAAACCATCATGCTAACTATGACATGTGGAGTAGTAATCAAGTTGAAGCACTCACCTCCTCCTGATTATCGTCGTAGTTATTTTGAAAATATCTCTCCTTTTCTATGCTATTCGTACAGTTGGCCACTAGATCGCCAGGGGATCCCGATTTATGAACGTCAAGAAATGGCAGGCGCTTCTCATCACTAACTTGCGGCTTGGGCGAATCGATGGAAGAGAAAAAGGTGTTTTCAATCGAAAGTTGTCCGGCTGAACTATTCTTAGGCCTGAGAACCAGCTCGCTCTCGTTGGTCGAGGAGGGAGTATGTTGAATGTTGCCTGTCTTGGACGTTGAACCTGCTCTATTTGGATACTCCAGGTAATCTGATGTTCGGCTTCCACCAGAGCTCAAGACTGACTCTCTCTCCTCATCTAAAGATTTCAATTCAGCCAGTATTGCGCCAGTTTTGATCAGATTATTACGATAAGCTATTGTATCCTTCTCTGCGCCTCGCATTTGGCCACCACATGATCCCATATTCTCTGATGAAACGAGCGTATTTTGTTCATCTTCTTCGGTATCGCTAAACTGAGTGTCTGAGTTACCATTTGAGTGTCCGCTATCAATATCTTTTGGGAATGTGTCGGCGCTGCTCAGAGTAACTTTCGGCAAAATTGGGAGACAATTCGAGGAGGAGGACAAGGGCGGCGACACATCAGCTAATCCTGCAGAGGAAAGACCGCTCGAGGAGGAAGTGGGCGAGGTTGCAACAACAAGTCCAGTCTCTATGGGGCGCTTGCTCGAAACTACCTCCTCCACCTCGTCCTCAGGCTCGTCCGGCACCACGTCCAACTTTGTCTGCTTCAAGTTCACCTCCTGCTTGTTGTGAACTAAACTCGCCGAGGATGAGGCTGCAGAGGGTGAAGAGGAGGAGTTGGGTGATGAACCAAGCTTGAGTTTGGCCAGAGTTGTTGTTGTCAACTGGTCTAGGATATTTGTGTAAGAGGCTCTGAGTTTGAGGGAACTTGATCTAAACGGTTTTGCTATTGCAGACTGGCCTCTTGAGATCGACGAGTTGCAATTAGATTTGGTAGATTCCGAATTTTGGCTATTTTGGCCATATTTATGGGCAGCAACAGAGTCTCTTTTGGTCACAAGCTCTCCTTTAGAATCCTGTAGGCGTGTATACTTTGCTGTGGCAGTTCTTCTCAATTGTCCGTCGTAGATGCGGCTCGTTGGTGTATTTATGGCAGTTTTGGGGCCGGCGTAATCGAAGAGAGATCTTCCGCTGATTGTTGTGCTGAGAGCTGATTGGCAGTAGCTTGAATTGACCGGCTTGTTTGAGTAGCAGGTAGGTTGTTGATTTATTCTAGAACAGGTAGTTGGTTGCTCTCTACTTGGCGGATATCTGCTCGAGCTTGCCAACGAAGACGACCAGGGCAACTTACTTGACTTGTAGCTCGAGATTGAGGCAGGATACCTGTTGCTCATAGATTCGACAAAACTTGCAGATGGACGTGTCGCGCTTGACGGCGAACTATAGGCAAAGTTGCTGTTTGAGTACTGATAAGAAGTGTATCGATTCATGATTGATCAATGACGCTTGATATGTTCAGCGTTTTAATGACAAATTCAAATCTTATGAGGAGACATCACTTGAGGAACTGCTTATGGTTGCTCACTGCTTGGTTTTAATGTGACAAAACTTGCAATAAACTCGAAGGTTGCGTTTGAATACACTCGAATGCAATAGTTTAAAGCCTGAGCTTAATCTCACCTCTTTGAACTATGTCCTATGAAGGCAAAGTGCTTGTGACTATGCGAGCCAACTAAGCTTGCGTCTCCTAAGTTGACTACTTGGTTCCATATATGAATTCGCCTCTCCAGATATGAGTCTATAGATTGTGAATTTCTCACACTGATAAGGATGCTACAATGATTGATTAAACTGGGCGGCAGGATTCATTAGTTTGTGGGCTAAGGCATCTCAAATAGACCATAGGGTTATGCAATGGTTGTTCTCTGGCCAATATAACAGACAATAGCTTCCCCTTAGTTTACAATCCGAACCAACCCTTCCTCTCTCTCCCACTCTCTTTATCTCATCTGTTTGCTCTGCATGCGAATCTAGTCGCATGATGATCGCTAAAATCTGGGGACCTCTCGCTAGCTCAACTCCAACGAAAAACTCGCCTCGTTGGCTAGATAATTTTGATAGCTCTGGGAGGTAGAAGTCCAAAAGTTAAGTCCCACTTCTTTTTCGCTCGCTGATGCTGGCGGTTGTGGGGACTGTGATAAGAGATGTCAAAGCTTTCGCAAACTAACAACTTTCATTCATATGCTTTGTCTTGGTTTATAAGGCGCTTGCGCCATGAGTGAACTGAGGCCAACCATCCTCAGGATTTGAGCAGGCAGAGAGTCTTCATCTCCGATTTTCAAGACATTTTTACACTACTTGGGAGCCAATAGATGCCGAGCTGCTGTTACAGAAATGATGATTATCCTGCATCCACTCGCACAACAAGAAGCTACAATAATCTAGTAATAAGTGGCGGGCGAGAAGGAGGAGCGATGAAAGCGATGGAAGGCGGGCCCGAGGGTGAGGGAGAGAAGAAGAGGGCGGATGAAGAGATTTGGCAAGCAGAGCTTGATTTTGTGACGCAAAGATCCACGAATACGATAAAAGAGCGAGAGAAAGAAAGGGAGCAACAAGAGCCTTTGCGGCGGCAGCAGCGGCAGCAACAACAACAACAACAATAGCAACAATTGAATCTCTGCAACCAAATCCAAATCTTGGTATCTGAAATCAGGAGAGCATCTCCACCTGGGCAATCCAGTAGCCTGCGACGGGATGAGCTTGCAATTGAGTTGGCCATCCGAGGGGCGCGCTAGGCGGTGCGCTCTAGATCCAGCTAGACCCATGGGCCACGCTTGCCGCTTGCAGGCATAGGCGACTTTACTGTAGTGTCCCAACTTTTGCCCAGCGACGGAAACTGGCAGCTCGATAAGCTTTCATAAATAACTACTACTTCTAATGTTGGCCAACTCCTAACTCCGAAGCTCCTCGCCCCCTCCCCCCAAGCAACTGGCGCAAGTCAAGCAAAATTTCGACATAACATAATGGCGCGAATGGCGTTCGTTTAAGGCACCAGCCAAGCGATGGCTGTCTCTTGAGAGTTCAATTAGAGCGGACAGACGGGGAAAAAGTCTGGAGGTTGGCTCTTGGTTGCCGAGGCTACAGTTTCATGTGGTTCATGTGAGGCAGACTTTTGAGCCTCTGATGAGTGCAGCCAGTGAACGAGAGCGAAACCGACTAGGCCAAAAGTCCATTGGCTTTGCACAGTCAAAACATCTCCCTGGAAGAAGGCCAGTGATGCGCCTGTCGAGAGCACTAGGTTAGCTCCCTTTCAAAGAGACAACGAACTCGAGAGCGAGAGGCGCCCTCTCGCTCGTTGCCAGCATGACCGATAGACGAGATTAGGTGAGTGCAATCGCACCAAGCTCGACAGTGGAGCATCTAGATAGCTCGTATCGGTAGTTCGTGTGACAGTTGTTCGTGGAAACATTGCTTATCCCATTGGTTGCGCGAGTAAGTTGGCCAGAAGGCTTGCATTCTGGCTGGCTGGCTGACTGGCTGGGAAGCCACTATGGTTTGGCTCCGTTGGAAGGCAAACCATTTGGTCCTCGCGCGCACCATCGAGCACTCTGCCTTGCGCGCATGGGGCCGTTGAATGGTAACCAAACGGCCTGTTCATTGGCTTTGCTGCAGCCACATTTGGACCGGCCCTTTCCCTTATCTCAATCACCTCCACCACCTAGTTCTGGCGAAGCCCGTTGGCCGCAAATCAGTTTTGGCCCAAGAGATCCGAGTTGGATGGGAGTCAATGGGAGTGAGGCCATCAACTCGGCCCAGTCAAAGCTCTCCTTGGGCCGAGCAACCGAAGGTTCACCGACTTGGTAATTGACCTGGGCCCGGAATTATGGGCGTCCAAGGATGTGAGGCACTCGAGTTTGCATCAAAAGCTATCCTCTCAAATGGAGCTCAGGCTGCTCGTCCGTTCATCGCCCATCATAATGGCGATGCTTGAAATGAAGTCAGAGGAAATCCGAGAAAGTTTGTTAGCTTGCTCAACCTGAGAGCTAACGCCGAGTTCCGCGTTTAGCGAAGGTCACCCGATTGAGGCCAGTCTACTTGAGAGTAACTTCACTTAGCTTTGCGAACTAGGCGGATGGCTAATTAAAGGGAGCCTTCGCTGAGCATTTCCTTCCATTCATTGACTCAGTTCTGATTGTTGGCCATAACTTTGAATACATAATTTTCCATCTCCATTGACTCGCTTCTTGGGAGTCAGTAGCTGCATGGATATGAAGGGAGAGAGAGAGAGAGAGATAGAGTCTCAAACAAGCCATCTATTAGACTGGCCCACAACTGGCATGATAAACAGCCATTCTGGGGGCTGGATCTCCGTCGACTCGGCTCGCCTGTCAGTTTGGCCAATTGCCTAGCAGGCTAGCCACCATTAACAGTGGCACTTTTACTCGAACTCTAGCCGCCGAGCAGCATGCAAGAGTGGCCGGCCCAACAAGCGCCCTCGAGCAAACATAATGACAATCTAACGCTGATAGATTGATCTATCAGCGGCACGCGTTTGTTGCTCTGGCCCTTCCGGTCTCAAGCTTTGGCGCGGCGGAGGGTTTGTTTGCCCTCTGGCGGCCAAACTAAGCACCGCGATCTACTTCCCCTTTGGAGGCCATCGAACTTGGTTGCTCTCGCCGACCAACTCGGCCGCCGGTCGCCAGATGTCGCGTTTGATGTCCTGACATGGTTTCAACTCTCGATTCTTAAATCGACTAGTTATCGACTCCGATGAACTAGTCTAGTGGAGCAACAACATGCTGAACTAGAGCGCGAAAGGCGACCACTTGAACGCGTCAGAGTTTGCTCTTGAGCTGGCAAAGTCGAGTTCGCCCCAGCTAAACTCCACAAAACCAAACTGAGCCGAGAAACCCGCTCGGCTTTGGTGACGCGCGAAACGGAAGCGAAAACTGCCGGCCACCGGAAGCGCGCGGCCAACAATCTCGAGGGCGGCGTATTTGTTGTCATTATCAATGGGAATCTAATGGCCAGTTGTGCTAGTTCAGGGCCAAAGTTCATGTTTGCGCGAACGAAGCCGCAAACATGAAGCCAGTTGCTGTCCTCTATTTGGCTTCGACGCGAGAGAGCGCGACGATCGATCGGGCGAGAGATGGAGCGAGCGAGGATTGGTCGGTTTTGGGGCAAGTTTGTTGGGTGAAAATGAATTATGTTTTGCGGGGCCCAATTTGCGGGGCCAGCTGGCGGGCGGCACCGCTGGCTCAAAGCGGCAGCGGTTGCGGCGACAACCGGCCCAATGAGAGCCAGCCAAATTGGAGGTGAGCCGAGTTGGAAATAATCATGATCAATGGGCAATTGAAACGGGCTGCCGGCCGCTCGACTATAGCGGCGGCGCCTAGCGCTTGGAATGAGTTATGGTTATGTAATTATGACGCGCTGAAGTGCGGCCCCCGCGCGAGCAGCGAGCCCCAAACTGGCCGCCCGGAATTTGCGCCCGCCATCTCGGCTCTTTGGGGCCGAGCGCTTGGTTTTCCGCCCGGGGAGCCAGACGGGGGGGGGAGGGGAGCTGCCTTTAAACTTGAACTAGCGGAGCAAAACGCTCGGCCAGACTTGCGGCCGCCAATCTTGGCCAACAACACAAACCAGCAGGCAAGCAAGCAAGCGATTAAATTATCATCCCCATGAGTCATGATTCAAATCCAACATGGCGCCCCCAATCGTGACGATTCTTGCGTGTGGTCGTCGGGTTTATTCTAGTCGAGTTGAGTGACGTTGGATGAATGGACTGTCGGCTGCTGCTGCCGCCGCCTTGGGATGCAAGCAAGCAGGCAGCTGCAAGGCAGGAAGTGGCGCCCACAGGAGTTGGCCAACCAGCCCGACAACAGATGTTCGCCCGCAAGCTTCTAATTGAGCATCCGAGGATCCGATTTGATACACGAGCACATTGTTGTGCGCCATTTATCACACAAACGCGCTCCCAAATGTGATATATGGAGCCGGCCGCTCTGAAGGAGGCGAAACTTTAAACGCAAGCCGGCCCAATGTAGTTAATTGTTTGTCGCGCCTCGAGGACGTCACATTTCAGGAAGATAGTTATCGTCGCCGGGCTCCAGACTGGAGGCCAGCTAATTGGACTTGGCTTCGACTTGCGGGCAAGGCAAACTTTGGCGCTTGATTTATGGACTCTGAGCCGTTTGGATGGAGCCTCTGGCTGCGAGCTGCAACTCGACTGCCCACCCCTCTCGCTTGGGACGGCCAAACACAGGCGGGCAGACGGGGGCGGCGGAGGAGGGGCGCCTGAGGTGGGGCCGTCTAGATGGCGCAACCGGGGGCTCATGTTGCCTCTGAGCAAACGGCTGGCGGCCATTTCACGGTTTGCGTGTGGCCACTCGAGATTCTTGCAATTCCTAATCAGATTTTCATCCATCTTTCTCGCAACCGACGCTCAGCGCTCAAGTGGCGACGCAAAACACATCCATTGTGCTCGGCGCTGTCTTTTGCCTCGCTCCTTATCATGCTAGCTTGTTGGCCATTTTAGGCCAAAGGCGGCCGCCGGACTCTGCTTGCGGCCAACTTTGGGGGCAGCAAACAGGGCCGACGATCCGCAGCAGCTTGCCGGGCTGCATGAACCCTCGAGTGGTGGCCAGCGCGTTTGGCCACCACTGATTGCGCACCTGTTGACACCTGGACGGGCGAGCAAACAGAGGCAAGTTTGCAAGTTTGCGCAAGCCGAGGGGACCAGGCGAACGGAACAAGTGGCCGCGAGCGAGTTGGGCATGTTTGCGCTTCCCGTTTGCATTTGCATGTTTTGCGCTAGCACAACAATGAGTCAGGAGGCCTTTGTTTGTTTGCGGAGGGTTGCAGATATTGTTAATTATCGGCTTCCCGTCGGCCGACTCCGAAGCATAGAGTTCCAGTTGAGGCTTGGCCAATCTGGCGCGTCTCTCTGGCTGCGCTCGCTTCGTTGGGGGGGGGGCTGGCCGCGATCAACAGGCTCCAGGGCTGCGCGCCGAGCTCGGCCGCCCTTTGAGAGCGTGAAAGGGCCAAGCTTTTATCGTTGGCCACCCTGTCAGAGGGTTCAGCTTGGGCTGCACTCAAAGCGAGCGAGCGAATTCAGTTCACGTACCTGGTTCAGTTTTGCCCGCAACACACCATTCAATGTTTGTTCGCGGGGATTCGTTGTTGTTGCTGTTGTCGGACGATGAGGAGTTGGTTGGTGCTCGTTGCTCTGGCGGCGGTTGGTTGCGCAACCAGTTGGCTCGCATCCGAGGGGCAGAAAGAGAGAGAGAGAGAGAGAGAGAGGGCTTTCGCCTGGCTGGACGAGCGCTGGAGTCCGCGCGAGTATTGAAGCGCGCCAGTAGATGATGGATGAGGAGTTACGGTTGCGGAGTCGCTCGGCGGCGACGACGACGACGACGGCCACGGCGACGGGCCGACTGTTGCGGCCGCTGAATCAGGCCCGACGCGCGGAACACTAGGGCGCCGGCTCCCCATTGGCAACGGGCGGCCGCTCGAGGGCTGAGAGGAGGAGAGAGAGAGGCGGCGGCGGCGGAGGAGGAGCGGGGAGGAAATGAAGATGGAATGAATGATTAATGATTCACCTTCATGTCATCAGTCAATTGGCCGCCGCTGCAGTGCCAGTAGCCCGCCCGGTTGGCCACGCAATGAACTCGGCCGGCGCAGGAAAATCCTCTCCAGCTGAACCGGGTTGGCCACTTGTCTGCAGTCCAGTCTTGCCAGCCAGCCAGCCAACCAGCCAGTCGGTCGGCCAGCCACTCCATCCGCCCGCGAGGCAGCGTTCTGTGAGAACTTGCGCTAATGGTTTGTGGCACAGGAAGTGGGGGCCGCTCGAAGCTCTTGCGGGCGAGTCGGGCGCAGAGCCAGTCGCTTGTTTGGCCGCTAACAAAGTGCCAAAGGTTGATTGGCTGGCCGAGTGTGCGGCCAGGTAGTTGGGTTTGCGTACGTCACGTAGTCGAGCCCAGCTTAGCCGGGCCAGCAAGTCAGCCGTCGCTGCTGCCGCTGCCGCCGCCGCCGCCGCCATCGCGCTCAGGCTTGCCTCTCGTCTGAGCGCGGCGCCAGTCTCAGCCAACTTGGCTGCCATACACTAAAGCTACACAGTTGGGCTTTATGATTCAAAGCGACGCCTTTTGATGGGCGAGTGAATGCAAGTTTCGCTTGTTTATTTAGATGTTTCCATTTGACTTGCAAACTAGCATTTCATTGGGCTTGAAATTTTTCGCCCTCGCGAGAGGCGGGGGCGCTTCCGCTTTGGCTCAAGCCGAGGCGGCTGCTGCCGCCTCTGCTGCCGCCTTGCGCCCAGAGCGAGCGACCATCGGAGTTGCCCTCGTCCCAGCGCCGCCCCCAAATCCCGAGCTGGCGCCCCTTTGGCCGAAGCAAGCCAATTTCAACGGATTGCGCGATCAATTTTCCAAAACTTTGAGCGCTTGCGGCGCCAATGCCACAGTTCCAGCCAAGTGGCGCTCATTCTAACGCTAACTCCATCGCAAAATCCCATCCTCACTCTGACTCAGACTCTGTCTTCGAATCCAACTCCAGCTCCGACTCCGACTCTGACTCAACCCTCAGCTGCTACCTCCGCGAACTCGGAAGCCGCTCGCCCGGAGTGGAAGTGGAAGCCGAGTTTGTTCCGAGAATCTGAGCATGCAAACACGAAGCAGCTCGCTAGCTGGCCAAAGTGCCAACATCTCTCGCCAGCAAACTTGATCTCCTAGTGCCAACAACAACAACAAGGACAACAAAACAGCGCCAACCGTCGCCCGCCGCAGCAGCAGCAGCAAGCTCGCTGGCCACGATGACGGCACTCGGCAGGCTGCGGCGGCTCCCTTTGCGCTTTGGCCAGATGGAGCCGCAGGAAGACAGGCCGCGTATAATTGAGCGCAAAATTAGCACACAACACGATCCGTTTGCTCGGACTGCCCGTCATCTTTGGCCAGCGGAGCCTTTGGAACTCGAGCCGCCTTTTGCTCTTGTTGAAGCCGGCGGTGACGCGAGAGGCGCAACAAGCAGCCTAGCTGGTGAGTGTTGCGCCCGGGGGAAAGCTCCTGCAGGGATCCTCCACTCGCGGCTACCAGATTGGAGCCAGTTCCAAGAAGCCAGTTGGAGGCAGCACTTCCCCCCCCCTCCAGCAAAACGAGCTCGCCTGCCTCCAAAACTGCAGTGGGCCGGCAGCGAGAGCGGTGCCGCCGCTCGCTAATGCTTCCATGACCTTCAAACCTGCAGCCTGCCGACTCCGAACGCTGCCGGCTCCTTCTCTTGGGCTCCAAGAGCCGAGTCTCTCCTTCCACCTCGCACCTGTCCAGGCAGCACTGAATAATTTGAGGGAAGTTTATAATCGAGACACACAGTGTTCAAAGCCATTAGTGGAGTCTGGGCCGCTTGAGGAGGCGGAACGAGCGGGCTTTTTCGGGTCAATTAGGTTGAAAGGCGGGGCTTTAATAACCGCGCTACGGAGAGCGAACGGGAGAAGGAGGCGCAGTCGAGTGTGAAGGCGTGACTAGTGAGGTCCGAGCCAACCTGTGCTGCGTGCGGAAAACGAGCGGCTGCTGAGGCAAATGAATTGCGAGCGGAAAGCGCGCACACACGCAGACAATCCGCCAGGTTGGGTTGTAAAACGAACAATGTTGCCCGTCCTCTCTCTCTCCTCTTGCGTAAGAAACCAGACGTTAGTTGGCTCTGGTCTTGTTGGCGCCGCCACGGCCGCCGCTGGGGCAGCAACAAGACCAGAGATGGAGGGATGGAAGCCACATGCCCATTCACGTTGCTCCGCTGGCTCCTCCGGCTGAAAGCGGGCGGGCAGGCGGGCTTGCCTGCCTGCTCGGATTGGCCGGCCGAGAGAGAGGGAGAGGAGGGAGATAATAACAGAGCTGGCGGGAAAGCGCACGCACCAGCTCTCGGGCAGCTGAATTATACCTGGCGCCCGTCTCACACTCGGCCACCATGGCTCGCTTGATTGTTGCGGGCGCACCTAATGAGGAGCCAATGGCGCTTTGGGCTTGCGAGCGCGGCTCGAGTTGCTCGCAAATGAGCCAACTGAGCGCAGCCCGCGGCCAGCAAGCGGCTCGCCCTCTCTGGCGGCCAACTCGAGCCGCCCACTTGGACGGCCGGCCGGCGCCGGCTAACAAACGTGGGCTGGCCGCGGCCGAGCTTGCGCAAGCCTGTCATCGGGCGCCTCCACTTGTCCTCGCCAGTCAGCGCCAGATTTGGCCGCCGCTGCAGCAGGCAGCCCGCAGCGCCCACCCGGCGGCTGGCTGCTTTTGGCTGACGAGGTGGCGGCGGCGGCGGAAATTGAGCCAGCCCGTCGATCAGCACCCACGAGGGCTGGCTGGTGCGCGCGCACTCGCAATTTAACGAGCGCCCGCTAAAGGTAAACGAGACTTCCAGCGGCCGTCCGCACGCGTTTGCCCATAAAACACCAGCCTGATTAGCATCAATCGATCAAGCGCCCTGCTAGCCAACCTGGCTTCAGCTTCAGCCTAAACTCTCAGCTTGCTCGCTCGTTCATTCATTTGCACACTGGCTGACTGGCTCAGGAGGCGGCCTTAGATCTGTGGGCGCCCCTGGCGGTGGCGGCGGCGGCGGCCAAGTTTTCAAGCAAAGCCCGCCGATGGGCCGAGCCATCGGGCGCAGGATTGCTCAATCTCGCGCAGCCGGATGCGAGCGGCCCGCTGCGTGCGCGCCCCATTTGGCACCAGCCGAACTGGCGCTTATCTAACCGGCTCGCCTCTAGCGGCTTTCGAGCGGATGGGATGGATGGATGGATGGAGTTTTGCCGGTAGAGTTTGCTTTCGGGAGGGGGGCGTGGCGGGCGCGCCCACGCGCTCGCGGCGGGCTCAGCAGTGGGCCGCAACGCGCGTGCCAGGCAAACCGATGCGCTAGATGGGCGCGTTGCAAGCGATTTGTGGGGCGCATTTGGAACTCGAACTAGAGTTCAGCGCTGCACAGTGAGACTTTGCTTGGACCAGGGAGCTAATCTCGGCCTCGCTCGATGGGCGCGCGCGCAGCTTGGAGGGGCCAAGGCTTGTTGGGCGCAGGAGTTGGCCCGCTCAGAGCCACCCGGTGGCCGGGGCAAAAGTTTAAAACTTGGCCGCCTTGGAGGCCGAGACTCGCGGGAGGTTTGGGGCCAAAGTGACAGAGATGAATAGAGCGCTTGCGACAGGCGGATGGCAGCGAGATAAGCGACTGCCGCCGCCGCCGCTCGCTCCCAGTTTCGGTTTCAGTCTTGGTCTTGAACGCAACGCTGGTTTAGGCCATTCATTTTAGCGGCCCTCCCGCTTCGGCTTGGCTTGAGCCGCTAACGAGCCGCCTGCTCGGCCAAGAGGGAGAGACAGAGGAAGGCCGATGCGTCATGGCCGCGGACGGAAAGGTCTGATTGGGCGGCAGCAACAGGAAATTGGTGGGCAGCGCGCGAGTCGTCGCCCTGCTTGCCGTCCCACTGAAGCCGGAGAGGCGGCGAGCGAGCTCCTAAGAGCGCTCTTGTGGAAACGGCGGCTCAGGTGCACCGGCCGGCTCATGGCGAGCGCTGGCGGCGGCGGCATGTTGCGTCCCACACGACCGACCGGCGCCGGCTCACTGGCCAGCAGGGCCTCGCTGGGCTGGCGGGAGGAAGCCGCCCGTCCGAAGGCCCGGCCGCTGCAGCCAGGCTCCGCTGGCCGGTCGGAGGTAAGAATTTAGTGCTGCCCCTCTCTCTCTCTCTCTCTCTCTGTTGCTATGGCGGCCGGCGCGCACGGTTCACCGACGTAACAGCTCCGCACCGGCCGCTCGCCCGACCCAACAAACCTAGAGCGAAACCGCAGCGAGTCTTAGGAAACTTTTATATATGTTGTGCGGCTTTAAAAATCCGCTCCCCTCCCCCCGCCGCCGACTGCATCCGCTAGCGAAGTTGGGGGCAACCGAATGGTTTGCCCGCGGGCCGCCTGCGCGTTGCTGGCCAACTGGGGCGGTCAGCCGCGCCCCCTTTGCGAGCCGGCCAGCGCAAGCCGGCCGGGAGCGCTTGGCGTGCTTACAATGCGCGCGACTGGCGGGTGGCGGCGGGCCGCGAGAGCTTGGCTCTCGGGTGGGCGCGTCGGCGGGAAGAGCGCCGGGGTTGCGCAACCTGCAGTTGGGGGCAGCCGATGAGTAATGCTGGCGCCCTAGACGCTCGCTGGGCCGCCGGCCAGTGCGTGCGCAAAACCCGAGCGGGTGTGCAGCAGGCGAGCGGGCGGACGAAGAGCTCGAACGGCGCAGGAGCGCGGCGATTGCGCTGTTGTTCGCGAACTTCATTCCATGCGCGTAGGCCCATTGAGTGGCGCTGGCTGCGGCTTTCCGCTGCAGAGGCAAAAAGCAAAATCCCAAGTGACTCCGCTCTCGTTCTCGCTCTCTCTGGCTGGCTGGCTGGCAGGCTGGCTGGCGCTTTCATTGGCCAAGCTTAGGAGCTCTCGGATTCAAACAATCGGATGGCTTGTGTTTCCATTAGGACAGAGCGAGAGCAGTGAGCGCGGGCGCAAGAGAGCGAGCGACAAAGAGCAAGTGAGTCGTGGTCGTCGTTGTCGGGCAGCAGCAGCAGCAGCAGCAGCGGCGGCGGCGGCGCCGCCAAGAGCGACAGGAACAGAAACAACAAGAGAAACAGCAAGAGCAACAGCAGCAAGAGCAACAGCAGCAGCAATAGCAAAAGAGCCGAGAGCGGCGCCAGGAACAAAAAGGTAACCCCCAGCTCGCGCAGCGACTAGCCGCTCGCTGCGCAAGAGCCAGTCTCAGCGAGCGTCGCGACGCCAGACGAACTGTTGGCGGCAAGGCGAACGGATCACGACATTTCAAGCCAAGCCGGCGCCCCATTGGCTCAAGATGGCCGGCGAGCGATAGGGAGGAGGAGCGAGAGTGCAAGTTTGCTGTGAGTTGGGTGCCGTTGTTGTTGTTGTTGTTTTTCGGGCGGCGCTGACTGGTGCTGGTTGCGGCCCAAGGGTCTAGCCGGGCGGCCAGCTTGCGGAAGCGGAGGCGCAAAAAGTGGTTTGCCGTCGCTGCGGCCGAGCTGAGCCGGCTGGTTTCGCTTGGCGCAGGTGAGTCGGCGGCGGCCAGAGCTCAAAGGAGCCGCGTTGAGGAGGAGAGTGGAGAGGAGAGTGACGAGAAGAGTGACGAGGAGAGGAGATAAGTGAGCGAGCGAGCGAGCGTCAAGCCGAACTGGAAGTGGAAGCAATGACGACCTTGAAGATGACCGGCTCGCCATTCTATTACGACGTCGTCTTTGACGATGGGCCCGACGATGTCGTCTTCCACGATTGCATGTGGAGCGGCATCTGTACTTGTTGTATGCAGTTCCTACACCACCAACTGACGAGCGCGGCGGCCGCGAGCCAGAGTCCGGCCGAGCGGGCGGAGTTGCGGGCCGGCGAGCAGGAGGCCGGCTCAACCTACGGGGCCGCCTACGTGCAGCCCGCCGCCGCCGCCGCCGCCGACCCGCCGAAGCGCCGGCTCGAGTTGCGCGCGGCCGAGCTGCAGGGGCCGCGGCGGGCCGGCCAGCGGCCAGAGGCGGCCGACCAGCCCGAGGGCCGGCAGGCCGAGCCGAGGGCCCACTCGCCCTTTCAGCTCGCGAGCGCGCCCAGCGAGCGGCTTGAGGAGCAACAGCAGCAGCAGCAGCAGCAGCAGCAACTCTTCAACCTGCAACCCACTGCCTTCCAGATCTCATCCCAGCTTGCAGGCCGGCTAGCAGCAACGGGCCAACAAGCAACGCCAACCACGCCAACCACGGCACTCGAGCCCCAACTTCCGGGCGGCGAGCAGAGCGCCGAGCTGAGCGCCTTGCTCGTCTTTCCGCCGACGCCAACGCCGCCGAGCGAAAGCGGCGGCCATTTCCAGGAGGAGGCGAGAGGCGGCCACCTCCTGGATGCGAGGAGTGATAGGCTTGAATCGGGGGCCTCGTTTTGCCTTGCAAGCGGCGGCGGCGGGCAGCCAAACGGAGGCAAGAGTTTCGAGGCAAACGAGCGCCAGGATCGCCTCTGCCAGGACAACAACAGCACGAGTTGCAATAGCGCGCGACAGGTTGTCTTGGGGGCCAACGCAAGCGGCCCCAAGGCGAAGAGGAGGAAAGTTTGCGCTAGCAAGCGAAACGCCGACTCGGCCTCGCTCGCAGACTCTGGCCCAAGTGCGAGCGGCGCGAGGAGCAGGTGCAGGAGGAAGCCGGCGCCGCTCGTTGCCAAAAGTTGTAGCAGCAACAACATTTCGTCAAGGGCGAAGGTGGCGCAACAAGCGGATGTTTGCGGCGCCAGGAGCAGCCTGAGCAGTGGCGGCCCGCAAGCGAGCGGCGCGAAAGCAATTTCGAGCGGGCAAGCGCAAACGGCGCTAGCTGTGGCGCTTGCGGCCAAGGCTGGCCAGGCGGCGGCGGCGGCGGCGGC
>Ga0209372_1000489_pt1 | contig 17412 bp, 11 predicted proteins | sample AgamicAtPe_FD_187170 | JGI IMG/M metagenome (GOLD analysis project Ga0209372, IMG submission 187170) | Agave microbial communities from Guanajuato, Mexico - At.P.e (SPAdes) (version 2) | ecosystem: Host-associated > Plants > Phyllosphere > Phylloplane/Leaf | place: Guanajuato, Mexico | collected... | reverse complement strand
GCGGCGGCGGCGGCGGCAACGGTTGCAGCGGCGCCAGTTGCAGCAGATGTCGCGCTTGCCTTCCCAAATCGAGCTTGACTTTGGAAAATGCTTAATTGTTTTCTGGCTCAATCGACAATATCGGCTCTTGTTGGGGTTGAGTTTTGTTCAATGTTGTTTTGTTGCAACTTTGTATTGATATTTGAGACTTAATTGAGCTGGTTGGCTTCCTAGCTGGCGACTTATTTAGTTGGTGAGCGCGCATTCGTTGAGTTGAGGCCTCCAAATGTGAACCTCCAGCTTTGGCTCCAATTAAACCCTATCAATGAGATCTACTTGCCGCTCGCTCGCTCGCTCTACCTGTCGCAGCGCCACTAATCCTAATGGCGCGCTCTCCTCTTTTCAATTTGCCCTCCACTTGACTTCTCATTTGCCTTCCTCGCTCCTCCAACTCTCTCTCTCTCTCTGACGCTCCTATTCGCGCGGCCCTCTTGCAACAATGTTGCCCACACGAGCGGCCCTCTCGCAGCAACAAAACCGAGCCACCTGTTGCTGGACCAAGCGGATGGTGTTGGTTCGGTTGCAAGTTTCGCGCCCTCAATGGGAAGGCCCATTCAAATGGGCCGAAACAATGAAAACAAACGACACGCAAGCGCTTACTTCGAACGTCACTTGCTTTCCTCCTAGTTAACTCGACCTATCGCTTATCATTCATTCAACTGAAAGCAGCTAGCAATATTTCAATGTTTCTCTGGAGCCACGAGGTTGCTTGAGGCATCACTTGCTGAACTATTCTCCTAAAACTCGTAACCTTTCTGCGCTGGCTGCTACGGTGGAGCCTCCCGTCGGCTTGGCTGGCTGACTTCTTGCGCGCGCGCGCTCGCTCGTTCCAGTGGAATTGGCAGGAGCAGCGCGTTGGCAGAACCTCACCTGTGCCCGTAGACTAAAGCGCAACTCCCTCTCTCTTTCTCTATCCCTCAGACGACTTGCGGCGCCAGGTGAGCTCTGCGTTGCGCTTGCTCCTAGCAGAGCGAGAGTTCCATTTTGCTCAATTAACAAACCTGCCTCCCGAGCACCAACTGAAGGCATGTCCCTCGGCTAGCAGTAACAGTCTGATGCGGCGCGCAAGTGGCGGCCAAGTCTAAACCCAACTGGCTGACAGTAACAAGTCGGCGCCGATTATGTAAACATTAGCCTGTTGCGCCGGCGCACACTCCTTTCCTCGCCTCGCCTCTCCTTTCCTCTACAGGCCAGCTTGGCTCGGCTAGCTAGGCGCGCGCTCGCTCGCGCACCCGCCAGCCGACCAGATCCAGCCGGTAGCTCTGGCGGCAGCGGCGGCGGCGGCGGCCTCGCTTGCGCCGGCACAACAATGCGCTCGCGCACCAGCCGCGATACCTGGGCGGCGGTTGCGTGCGCAAGCCTCAAACTGGCCGACCCGCAACGCTCGCCCACCTATCCAATCGGCCGGCTAAAACTCGGCGCCGAACTTCCAATTCCATTCCTGATCCAAGCTTGCCGCCGCCGCCTCAGCAGCAACCAGGCAGCCGCCAACCGGCGCCTTGCCAACCATAATGCCGCCAACCCGCAAAGCCAGTTGAACGGCGCCAAGACGGAAGAGCCGATTAATTATCCAACCAACCCGCTTTAGTCTGGCCATGAGCTGCGCCTTGAGTCTGCGAGTCGCGCCAGGCAGAACCCGTTCGGAAGCCCGCTCGTGCCGCCCGGAGGAGCCGCCAGTGTCAGTTGAGAGTCCTCCTCCAGCCGCAGATCTCTCGTCTCGTCTGCAACCCGTTCCTTGCTCCTGTCACACATCGGGCGCCCCCTCAGCTGGTTGCCGTTGAGACGCCCAACAGGTGGATCCTGTAGGGCCGCCTGATCAGCGGCTCAAGTTGGCAAGCTCGGTTGAGCACGCGAGCGCACCTTTGTCTTGGCCCGTCAACACTGCTGGCCACTTTGCTCGCTCGCCGGCTTTCTCTTTCAAAAGGAGCTCACTCCTCGCTACCACAAATTAGTGCGCCCATGCGCCCGAGTTGGCCCCGTTGCGCGCGAACACAATGGCGCAACTCTCCCGCTCGCTCCAGACTCCCCAAACAGCCTCAGGCTCCTGATGGTGCGACTGCCTCCTGCTCAGACAGTCGGGCGAACAAGTATCTTATGCAACAACCAGTTGGCTGCCACTCGGATAACTCGCTCCCAAATCGGCAATATCTGACAACTCGTTGTAGGCGACCCGCCGGCAGCAGGCAAGCGAGCGAGATTGCAGCTCAGGCGCGCGCTCCTGGCGCCGACCGGCCCAGCTCGGCTCAGCTTGGACGGAGCCCCCGTCTCAGCTTGTGGAGGGCCAAAGCTGAGACAGGCAAAGGAGCTCCGAGTGCTGCCGCTTGCCTTTCGCCCGCTCAATATCTCAAGCTTTCAGCTCCTGTGAGCACATCTAAACCGGTGGGCCTGCAGCTGCAACCCTGCGCTCCAATGAGTCAATGTTTGCCCGGCTTTCAAGGCTGCCGGGCGAGCAGACAGGCGGCCGATTTGGCCTGCTGATTGTTATGTAAGGGAGCTGTGTTGTCGCCGTCTCGGCTGCCGCCGCCGCTGCCGCTGCTGCTGCTGCTGTTGCGCAACAGGAGCAACCTTCCATGCGAGCCGGCTTGTTGCGGCGAACCGATGCAGCCAGAGCGCTCTGTGGCCACTGGCGCCCCTCCGCCGAGAGCGGCGCCCACCTGAACGCGCGCAACTCGCGCGGCCGTCACTCAACACAAGGCCGCCGGCCGGACACCTCGAGCGGCCAGTTGGCCAATTGCTCAACGGCAAATCGCCCACCGAGCAAGGCTGGCGGAGGCGCGCAATCGAGTAGGGGAGTCGTCCAATTGTTTGTAGAGCCTCGTTTGCAGGCTCGGTCTTGACGCAGGTGATCCCGGCGCGTCTAGCTGGCTGCAAGTTGTAGGTTGTAAGCAAAGGCGCGAGAGGCTGTCGCTGTTGCGGCAGCGGGAGTTGCAGATGGAGTCTGAGAGGCGAGCTTGGGGGTTTGGCGAAACAGCTTTGGCTCTACACTGTACACAATGTTTTACACAATACGCCGGCCTCGGCGTGGCTACGTCGGCGCCGCCAACGACGACGGCGGCGGCGCTAAATTCCACTGGTGGCGAGAGTTGAGTGGAGATCAGTTTTTACCCTTTGCCTTGCCGCCAGCCTACACTCACCTTTTGCCTACAAGCAGCGAGCTTCCAGGGCCGAGCAGTCCGCTTTGCTCGGCGCAGGTGAGCTCTTGGGCGAGCGGGCGAGCAAATAATCAGCATCTCTCACCCGCTTGCCAGCTCCCAATGTCTTCGGCAAATTATATGCGAGGACATAAAGGGGCTAAAGAGAGGCGAGCGACGGCAAACTAGCAGCGGCAGCGGCAGCTTGCAGTTAGTAAATTGACTTATCTGAGACATTAGCCGGCGAAACTTGTATTTGAGTATTTTTTTAGCCATCATCATCATCCACAGGCTTTCGCTGCGTCTGGCCGGCGAATATGCCAATGCAAGCAAAGGCCTGCCTACCTGAGCGGCCGCCTGGAAGGCTCGAACTTGAATTGGAGCCAGTGAGCGGGTTGCCCTGAGCAGTCTATCGCCTATCATTACCAGTTTAACCTGAATGCAATCGTCCCCTCCTCCTCCTCCTCCTCTCGCCGCCCCTCGCTCTGGCGGCCGGCGCAAACTCGGCGCCCGACTGGCAGACTTGGCCAGCCACTTGCGGGTGGCGACGCGGCCGCCGGCTCGCCTCTGCTGCAGGTCGCTCTGCTGCTTAATTAAACTGGACAGCTTCGATTTGGTTCAATATTAGGCATAATGCGACCAGTCTAGACCAGAATCATCCAACTGTGATTCGCCAACCCGCGAAGCTGGCCGGCCGCCCTGTCTGTCTGGCCGCCAGGCAACTGCACGGAGTTGCCTGGCCGCCGCTCATTTGGAGTCGAGTCCATTCATTGGCTTGCGCGCAGAAACAAGCGCTCGCCTATCCAGTTTCTCGACGGCGCCACTTTTGCACCGACGCCGCCGCCGAGCAAGCCACTCAAAGGGTTGAGTTTGCACAATGTCGAGAGTTTCCTCTCGCCGGCGCAACGCAAGCCAGAGTCTCCGAGGGTGGAGGAGTCCAAATTGGCGGGACTCTTGAGCGCAACAGTGTACACTTGCGCCCAGAGAAACACAGCCTCACCTGCCTCCGCTTGCAAACACTTGTAAGCCAAACTCGACGGCTCCGTCGTTGACCAATTTTGTCCAGTTGCTAATGAACTTTCTGCTCGAGCGATGGAGCCGCTCGCTCTATCGCCACTAGCGAATCTGCCCACTGCTAGTCTGGAACTTGCGGGCTCACCTGTTGCTGCGGCTCGAGCCTCAGCGTTGGTTTGCCTAAACAAGGGCCACTTGAGTTGGCTTGCGAGCCGACCGAAGTGGCCAACGAGTGGAGCTGGCACGGCGGCGGCGGCGGCTGCTGTTGGGGCAGCAGCAGCAGCGGTCATTAGCGGGCTCAGCCCCCTCGAATACAGTGACCAATGTCAGCCGGACGGGCGAGCTGGAGCCGAATGTGGAAACTCCGCGATCGATAATAGCGAGGGATGAAAATAATGGCCAGAGTAATAGCCACTTGGCTGGAAGCGGATCCTTGGGAGCCCATGTTTCTGGTTTCCGCCAACAAGCAAATTCCCGTCCCTTTAGCGGCGAGCCAAGCAAGACGGAGCCGCCTGGCTGAGTTGCGATGGGTCTTATGCTATCAATTTTGTCCTGAATTATGTTGCAACTTGGGCAATAATTCACAGAAATGATACAAGAAAGCAACATGCGGCCATGCTCTTGAATTGGCCTCGAACACGGAATTTAGCCGCTCTTGTTGGCCCAAAGGATCGAGGAGCCTAATAAACATGTTCAATTCTTCGCTTCCAAGCCTCTCGCAGCAAACCAAAGCGAGCCTCCGACTCCAATTGGCCCGCTTTGGTTTGGGCAGGAATTTTGTTGGAGGCTCTTTGTTAGCTTCGCGCCTCGAGTTGCAATTAAGAGCTAGCAAGCAGGCTTGCGAACCCATTTGAACCGGCGGCAAGCTGGCCACTCGGAGAGGTGGCGAGGGGACGGCAAATCAAGTGGCCAATAACTCATGCCAAATCCTCAAGCCGAAGCCGTGGGCCAGAGTGGCGTGCTGGCGCTCGTTTGTTGTCGCTCTGGCGCGCGCCAAACAGGCCCATCAATCAAGCGGTGAATCAAGCCAACCCTCGAGCTATATGGAGCCGCGGAGGCTCGCGGCTGAGCTTCGGGTGTCATCCTGGCGCTGGTGCTGCTTTTGCGCGCGGCTTGAACTCGGCTAGGGCAGGGGCCGAGTTGCGTGCTTCCCGCGGACACGATCGAGTGACACAGCCAGCCCCATTGGCCGGCTCCCGGTTTGCAGCCATGCAAGCTGGCTAGTGGCAAGCTGCGATCTTGCAAGCCCAAGCTCGAGGTTAGCGCCTACCTGGCAGCTAATTAGCCGCTTGGACGCCAGACTCGCGGGGGGGGGGAAGAGGTGGACTCGAAGGGGCGCAAGGAGTGCGTGTTTGCCGCGGCGACACTCGATAGGTTGCGCGCAATGGAGGCTCATTATCGCCAGCCTCCCAGTCGGATGCAGTTTCTCTCCATCCCCGCCCCTTTGAGTGAGCTGTTCCAAGTGTTGACAAAAAAGAGTTTTAAGCCGCGAGCTCAGACGCCGGCCCGGGCGAACAGGTGGGCCGGCTACAGGAGCAACACTGGCGGGGAGCTCCCGCTTTTGCTCCATACCTGTCGCCCCCTGCTTGCTGGCGCCACCACCACTTTTTACAACCCTCCAAATGGAGGCTCTCGCTGGCATTGAAAAGCAAACATCGGCTCAGGTGGACAGTCTGCGCTGAGTAATGGAGGTGTTGTAGGCATAAATAGCGAATTGAATCGTGTAAGCTGAGGGGCATGGCGAGCGCGGCCGAGCTGTCGGCCAGCTTCATTGTCGATTGTCATGTCTCGCTCCCTCCAAGCAGACACTCGCTGACCTGGTCTGCAGCGAACTCGCTTGGGCGTCCGCTTGGAAGGAAGAGAGAGAGAGAGAGGAAGAGACATCGCAATCAGTGCAACCCTCTCTCTCCATTCACCTCTTCCAACTAGAACGCAAGCAGAATCCAGCTCCAGCCGAATCCACCCGAAGCAGCGGCAGCCGGCGCCGCCAACACATATATCAAGGGAATAATATATGGTGTCCATTTATTCAAGCCGAGCACGGCCGTTGTTGGGAAATCTGTTGGCTCAGGCTGGCACACGAGCGGGTTGCCGAGGTGGAGCAAGCGCTGAGTAAGCGTTTTTGCGCGCCGATTGGCCAACGGCCGCGCTCGCTCTACCTGCCGCCAACCATGACTCCTGGCCATCCGCTCGCTCGATAGGCCCACACGAACAGCCTGCGAGAGCGGAAAACAATTTCAACATCAGCTAACCAGCTAAGCGGCCGACAAGCAACCCTCTCTCTTTCTCAGGCTAACAAGTAGCCAACAAATTGAATTCAGCAGCTTTCCATCTTTGTTGCCATTCTCTCGAGAATTGTTTGTTGGCCCAACACAGACTGGAGGTGGCAAGCATTCGTCTTGAAGCCAGGTAAAGCCGAGTGCGAGTCTCCAATTAGCCGACCACTTGGCTGCTTTTGGCTCGAGCCTGCCCGCTCTCGGCTTCCATGTTTTGATTAGCGATGCAGCGCAGATATGTCCATCCGAGCGCTCGCTTGAGGGCGACCGGCCAAGCTGCAGTTGTCGCCACCAAGGCACAAGGGTCGAGCGGCCAGAGGAGGCCTTGAACAGGCAAACCCTGGACCTCGAGGGAGGCTCGAGGCTGCACGTACAGTGCGCTCGTAAAGTGGCCAAGCAGCCGCTTCCATGGCCATCCTGGCCGACGGCTTGCTCTGCAATCAGCTTTGCTTCGCCCTTCGAGCCATAAGCCTCTTGAACCCTTTGGTCTTGCGAGCGGTGTTGTCAGTTATAGACGAGCGGCGCACCCCCGACGCGAGCGGCTTACACCGAGGAATTCATAGGCGGCGATATTGTTTTATTGTAGCTCGCGCGGCCAAGTGCCTCAATCTGGCCCATTGCTCGCTCACCTGCTTGCCCGCTGCGAGATCCGCCAAGGAGCTCGCTCAATTTAGCTACACAAGCAAACAAGCTTCTAAGCGAGCAAATCCCCGACATTAACCGGCTCACCTATTGGCGCCATGAATCATTGCATAATTCGGGTGCTATTATCACGTCAGAGCGTCAGGGTGAGACGCTTAGTATTAGCGCCATAAGACAATGCCACTCTCTGCGGGACGCGCCCGCAATGGAAGAAGGGAGCGAGTTTGCCCCTCTTGACGCCCATAGGCCATCACGGAGGCTCACGGATGGTCGGCATCCCTAAGTTCGAGGATTGAGGTCGTTTCGTTCAATAAGTGAATTTAGCCCGACTGTCGGGTGCGCCGGCTTTGCGGTGTTAGATCGATCAGCGAGCGTAAGCGGCCAATGTTTGCCGCGAGCGCGTTTAATCTTCTTCTTTATCTCCAGTGGCCGGCCAATCTGGCCCACAGAGCTCGCCATTTATCATAATACTCCTGACCAACCCACTCCATCCAACGGCAGCGGCTTGAGATCTCCAAGACGAATCTAAGCGGCCCACTGGAGACAGGAGCCAAGTTGGCCTGCGACTAGAGGGGAGGAGGGAGTCGGTGTCATGGAGGAGGCGGAGGTGTCGGTTAGCCGCGCTTTGTGTTCCTCGCCTTGACTTGACTGCCTTTCAAGGGGGTAAACAATTGCGCTAATGGTCGAGGAGTTCTAAGCTCCTTGACTGGCAAACAAATTTATTAGCCGCCACTCGAACTAAAGCCCGAAAGTTTGACTCTCGCCAGCCTCTGCGTTTTCGATCTGAACGACGAGAGGGGAGAGGCTTCGTCCGGCAACCGGAAGCCAGGGGCTTGAATAAAAGTTGAACTTGTTTCGACAAATTGGCACTTGTGATTTGAGGACACTCAATTCTAAAGCGTCGTGCTCGATATTCGTGGAGATGAGATATCTAAGGAAACTAGTTTAGAGAGTTGCTCGATATTTCTCAAGCGCAAAAATTGCACTCGAATCTGGAGCCTATCTCGCGTACTACCAACCAAGTCCGTTTGCCTGAGTCACATCAGGCAGTCGGCCATCTTGCGATGAGTTAACTCGATAATCTGGCCGAAACGAGAGTAGCAAGAGCTTTGCCAAGGCAACAAGCACACAAGTCTATAGGCACAAACCGCACTCACACACACACACACACACACTCATACTCATACTCGCGCGCACAAACGAGGATGAGCCCGCTGAGAGCTGGATGCCCCCGCTCGGCCGACTCGAAAAGGCTTGCCATCCTCGACAAACTCCTCGGCCTTGCCATAGTCTATAAAGCGCTGATTCCCCCTATCTCCAGCAAGGTGTCCAATGCGCTTGGATCAGATGACGTTTGAATTCTTTATCATTAGATAATTGGCCCAGCATGGCGAGGCAGCGCAGGTTAATATACGAGCTCACAACATGTTAGCAGTGCCTGTAGGCTCGGCTTATGTTTGCATGCTCGCCAGGTCCAACGCAAGGCTCGCTTTAGATTGCTTTGTCGATTGTTTAGAGGCAGATTGCAATACTATATCGGAGCTGAAAGGGCCGAAGCGAAAGATGGAGGCCTGGGATGAGAGGTTTTCGTTGGCCTGATTGCCAATTACTCGAGAGTCGCTTGTCTCTGGCTGGTCGCTAGTGGCCGGCGCCGTGGTTAGTCCAGTCTCGCTTGTTTTCATGCCACCAGCGGCACTTGCCTGCCCAACCACCTCGACCAGTATGCAGAGTGCTCTGTTCCAGGCTGGCACCTGGCCAGGTGCTCGTGAGCCCTCGCCCGGCCTGCCGCCGCCAGGCCAAGCAGAGATGAAGGGTTAGCGGCGATAATTAATATCGTCGCTAAATTCAATCCCACTGAGACGACCGAGGGGCTAGTCCTCGTTCGTGAGCTAAGCGGGCGCAGTTGCCCGGCTCCTCTCTGTCCAGTGCAAGGCAAATCGCCAAACGGCAGAGGCCATCGAGGACGACCGGTGAGCCCCAAACACGGTTAGTCTGCTTGGCTAAGCGGGTGTACGAAGAGACCAAGACCACGACGACATAGCCAACGATGGAATATGTGATGCATGCAGCGCAAGCACCACCACCGCCAACAACTTATAGCCAAGACAAATAGAAGTGGGTTGGCGGTTTGATATATCTTGCATCCTTTAACCGGCCAAGCTGGCATCTCCTGCTAAAACGTCTGTGTACTAGCAAGGCGAAATTCCCCTCCAACTGAGGCAGCCAGTTTATTAGTTTTGTCCAACTGGCAGTGCGCAACTTGTTGCCGGAGTGTGTAAGTGTCTCGAGCTTAACATCAATTTCACAAAGCCAAACATTCTAGATTAATGACTTCTGGCTCACCTTGGCCAAATCTAATCAAAGAGCAAGGAGCGAGAGGGAGAGCGGCGAGTTGGTCTGGCGTCCTCATGCGAAACAAACGAGTGCTAATCTAAAATCCACAGGATCTCCCATTCAAAATGAATCAAAGTCACCAATAATCACGCAAAGACGATTGAAAAATATCATTTTAAAACGAAGCCTTAGTGGCCGACATCTATTATCATGGGCTTAGATTGAAATAATTAATCCCCTCCCTCTCCATCTCTTTACCTCTCCTTCTCGTCCTCTTTCAAACTCTCAACTCTTGCCCATTCAGTCGGTCGGCGCCTTCGCCCTCTTAAGCAAAGCAAAGCCGCTCAATCCGGGCCAGTCTTTGGCCTGACTAAGAACGCGCTACACTGGTGTTATATAATATGATCCTCCTATACTTCACATCGCCGCCCCAGCTCTTAATGTGCAACTTATCACATGTGAGAATCACCTCCACCTGTGGCTACTGGTTGGCCGCGACCGGCTTTGCCCTGGGTTGAGCCGGCGAGAGAGAGGTGGACATTTGCTCTCGCTGCCAACCATAGGGACAGAACTGGTAACAGCCATGCCTCTTGTATTTTTGAAACAAACAAATTAACAAACTTGCAACACTCCTTCGGTTCAGGAACTTCCAATGTTTGCACAATGACGCATCCCCTCGGTGCCACGAGACGGGTTGGTCAAATTGTGTTGATTGGGTTTCCTTGCAAAACCCAACTAGACGATGGAGTTGGAATTGAATTTAGCATGCTTGTGCAAGCAACATCAATTTTTGAGAGGAACATCTCAGTTCCAAAATGGCTCGAAATCACCCGATCACTTATTTATTAATATCCTTGCTCCTAGTTTGGCCGATTAAAGTTACATCATTCGAACATCTGTCCTCGAACTTTAAACTTGGCTCTTTGTTACTTCGACCCAACCGCTCGAATAAGTTATCAACGGATTTACGGGAGCAACCTAGCTCCTCTAACCAGAATCTAGAAGTTGAACCGGCTGAACGTTCGGTAGATCTTGATGCAATGGAGGATGATGAATCTCGTTATAGTCGACTTAAGAAGTTGGTTGCTAAGACAATGCGAGAGCAGGCAGATAGACTGTCCAGTCGGTTCCTGAGTCTGTCACCCAAACTCGACAGCGCCCTCGTATATCCAAGTCAAGCCAGACAGCGAGGAATCCAACTAAACAAGATATTAAACATTTCGATGGCTTCTTTGAATTCAAGTAGTGTTTACGCCGTTGATTACCCACATGGATCAGCTATCTTTGAACCTAAAGAGTTTGATCTTGCGACGACAAGTGGACTCAATCTCTTTGAGGGACTCATTGAAACTATCAATTAGATTCTCTTTGACCTTTGCAAATGTTGATTGGGCCGCCTGGTCGGAGATAAAGTTGTCAATTTGAAAGATAATTCCATATTGTTAGTTAAAAATCACTAAAAAGCAACATCTTCAAAAGGGAACAGCGAACATTAGGCCCTTCTGCTAGAAATCTACAGGGAACACTCACCTCAGTACCCATGAGCGGCACCAGTATTGATCCAAATTTAGTATCAAGACGAGTCTGGGATACATCTGACAAGAGACTCTTCTCTAAGCTCGTTACTTTATCTAGAATGAGCGTTTTTGGATCTATGTTCTTGATCAAGCCGGAGAGCCTTGTTAACTGGGCCTCAGTTTTGTTAATCATCTGATGCGCAATAGATTTGAGCTTAATGGGGTGTGATTGCTGTTGTGGACTAGGTGACGCCTTGCCAACCATTCCGGTCGAATTCTTCAAAGCGACCACTGAATTTGATGTGGATATAGAAATTAGACTAGTGGCACATAAAGAAATAAATTCTATCGATATCGTTAACGAGGACAGGGCTTGTTTCATTTCGACAAACGAGCTTATTGATGTGAGTTTCGTTTCTAAGTTGTTGATTATAGTGTCAAGATGCGAAATATACTCCTCCTGTATATGTTGACCGAGAGGCACTATTGTGGCCAGCTCATTAGTTAAAGATAATAGTATCCGGTGGTCGATATACTTCCATCTAAAGGGTGCCGCCTCGGGCTCGAGGAAAGAGAAACGCCTGTCAGGGGAATCAACTTCGGCCGCTTCAAGTTCTTTCATTAGCCTCTCTAAACATCGACTACACTGACCAATCTCATAGTAGTGCATCTCGATCTCATGTCTCGTCAGATTGTCGCAATAGCCATTATATAATTGCTGCTGGAGGTAGGCGCTGCGCAATAGGAAATATCGCAACTCTAACCATAGCTTCTCATCTCTCATGGTCTCGATCTGTCTCAGCTGTAAAAGGTTATCTGTCTCAGCATTGAGACTTTTTAACACTTTGAAATCTCTACTATCCCTAATGGAGTCTGGATTACCGCCGCGACTGAATATTTTATGTAGTTCTTTGAAGGGGTCGAATGAGTGATGAGCAGAATTCAAATCCTCAGGAGTTGCAGCGCCTAAATTTGCAACAATTCCCTTGAGCAACACGCATTGGGCGGCATTTAAGGAGCCAGTTAGCCTTCTTAGAACACCGCTGATCTCTTCGATCTTGCTGAACCTACCATCCCTGTAACTGGTTGTGAGGCCCTCGAAACATTCACGTATACCGTGCGCATAAAACTCAAGGCAGGTCTCCAGTGATTCTCTAGACAGAGAATAATTGCCTGTGTTGTACAAGACTGGGTTTAGTAGATGTCCTAGAGTGTCGATCTGGAAATGCTTGATGTCGAGAGATAAGAGTACCTCAGAGCATTGCTTTGAAGCGCCAACAAAACTATACAATTTGAGTAATGTGAGCTTCAGTTGATGGTTGCTGGGACTATTCAAGACAGCATTCTCAGCCATAACTAGGAGACTCAGAATCACTGAGTCTGACAAAATTGACTGACTCGTGAGGCTATCCAAATCAATAGCATTCGTCATAATTGAGTGGATGGCTAACAAACTGTAATTGTCAACAGGTTGAAATTCGGTTTTGTTGGCGAGTTTGCCTAGATAGCGGTTTTGGTCATAGAGGTCGATGTATTGCTTGGCTAACTTGAATCGATCCGCACGTCCATCGCTTGTTTTATAGATGTGGAGGGAGTGCTTCAACATATGATAGTTTAAAGTGATATGAAATAAGTCGTAGGCACTGGCATCGGTCTGAGTTTGCTTAAACTTTTCGACCCAGTTTCCGATACTCTCTACCAATAGGTCTTTGTCGGCATTTGAAGGTTTGAATTTTTTGATCATATAATCCATATCATAGTAACATATGATTTTCCTACTAAATGTTTGAAAGTAGTCTAACAACAAAGAGTTCACGGTTGGAAACTTGTTGGCGAATTGATTCTTGCAGTGGGTGAAAACAATTTCTGGAAGTGAGTTCTGGTTCAACATTATTGTATGGAACAGCTCAGCTCTAGCGATAAACGGCCCCCTCAGAAGACGTCGTCGGCTAGGGTTTAAAGAGGACGTCCGAGAAAGATTTTTCGACATGGTTTGATTCTTGCCCTTTTGTTGATCTTTTGTCGAGTCGATTGATTCTGATGTTAGTGAACATTGTTTTTCAACTATATCGAAACATTCGGCTAAGGCAGAGGTTGATTTCACTGGGGTTCCAGACGCCGGATTTGCAGGTTGAACTTGTTGATCGCTACTCGCAACTGGCTGTTGTTGAGAGGGGGCCTCGGTATCAAGGAGGAAAGCGCTCTTGAACAAACCTTGGTAATATTCGATTTGATCGGGATACTCTTGTATTAGAGTTGGGAAGTAATGCTTGAAGGCACGTGAGTACATTTTGAGATCTAGACATAAGTAAGCTCGTCTCCTATTAAACCAACTGAGATGATCTGTAATACGTAGGCAAATAGGTCCAGTTAAAAACTTGTACTCTTCTTCGTGCTTATTTTGTTTTCGAAGAATTATGAGGTACAGTTCTATCTCTTCGTTAGTTCTCTCATCGTCTATCATCTTTTCGCACATCTTTTCGGCCAAGGATAAACAAACTTTTCTGTCGGGACCTTCCTCCGAAGTTTTACCCTCTTCCTGAGCTTGCATAACAAGCGACATGATAGCCCAAAACGAGTAAAGCCGCTTCTTTTTCGGAAAGTTTTTATACATCTGTATGGCGATTTCTTTTTGTCTTCTGAAGTTGAACACCCTCACATGAGCCATGAATAAATGAGCCATAATCTCTGGGTCGTTCGGTCTCCTTCGCGCTGCCGCTTCGTAAAGTTCTACTATCTTACTCACATCAGCCGATTCTTTGTAGCATGATGTCATGGTCTGTAGAGTCACCTCGTCGAGGTCGTCCTCAGGATCAATTTCGTTTAGGATGTCAAAAGCTTGGCGCCGCTTGCAGAGTCGAATGAGGGCCAATGATTTGAGTGCCCTAAATACAGTTGAATCCCGCACATTCTTAGGTAGCCTGTCAACCTCTTGCACGGCCTTCTTGTTACAACCAATGTTAAGGCAGTCATAAATTTTCTTCAAGTGCCTTTCCATTGCGGGGGAATAGCCGGCACCGGACATTTTGCTTTGGGTGTAATTGGTGCTCATTGATCGGAAAGGGTTACAGTGTGACGGAGGCGTTGCATACCTTGGAACTATGTGTGTAAACTTCCCAACAAGCGATGCCAATGATAAGAGTCATGAATCGATATGAGATACGGTCATTCCTATGAATAGAAAGGAAGGATCACAGGTTAACTTGGAGGAATTCCTTTCCTTGTCACATGTTTCATTTATTCTTCTCTGCAGTGTACTTTCGCACAGAACAGAGCGTGGTTTGCCCGTTGGTGCGTGCTCAAGCCATCGAAGTTTTAATCTAAAATTCAGCGTGCTCCTTCGTTCGCCGAATCAAAATGATGAGCCCAAAACAAAAGTATAACATGTACCCTCCACATCAATAATCGCCCAGAATGTCACAACAAAGAACATATATAATCATCGAATTATTATCCCTCACCTGACCGGTCGCAGCGACGTTCATCGTTGCGGCTTCAGAACTGGAATAGTCGGAAGAGTTGGTGGAGCCTCCACTTGAAAATCCGAACCAACTAATTTTAGACTTTGAATCAGAAGTATTTAACTCAATAAGGTCGTCATGAGCAACGAGGAGACAGAAATGTCTGGCGTAACAGGAAGCGGAGGCTCCGGCCAAGGCGAAGTAGATTCCGAGATGGAGGCCATCAAAGTCAGAGTGAAGGAGATGGAGGAGGAGTCAGAGAAGTTGAAGCAAATGCAGGACGAAGTTGAGAGACAGATGAATATAAGCCCAAATCACAAATCAGGTCCCCAGCCGACGCTATCACTGGAGCAGAAGCAGGAGATTGATACAAGATCTATATATGTTGGAAATGTAGATTACTCAACGACAGCCGACGATTTAGAGAGACATTTTCACGGCTGCGGCTCAGTGAATAGGGTGACTATATTGACAGATAGATTCACCGGCCACCCAAAAGGCTTCGCGTACGTTGAATTTGCGGACAAGGATTCAGTCCAAATTGCGGTGGCGCTCGATGAGAGTTCCTTCAAGGGTCGAATAATTAAAGTTTGCCCCAAGAGGACAAATCGACCCGGAATAACAACGACAAATCGCTACCCGCCGAGTAGAGGATTTCACCGCGGCGGTCGCGGCGGCTTTGGGCCCATGCGAGGCCGCGGTTTTGGTCGGGGTCGTGGCGGCGGCAGAGGTAGGTGGCCGTACCCCTCCTACTAGTGGCCCATCAAGAAAATTAAAATCTCACCTTGTCACCACGAAACCTGGAAACATCCAGCGGCCGAACCATCATCTGTTTGGCCCGTTGTAAATTAAACGAATGCATCCCAAGTAATACAATCAAATGAGTCATTTGGTGTCCACTTGTTTGCCCGATTGTTCTTGTTGATGTCTCTGCCTCGAGGGGGCAGGTTGCTCTCATTGTGCGCCGGCCAGAGGTGGACTAGTTTTCTGGTCCTCGCGCAAGGCACTAGCAAGAGCGCCTCTATGCGACGCGCATGCGGAACACATCCTTAGCTCGCACTATGTTTTGCAAGAATTAAGGCGCCTCCAGTTTCGAGATTCGAACACTAAGTTGCGCACTAAATGGCCAAACCAACCCTAGGGGACGACGGAGGGTGGTGATTAGCAATTGTTGTTGCTGCGGCCGTAGCCGCTGCCTCCAGTCATCCTATCGACTTGGTTGTCCACTCGCCAAAGCTAGAACTATAGAGAGGAATTGGAAAGCAAACAGTATAGTTAGATAATCAATCTATCGAGATCCATTGGGAGATACACAAGAGCAAGACGAGCGAGTGTTCGAGTAGCTGTTGCTTTGTGCGTTCCAGAGTCTATCTCTCTACTGATCGACAATCTGGCTCAGTTGGCTTAGAACAAAATGATTTTAACTTTTAGGTTGCTATTGCGCACAATTAGCCCGATTGGTTCCATCAGTTTGGCATGATGCTGGCGCAAGATTATGGAGTTTGGCGAGCGTAGGGAGGAAGTGGGCAGGCGAAGGACGGGCTAGGTGCTCGAGGGCTCGGGAAGCGAGCGGCCGAGGAGAGAGGAGGGGGAAGCGAGCTTGCGAGAGAGGGCGACAGTTGCCGGAGCGGCCGCTGAAACACAAGATAACCAGCTAGACGTGACGACCAATTCAGAGTCATCGGCCAGGAAATTGGAGCAGAGATTTGCGCCGGCCGCTTGGCTGGCATTGTTGACTGTTTGTTGTTGATGGTAGTCAACAGTGTCAGTCTCAACGTTTTTGCACCACCACCACCACCACCACTACTACCATCGCTGTTAACAGTCTCTATGGTCCGAGGCAGGGCAGAGCAATGAGCCTTTATGAGCTTGGTGTTTGAATTTTGGGTGCGAGCATCTGGGAGCAAATTCAATCTTGGGCAAGATTTTCATTGCAACACAGAGATGGGATGCAAAATTTGAATCCACCGGCTGGAGGAGCTGTCAATTCTAATTCGAAGAAGATTTGATCAGTCAATACATTGAGGGCGTTTGAGTTTGGGTTTGAGTGTCCTGAGCAGGTGAGGGGAGGTACAGATTCAAGAGCAAGGATGGGCTGCCAGCATGAGCTGGCCGAGGAGAGTTGGTTGGCGGATGAGTTCTCTAGGCAGAAGAGTTGCTTTCTTGATAGAACTATCATTAGAACAAACCGTCTTCAAGGAAGCAAAGAAATGAAGAATCTCAACTTAGCAGTAGTACTTATGCTCATTGTTTCAATGCAAATTTTATTCAAGCAAACGGAACAGTTCCAAGCCGAGCAAGTTGCCGGGCCCACGAGGAAGCAGAAGCAGCCTCAATTTGCCGAGTTGGAGGCGGACAACTTGCAGCGGGTTGCAGTTGGCCGGCCGGTTAAGTTCAAATGCGTTGTTAACAACATTGGCGACCACAAGGTTTGTTTTGCGCGAAATACCCTTCCATCTGCTGCACCTAGCTCCACTTCTGGCCAAACTAACCCCCAACCCCCCAAACTCGCACAAAACTTGCCCATAAACAATCTCGTTAGCTCGCCTGGTTTCATAAGGACAAGCGATTGCTGTTAGCATTGGACAACAAAACTGTCGCTTGGAAGGAGAGAATTCACGTTTCCTCGCAAGCAAACAGTGTTTTCTTCCTCCAGATAGACAGCGTTCAACTCAGTGACAAGGTAAGTGGGCCAACCGAAAAGTTGGAGCGGAGCCAAACCAACAGTTCACTTCCCCACATATTCGGGCTCGTTTCATTTTTGGCCCAAACTTTGGGGGCAATTTAATTGTTGATGCAAGAGTTAGCTTGCGCCCAAATTGGAGCCCCATTTTATTAAATTCCTCGCCGCCTTCCTGTTGACCAGCAACACCACAAACGGGCAATACGCTCAACTCGGGCGCCATAACATAAATTTGTCAGCTTCCGTCTCACTTTGCAAGTTGGCCCCTCCGCCCTGGCTGGCCGGCTGGCTGGCTGGCTGGCTGGCTGGCTGGCT
>Ga0209372_1000488_pt1 | contig 17500 bp, 11 predicted proteins | sample AgamicAtPe_FD_187170 | JGI IMG/M metagenome (GOLD analysis project Ga0209372, IMG submission 187170) | Agave microbial communities from Guanajuato, Mexico - At.P.e (SPAdes) (version 2) | ecosystem: Host-associated > Plants > Phyllosphere > Phylloplane/Leaf | place: Guanajuato, Mexico | collected... | reverse complement strand
TGCTCTTGGTTCATAATTGATTTAAGCTGATCTGGAGTTTTGGCGGCTTCGTATTGTTTTGAACTCATACTGACATGTAGGTATTACAACAAGTTGAACCTGAGATGATATTAAATACAATACTCATAGAGTATTATGTCCAGCATCCAGGGCTAGTTAAATTTGATGTTCGTTTTCGGCCTCTCAAGCTCATCAATTTTCACACTCCGTCATGCGGTCCACGGGGAAAAGTGTTGCAAATATTTCAAAGTTTGGTGCGAGCTTCGCGGTCGACGACCATACTGAATTGAGAATAAATAAAATGAGCTGTTTGGTCAAGATTATATCTGTTCTTGGTTTCTCGGGCCAGGTTCAATTGTCATGATGTAAACATAGCGTCAAATTCGCAAAATCAATCCAAGTTTACAGACGTAGAGATCAATATAAACAAGTCTATTGTTCTTGTTTTAGTGCATTAGTGTCCGACAGAAGGCCCATGTTCCATTCTAAGTTCAGTCAAAGCGCAGTTATCGTTGATAAATCTCGCAATTGATAAGGGACTCCAATTCAGATCGACAATCAGTTGGAGCTTCTGCTCTTTATGTCAACGGCTGGTTCCTTCTTAACATGGCATGAACTCTGGTAGAGGATCGATTGGCAGTTAGTGCGTCAAGCGAGTCCGTCCTCCAAAAGAGACAGACAAATTCGAGTTTATCAAAGAGGCAGAGACCTGATCAAAGAAACGCATATGGCCTATTACAACTTTGTCCACTGATTCTCATCAGCACTGGGGAACAATCTGTCAACTGGATAGGTCACAGATCGGCTTTTATTCGGGCCGAATCTCACGCTGGTCATGGATACACAAGAGAAGGGGCCCGCGACCGGTCAGAGTCTCGCCAGCACGTCGGTCTCCAAGAGTGCGCCCGCTTTCCCCCTTCTGGCTAAAATCATCAACGGAGGTATAGCTGGTATTGTTGGTGTGGCCAGTGTATTCCCCATCGATCTAGCTAAGACGAGACTTCAAAACCAGCGCATAGGGAACGAAGCCTATAAGTCTATGCTCGATTGTCTCAGAAAAGTGATTGTGTCAGAGGGTTTCTTTGGGATGTACCGAGGATCAGCCGTAAATCTTCTCCTGATAACTCCTGAGAAAGCTATCAAACTTACTGGTAACGATTTGTTCAGGCACTTGCTTGCAAACCGTTCTGGCGTCAACTCGACCTCTCATCTCACACTCCCGCGAGAAATGCTCGCCGGTGGGGGAGCAGGTCTGTGCCAAATTGTTGTAACTACTCCAATGGAGTTGCTCAAGATTCAATGTCAAGATGCCGGCAGGACCGCTGCCTCATCAACATCTCAAGCCAAAAGTGTACAGCAAAAGCCCTCAGCATTCAGGGTTGCTTGTGATCTGGTTAAACAAAAAGGCTTTGGAGGCCTGTACAAGGGTATTTCGGCAACCATGTTACGCGATGTTAGCTTCTCGGTGGTTTATTTTCCTTTGTTTGCACACTTGAGTTCCCTCGGCCATAGCACCAATCTCAAAGCGAAAATTGGTAGCCAGGAAGAGGAATCGATATTTTGGGTTAACTTTATGGCCGGCTGTTTGGCGGCTGGCACTGCCGCAGTGGTCGTCAATCCCGCAGATGTCGTGAAGACTCGACTCCAACTCATCAACCCTGGATCGAATGAGGAGCTTTATCAAGATGTAAGGCACGCATTTCGTGAGATCTATCGCAAGGAGGGTGCCTCGGCTTTCCTTAAAGGCGCAGGTTGCCGTGTAATGTACATAGCACCGTTGTTTGGAATCGCGCAAACAGTCTATTATCTTGGTATTGGAGAGAGGTTAATTTCTAGGATGAGTGCTTAGTTGGGCTCAGCCTCTCCATGCATGCAATAGAAATCATGTGCAAACTGAACCTGCGAGAAGTGATTCCTCATTAAAGGTTAACATTTTTCGTAGAAAATTCGTTGAACAGTCTAAATTGAAATTTACCCAGACTTGGATTGGCTAGCAGCAGATACTTGACTTCAAAGCTATTCTCAGATCATCATCAACACCAAGCCACCGTCTCACTTTGAATCTATCGTCACAGGCAGTACGGACGCAGATTATATACTGTGGATATGAACGCACCACAGCCTATCAAAGCACTGGCCACTAATTCAAGGTTGGTGGTTGTCGACGGTTTATAGCGCATCCTGTTTCCGGCGTGAAGATCATTCGAATGATTGAATAGGGCGAATATTGCTGATACACTCATAGGATCCGTCAGTATGGATCTAATGTAACGCTTATATCCGGTTTAGAGTCAAAAAAACTTAAGTTTGCTCTATCGGCAAATCAGGCTGATTGATTGCCGAGGGAGCTGCGACTACTATCTGAAAGAAATGTGAAAGCTGTTGAGCTTACCTGTAAATCATCTCCACTCTCTAGCCTCATGATCTCTGCCGCCGCCGATGAATGTAAAATTCAATCGCAACTCTAAGCATGTATCATTGAAGCTGAGTTAACGACCTTGAATCGAAGAGGTTTTAAGAACGGCAAGCTGGCGGTTTCTGGAGACTGGAAATGCAAAAAGAGGTTGGATGCTTTCTTACCTGAGATTGGGCGCGATTTGCACAACCCTCATGCTGAAATTCCATGATAACTTGACGTTTATCTCGTCGTTTATCCACGACACACTGGTGCAGAGCATTGTTGTGAAATATATGTTGGTAGGTTCTTCATGACAAAGATAATTATAAAACGTGGAGCCCCCTTCATCAATAAGCTGAGAAACTGAGCAAACCCTCCAAAATTTCCGGAATTGGTGCCAATCAGACTCATATCGGATTGACATCTTGGCCCTCTTACATCTCCCATCCAACTCCACCCTGTGTTTGCCTCGAGAGGCTAACGCGATCACCACCACATGGAACCTCTGAGATTGTCCCACGAACACAGTTATCATGGAGATTGGATAAATCAGTCCTCTACCAGCTAACTCGGGATCTGGGGCAATGAAAGACAGCTTGGGCGAGCGACTATTGCTCTCGATTATCCAGAGTGTCTGACCAAAGTGAACGATCGCATTGCAGTCTGTTGCGACTTTCTTGCTTTCTTTCGACAAGTTTTCAATGCATTAGGTGCTCATGAAGGATACAGCTTACCTTTCAGATTGGTTGCTGCTGACACTTTGGATGGTGCACAGGGCAGTAGGCTGAGTCGGCTGAGTCGGTGATTCTCCAGACATATAGTCCACCTGATCTGCTTTGATAACTCGTGAGCATATAGATAGAAGTCTACCACCATACTGAGGTACTGATTCGAGAGGAAAAAGAGCCTTGAGTTCCATTTGCTCGCCAAGTGGACGCAACACGATCTGCGTTGAAGGTATGATAAAAAGTGCCTTGAAAGCTGTGCAATAAAGTATCGCGGCAAGCTAGCAGAGAACACTATCATATCCACTTAAGACAAGAAAGGCGAAGAAAATGGAGACAAAACGTAGAGCCTACAAACGATCAAAATCTAGGGATATGAATATGTATAGGCGAGGAATCAGACAAATTGATCGATCTCCCTGCCGAATTGGTGACTGCGGTTGCCTTGAATTTGGCTCCGCGCTTCCTTCTTATCCGGGTTTCGGGATTGTCTGGTCTCTCAGTTAATCTGCACCAGTTTGGTTTGATGAGGAATGAGACTCGTCAGATGGTCGACAAAGTGGTCGGTGGATCCGTTTTGAGTCATTGTCGGAGCGTCGAATCTATTTTGCCTAGTTGAACATATGACGGTCGAGCTCGGGAGATCATATCAATCCGGATCAGTCGGGTTCTTGGAACCGGACTCACTGATGACCTCAGCTGTTTCGGGGGTTGGGGATGAAGCGTGAGCGAATGCCTCAAAACTGACGTCTTGATCTCTTGTGCCAAGCTCATAAGTGCACCTATGAGGTGCCAAAATCGGCAAGGTACATGACTTCATATCAGACCGCTGGATATCGTAATTGAGCCGGACCGGCTTGTAATAGTATGAGCGACGCTTGTTCGGTCCATACCTTTGAATGTTCCGCCACACGATTATATAAGCTGTTGTTCCGGCTATAAGTGTAGAAAGGATCAAGATTTGAAATTAAAGCCAAGCACGATGATGAGGCATGTTAGTGGGGATTAGAATTTGCAGCTGAAGAGACCTCAACTAGGGCAGGGCTCTTCGTTTCGCACTCAAATTTTGCGAGAAACAAAACGAAATCCCTCCCTGCTGGACCTCCAATGGACGGTCAAGTGGATTGAGCACCCTGTAAACTAGTGAGGGTAAAATCTAGGGGACGAAAGGAGCATTAGGCCAACGGATGTTATGTTGATCCTAGTTATAACTGCGCTAACAACAACAACAACAAGATCAACAATCACGAAATCAGTGAACTGATTTTTTGAGCATTGTATTTGTTGGAGATTGACATCTAACCGATTGGCCAGAGTAGGCTTGTTCCATTTATCTCGTCAATCTATGTCGCTCTCAATGGACGCTTTGTTGCGAGTGCCGATGAGATGAATCTGTCTATTAGTTAACCATCATTTATGATCACCCAATCTGACGTGTTCCTCGTCCATTGTTCGAGAGTCGCTTACGGCGCCATTATAGCTACACGGCCGGCCCACCACTCTAGCAGCGAATTGTTGTCGGAAACTAAAGGACATCATGGTTTTAGATTAGATTTGTATCGCTTGCCTGCTAGCAGACGATCTGCACTCCTAAAGTTCACCATTGTCACTCCACGAGCCTCCATATAAGCGGCAAGCCGGCCTAACCCAAACTCGGCCTCACTCGCCCAGTCGGCTGCCATTCCAAACAGTCTTTCCGCTTGTCTGCAGGTTCACAGTCTAAGGACGAGATCCTTGCGCTACGATAAGGGTCTGTCATTTGAGCGAGCTGCTTGGCAGAACCTTTGAGAGCCTCCATACTTGTTTTTATCTAGACATTTTTGCTAATAATAAGCCTAAACTTGTCCGCGAACGCGTGCTCTTTTTCAAGCTGGAAAAACATCATCACAACCACAACCATCACCAGCACCAGCACCACCACCATCATCGTCATGATCGTCCCTCTCGATGCCAGCAGAAACCTGATAGCGAGCTTGGCGGATTTCAAGTGGTTCAGTTGGTGCTTGTAAGGCGATACAAAATTCACTCTTGATTACGATTAGATCCTCTGGTTCTGGTTCTAAATTATCAGCCCGCTTGCTGAGCCCGAGGATCAGCTCGGCCATCACATTAAAGCCATAAAATGTGAGCATTAGTGATTCGGCGAAGCTAAAGCTGGAGCTGAATCGTTGACATCACAGCGATCTCCGTTCCCCTGATCACGAGTCACCTTAATCAAGTGAGCCAGCCAGATAGCCAGAGCGACCGGCCGGCCACCTTTTTGCCGGCTTGCGGCTGCCTCAAATTGGGCGCGTAAGCATCCAGCTCGAACCAATTCAAGCCCGCCGCCGCCGACGCTGCTGCTGTTGCTGTTGCTGCCACCACCTCAAACCATTTAATTTCATTATCAGATTCCATCTTCGCAACGAAGCGACAGCTCCCATATCTCGCTTGATCGTAACAATCGCGATCAGATTAGATCGCTATTATCGATCATCCTGCTTAGCTCACCAAGTTGGGCTACAAGCAAAGTTGTTGCTGGCTAGCACTGTGTCATTTCCACTCCATCACTGCTATTGAAGCTTGAACAAATACGCGATGGCGACGATATTGTCGACCCGGGTTAGCTTGGCCGCACTTGGCTCTGTTGCTTTCTTTGCTTGCACGTAATCTATCTTGCCTCTCCTGCTTGCCGGCCTGTCTGTTGAAACCTTAATGGAGATCTAACCAAACCGCTGCCTGCCTGGCTCCCAAACACTAACTCACTGACAGACTGACTAACTGCTCTTGATTGCAGGCTGAAAGGTGGCTGATTGCGAGCCTGCCGCCTGGTTAGCCCTCTCGTTTGCCGTTTGTGCCTTACTTCGACCATCATTTTGCTGCTAAAGCTCTGTCTCCACTGGCTGGCACATATGTCTGAAACCGCGATTGAAAGTGTCCCACTCTCATGGAGCAACAAAGCGTCATTCAAGTAATGATGCATAAACATCACTGACGAAAGCCTATCTCTCGCTGGGTTTTCATCCAGTTAGTTGTATCGAGATAACTGATCTAATCCATCGGTGAACATTTAGACCATCAACATTGGGCAGAACTAGAATGATAGTTAGTCCCATTCGCTCACTCGATCGCTCATTCAATTCAAGGCACAGGAATGCAATTAACTAACAGTTAAATTTGTATATATAAACCATCTAGCAAACTTAGACCTGCCCTCTTTTGACTTTTGTCCAATCACAAAAGGTGAGCAAATCCCACTACCAAGTCTGTGGCACCTGAACTTAATTCAAATTGTTGTAAAGTCGTCGTTGGGAGAACGAGAGTGCAGACAACGAGAGTTGAATTTAACTAAAATGGACTCCTACGAGTTTGATCAACCGCTAGATTTGCGTCTCAAGGCGCTAAATTTAAGCCTCAGCACTTATCAGCATCAGCACCCAGCCTTAAGCATAAGTAAGGGCGACAACATTGTTGTTGGTGGTGGTTGTGGCGACAAAACTGGAGGCGGCAGCCAAAGTAGTATTGCAAGCGGAGTCAGCATTTGGAGCAGTAGTAGTAGCAGTAATAGCAGTATAAGTAGCCAGTGCGAGACCCCTATCAATAACAACATCACTGCCATCCCATTTGTCAGCCAACACCGACACCAACATCATCGTCTCCCCCAAAGTACCCTCCCAGCGCAACAATATCATCACCAGCTCAGGCCAACCAGCGGCCCAAGTCCATTGCGCCTCACAAACGTCCATCGCCAGCCTTTAAATCATCATCAACCGCACCCTCTAAGTCGGCTTCATCCAACACCTAGCAACTTACAACAATGCGAAAAGCAACAGTTGCCACTTCAAACACCAGCTCGCACACATCAGTTGTCACCCCAACAACGCCAATACTACCAAATGCCCCCCAAGTCTATCTCAATGTCCAACTATTCAATGGCGACGAAAGGTTACTCGCAAAGTACAACACCGCCAACTATTCAACTCAACAACAACAACAAGCAACAACTCTCGGGTGCTGAGCTCAAGTTTCAAAACTTGGATAGCAACTTAGATTATCAAGTAAATGATATTGCATGCCAACTGCCAAAGCTTAACTCAGTAATCCCTCAAATAAGCACCAATGGACCTTCAGTCTACGATTTTAGAACAAACTCGCCAACAAACAACCCAACATCTAGTCCCGATTGCAAGACAAGAGAAGGGGCCTCACCGATCACACGCCAGCACTCGCTTGTCAGCCGGTATCACTGCAAACCATGCGGGATAGTGTTCTCACAGCCGGAAACCTTGAGGGCTCATCAAGAGGGCTACTGTACGAAGAGAGAGTGTCCCCAAACCCAGGTGCGCTCACAGTCAGCTGTATCGCCAGTTGTAGTCCAGACTCAGGGCGTGGAAATAAAGTAGTGCACAAACAATCGACAAAGGTGGCTAGAACCGTCCGTGATCAGTAGGAGTGACGCCCTAGTTGGCATTTATTGTGCACACATCTCGGGAACTAACCTCGATTCTCTTCCTGTTGGCTTCTATTCAACTGGCAAGATCTTATGTGATACAAAAGTGTGATAGATTGTAAATTATTCGTTAGACTTCGACCGATGGTTCGTGTTTAGTTTAAAGCTCGACCGATTGTCGAAAATCGTGAGCGCGGTTACTATAAACATTGTATCAGATGCTCATAGCTCTTAGATCTTTGAAATCGTTCCAAGAGCGCGGAATTGGTTAATCTTCTGTTTCTTTTGGCTCTAAGGGGCCGTGTTCCGTTCTAAATTCAGTCAAAGCGCAGTTATCGTTGATAAATCTCGCAATTGATAAGGGACTCCAATTCAGATCGACAATCAGTTGGAGCTTCTGCTCTTTATGTCAACGGCTGGTTCCTTCTTAACATGGCATGAACTCTGGTAGAGGATAGATTGGCAGTTAGTGCGTCAAGCGAGACCGTTCTAGTGCAAAAAAGAGGCAGACTGATACCGAGGGGGAGATCTTGCAAGTTGATCTGCGGATCGGAGTGACGGAATTGGCTCAATCCTCAAAAATTAACGGTACCAGGCGAACTTGAATCTCTTTAAATAACCCGATTTGATATCCAAGACGTACCGTGGCAATTAGCCTATGTTCAACAGCGGGTGATGGTCACATGGACAGGTGGGAACAAATCTGAAACATAACGTCCCTTGCGTCAATGTTGCTATGCAGTCTCGAATCGCTCAAGCCTCGCTCTCAACCACATTCTTTGAGCTTGTTTGACGATTTGAGGCTGTTGAAATCGGAGTAGCGTTGGCGGTTGAGATGCTTTTTTCTTCGGTGCTCTCGTTTGAGTCGGAAGCAGGTGCTTCTTGCTTCTTAATTACTTCAGTTAGATTTGTCGCCGTATTTCCTAGGATACCTCCTTTAACCATTGTATTCGTTGTAACTTGCGATGAAGCCCATGAACTGGGAACTGTTGAGACCGTTTTTGTCGTACTCGACTCCTCCAATTTGGACTTTTGCTCTGCTTTGAGTTCGGGGTTCACTTTTGCATCATTAGTTGTGTTAACTAAATTCTGCTTCGAGAGTTCTTGGGTAGCTTCTGGTTGTGGTGCTGTTGCGATATTGATCACTGTTTGGTTTATAGTTGATTTTTGGGTGCTTGTCGTTTCGGTTTCGGGTTTTGAGCCATCGGATGGAACTATCAGACTATCTTTAGACATGAGCTCGTAGATGGTGACAAATTTAGAGAATCGCTTGCATAAATGCGTCTCTCTCTCAAATTCATCGAATACTTGAAAGTGATGATAATATGCATGCGAAAATATTCTGTAAACACGTCTACAAACAGATCCTAATTTTGCTACCGAGCTCTCCTTGATAGTGACCCTAGATGGGAAATACTTATTGCTATTGAGCAAACTCGCTGCCCCATCGAGAGTATGGCGGGTGTAGTCTATAGCTGGGCATTCATTTGGCTGTTTATGGGCAGCGCAGAGGAATATCCATTGCTCGGTGGCTGTCATTTGATTGCAAGTCTCAGGATGGCAACAATCCTGTAATTTTGTTGCTAATCTGTTCAGTTGCATGCAGAACAATCTTAGGTGTTCTACTTTCCAAGCACCAAGATCTTGACTTTCTGGGAGTCTCAAAATTTCGTCTATGTCAGAGGGATCCCGACGAATCAATTGTTGTATGTATTGTTGAACAGCAAGTGGTGAGTCCATATCATCAAAGGACTGCTCCGGCCAATCGTAGAAGTCTTTTGACTTGCACCCACGGTTGTTCCGTCTCAAAATGACATCGCTTTTCGGTTTCTCCTCTGAATGCCTTTGCTCAATTTTCTGCTGCGTCATGGTGGGTTCTTCAGGGATCGCCGAGTTTAGTTTCTTAATGCCTGATTAATCTGAGATTATACGTTTGAATTAAATATGCTTCTGATTATAACAACCGAAATAATTACTTGGTACATCATCTGTGGTTGTACAACCGAAGAGTGTAAGCGAGATTTTCTTTCAGACTGAACTCATCATGCGCGAACAGGAGCACAGCTGCCTGCCATTTGTTCGTACCTATCCAAGGGAGTTTACGAGAAGATTTCGTGTGTTAGACTGTCCTTTCGAATAGTGGTCGGAGAAACATTTCGGACATGTTGAATTAAATTCGGCGACCTGAAACAACGCGGAATTTTTGTCCGATATGCAGCTCGAACACACACCCTTCTTTCTAGATTCAAGCATCTCTTTGACATATTCAAAATTTGAGCCGATATCATGTATATGGTTTCTTGATAATCATTCTATCATTGTTCAGGAGAAAGCTAAGTAATTCTGACATCCACTCCGAGTCTATTGATCTCACGATAAGCTCCAACAGGATGATGCAACACTAATCGGACATGAGGACCTTGAAACGTTTTGAGGCAGGATCGCAGATGAGACTTATGCTCAAAACCCTTCTGATTATTACTCTTAACATTGTCACCTACTCACATGAAACTTACGGTAAGTCCAACTTGCCTTACATGACATATCCACTGACTGATTCATATCAACTTCCTCTTAACACGTATCACTCCTCCCCCAGCAAACAGAGTGAGCGAGAAGGTTTATACCGTCCTACAAAGTCATCACTATTGTAGCCGGCGACTCAATGCAACCAGTCAGGTTGGATGTTCATCGGAACTGGGAGGGAATTTGGGTGTCCTGTGGATGATAGAGGACCAAACTGATCTTGAACACGTGCTTGAAAACGGTCCAACACCACCCTATGCCGTCGTTTTGAGACGCGAGTATTATACGAATAGGAACCTCTTAACTTTCAAGAATAATTTGAGTAGAGTCGCCGGAGTTGTTCTGATAGATGACAACTCTGATCACTCGAGTTCTCTCGCGAGCCCTTTCTCGCCTGAGGACAGATGCCCCAATAGACATTCTGGTTTGTATGCAAACGATTCGCATTACGGTGATTGCAAACAAAATCTATGGCAACGAGACTCACCCGTTTCTGGGTTACTCTACGAAGATATCCCTTATCCAATATTTTTCGTGAATGATAAGAGATCCATTGAAGATATAGAATCATGCTTCATTGCCAACAATATTGTCAGTGGATCGAATAGGGAACAAAGCTCATACCCCCTATGTAGTCTGCAACTAGATAGCTTTATGTTAGCTGCAAGTGATGCAAAATCCTGTTTAAATAGCCACTCCCTAGTGGACGAATTGCTTCAAGTTAATGGACGAAGATGCGTAACGATAGAGAATCAGAGCGTGTTTGCCTATTTTAAGCCTACTTTGGGCCCCCTACATGCCATTGAAGGTTCTACTTATGCGACTCCCGATATGATTGAGAAGCAGTCGGTAGTTTTGCTAATAGCAAAACTAAGCTCAGTGTCCATGTTCACTGATATAAGTCCAGGTGCGGACTCAATCATTGTGACGATCGTCACATTATTGGCAATAGCTGAATCCCTCGGAAGGGTCAAGAATAATAGTGAGGTGGCCTCTAGCAAACGAAATATTGCCTTTGCCTTCGTGGACTCTGAACCCTTTGATTACACTGGATCTAGTCGTTTAGTCTTCAATATGCGCAACAAATCTTTTCCCAACAAGTATTTCGAAGCCCCTCAAGGTAACAATACTTTGGCTGTGAGAAATATGAATTTGGAGTCCATAGATTATTTGATTAGTTTGGACCAATTGACTAGCTACTCAAACCTAAGCGAAATTTATCTCCACTATGAACCGGGTGATAAGGGTAGATCGAAGCTCTCGCATGCGTCGGAAGTCTTTGATAGGGTCGCATCTGCGGAGAATGTAAAACTTGTTCATGAAGATATACAAACCCCTCTCCCACCAAGTCCTGCCCACGAATTTATAAAGCAAAGTCGCTCTACTGGGACCGACGACAGGCTGGCTGGGATGGTCTTGAGCAACTATGGTAAGAGTTTCAAAAATCTGTTTTATCATAGTATCTATGACAATTCTCGCAATATTTTCCAGCCATCTAAAGAGGCACTTATAGAGCATATTGCCCGAGTTGCTGGTCTTGTTGCAAAAAGCACGTATCAACTCGCTTTTAAAACAGAAAAGTCTGATGAGATCCGAATTGATAAAGCGTTGATATCGGAACTATTGGAATGCTATTTGAACGACGCGAGCTGTCGAATGTTCACAAAAGTTTGCGATGCCGGCCAACAAATGCCTAATAGTCCAATAGAAACATATAAAGATCCAACTAAACGATCAGATGACATGAATGGAGCGATCACGGCGCATCTGCTGGCTTATTTTATTGGCGAGCAAGTTGATGGGTATAACCTCACTAGATGTTACCAAGAAAGCGTAGCCAGTCTGATATACTACTATCACTACATCAACGGCAAGGGCGAGCCAGTAAAAGAAGGCAATCTAGGTGTATGCATCAGATCTCAAGTCCAGATGGTGTCGTCAACAAGTCCAGCCTATGCGATAACAGAGGATGGAGAGATCACAGTTGACGAGGTGTATCCTGCCTGGACAGTTAGTCTGAATAGCATACGAAATCCTGCACGTCTGTTTTTGAAACCAAGTCCGGTTAACGAATGGTGTCTATTTTTGATGGGTGTAGTAGTGACAATAATCTCCTTTATAACAGTCCACCAGATAAGAGGATCGATTAAGGATTTACAGATGGTTTCTGATGTACAGGTAGGAACTTCAACGTAGCAAAGTTAGCTGGGAAGCAGCTGATAAAGTAGCCGAATGAGCCGCAGGGTCACTAAGTTAACTTGAGCTATGCATATTGTCCATTTACTGTTGGTTAATCTATCACATTACCCATTCTTTCGTAATATCCGTAATACGGCCATCTGGAGGCACATAGTTGGGGTTGGCAGGAGTTTCCTTGCGGATATGACTAGATAAATATGGAACCAGGGTGACTTCGTCAACCGAAACAGTTCTTTCATAAAGTTGCTCGTCCAATTCTTTGAGCGTCTCTAGGGCTCTGTTCTGGGCTTGCTCTACTTGACGAATAGATCGCCTCTCCATTCGCGACTGTATACCCCTGTAAAAACCCCACATTCTATGGGCACTCCTGAGGATCCCTTTGTCCAATCCAACCTCTTCAAGAGTTCTTCCTGATCTTGCCTGCAAATCTCTCGTAACAGAAGAAGTATTCTGGTACTCCAATATCGGTATAGGTTGTCTTGGCTCTTTTTCTAACTTTTCTATTTCTCTCTCGCATCTCTTTATCTTCCTCTCTACCCTTATTTTCAGTAGGGCTGGATCCATGCGCGCTCGCTTCTTCAGAGGTTCAGCATTGAGGCTAGGTGTGGTGGTGATACCTCTAATAGGTGAAACTTTGTTGGTTGATTTGAGCACCAGTTTGGTGGCCAGGAACTGTGGTGAAAACTGCATTGCAGAGGTGAATTATTTACGAAATTAATTTAGAAAATTGGTAAAGAACTGTCGATTAGTCGCCCGAAGTTTGGCAATATTATTGGCAACGTGCTTATCTTTGAGCGGGCTCAAGCGTGTTCGTTGTGGTGGTGCCGCTGCCGCCGACAGCCCTCATGTCGGCCGGCATATTTGCCCACGGCGGGTTTATATTCTTTCCCAAGTGTCACAAGTATTGTCAAGGCCAATCCACGAGGATATTTTAATAACGCTTTAGCATATTTCCAGAAAGCAGGCTTTCATCATGGCTGCACCAAAGCCAGCTGGCGACCAAGAAATCGAGCGACCAAACGACCATCGAAAGATTGGCCGCGAGCAAAGCTTGTTCATGTTCGATGGCGATTATGCGCCCGGTTCTGGATTCTTCTTACCTCGTGGCGCCTACATCTATAACACACTTATGGAATACTTGCGCAAAGAATACAGAAAGCGAAGGTACAAGGAGGTGATCACACCAAACATGTTCAATTGCACTCTATGGGAGAAATCTGGACACTGGGAACATTACGCAGAGAATATGTTTACAGTTGAGCTTAGTGAAACTGAGAAGCATAGTTGGAAACCAATGAACTGTCCAAGTCATTGTAGGATCTTCGACTCGACTGTCCGATCTTGGCGCGAGCTTCCATTGAGGTTCGCTGATTTTGGTGTCCTGCATCGTAATGAGGCGTCAGGAGCTCTGACCGGCTTGACGAGGGTTCGCCGATTCCAGCAAGATGACGCCCACTTGTTTTGTGCTCCAGAGCAAATTGAGTCTGAAATCTCGAATTCGATTGACTTCATGAGAGCCGTCTATGATAACTTTGATTTCTCATTTAGCCTTTGCCTTTCAACGCGACCCGAATCTCACATGGGTGACACCTCCTTGTGGGACGACGCCGAGGCCGCCCTGAAAAAAGTACTCGAAAATACAGGCCTCCAATGGAGTCTAAACGAAGGCGATGGTGCGTTCTATGGACCGAAAATAGACATAACCATCACGGATTCAACCGGAAAACCGCACCAATGTGCCACAATCCAGTTGGACTTCCAGCTTCCAATCAGGTTCGATCTAAAATACGTCAAGCCCGATAGTTCGTTTGGGCGTCCCATTATTGTGCACAGGGCTATATTTGGTTCAATTGAACGATTCATTGCTATTCTGTGTGAGAATTTTGCTGGCCACTGGCCCTTCTGGTTGTCGCCCCTCCAAGCGCAAATAATTCCCGTCAACGAGAAACTCAACGACTACGCAACCAAGCTAGAAGACAGGCTGCTGGAGGAGGGATTCATGGTTGAAACTGAGCTAGATCCTGGCTTGACACTCAACAAGAAGGTGAGAAACGCCGAGGTGTCCAAGTACAACTTCATTTTGGTTGTAGGAAACAAAGAGGCCGAGGCGAACTCGGTTACCGTCCGCACAACAGTCGACAAGAAGACTCATCAGATTTGTATGCCAGTTGATAGGCTAGTTGAGCTGTTTAAGGATTTCAAGGAGCGCCGAGTGAAGCACGCAGACAAGGAGCTTCTCGCGGCCTTTTCGTAGGTTGCGCTCGCTAGCCTAAATAATGCGAGCCCATCTCTTGCCTCATTGCCGCCATCTGCAATGAAATTAAACTTATTTAATCACTCCTATCTGAATCTCCATCTCTTTAATCGCTCGCTTTGTTCGGAGAGACGTGAGTGCAGTGGGGATTGACAAGCCAGGGATGGGCTAGTTTTGCGTCCTATCCAATTGGAGGGCTCCTTTGAATCAGGTGGCTCCTATATGGCGCCGAAGGGGAAATTGAATCGCCAGCCTGAGGATTGCAACTCGAGCCGAGTGGCATAGTTTTGGTAACTGCAAGTTTTGTTCGAGGAACGGAAGGGAGGTAGACAGGGATGATTGTAAGCAAGACGAGCATTTCAATTACAGCTAAGCCAAGTTTTTGGTTGTGTCGATTTACAAACGAACGCGATCCGGGTATGATGCAAATAAAGCTCGATGAAACAATTGTTCCTAGTTTCCTGTCGCGGGCGATCTTGTGCTTGGCAGTGTTTTTATCGCTCATCGTATGGGCATGGGCGTGGGTTAGCCGCCAGACCAAGTTGTCTACTTCCTGGCGCCGAGTACATGGCCGCCATAGACACCAGCTAGCTAGGATGCCTTTTTGCCTTGAAACTTGTGCTCGCCTTCGGCCGCTAGGGGGCGCTGCGGCCAGGGGGCTGTCTGCGCGTGCGCGTGGCGCGCCAACACTGTAGCAGCGTGGATGGTATTCCAATGTGATTCCAAAAGTCGGTAGCTCGATGGTGCACTGGATTCAATTGATCTCTGGCGGCTCAGTTGCGAGCACTGGCCAGCAGATAGGATTGCGTGGTTAGGTGCGAGCGGGGGAGCTTTGATGGAGCGAGAGGTTTGGTCTTGCTAGGGAGCGATCGGGCGCGAGAGAGCTCACTTCATTGCATGTTTAGCCGGCCGGCCAGCAAGCAAGCTAGCTGAAGCTGGGGCTGGAGCTTGAAGTAGAGTAAGAGGGAGAGAGCGAGACGACCAGGAGGCGAGAGGGATGGCGGAAGTTGGCGACAGCGAGCTCGCCGTTGGGCCGGCAAAGCTCGAGAATTGCGAGCTAGCGAGCGAGACTGCTTTCGAGGGCCCGTGCGAGCAGGTGGACGAGCCAAGCGGTGCGCTCGAGACGGGCAGCGGCAGCAAGAGCGGCGGCGACCAACAAGTCGAGCAAAACGGCGTTGGCCGCCACGAGCGCCCCCAGAACAGCGGCGGCGGCGGCGGCGGCCCTGAAAGCAGCAGCAGCAGCCGCTGCAGCCTCGAGGCCGGCGAGCCAGGCGCCAAGACGAAGTGTCAGCAGCCGGCGGAGGGCGACGGAGAGGAGGAGGGCGAGGGCGAGGAGGAGGACGACAAGAGCAGAAGGACGCGCACAAACTTCAACGGTTGGCAGCTGGAGGAGCTGGAGAAGCAGTTCGAGATTTCCCACTATCCGGATGTGTTTCAGCGCGAGTCGCTGGCCAACAAGCTCGGCCTGATCGAGTCACGAGTTCAGGTGAGTAGTAGGCTGCCGTTTGTTTCAGGTGTTTCGTGGTGGCGCTCGGCTGTGTGTGCTGTTTGCGCGGCGGCAAGCGGGCCGCCTGGCTCGCCGCGGAACTCCAACGGGCCAATGCAATGGGCAGGCCGCTTGGCTCGGGGTGGGCAAGTTAAAACGTTTAAGGTTTTCGCTGCCAACGGATCCTTGGCGGCGGCGGCCGGTTGTTTCTGCATGCTGTTTTGGGCGAAAATTGTTTTCCTATGCTGGAGCTAGCGAGCAGTTGCGAGTTGCGAGTTGCGATTCGAGCGAGTTGCATGTGAAAATGATGGGGATAATTGCTGTTGGTTGGTGATTGTAATTATAACTTCTCTAATGACTCGACAACGAGCGAGCTGCTGCTTTGGCCGGCTTTGGCCTGAGCGAGCAACATTTCAACAACTCAACACCAGCCGACCGGTCCCATTAGCATGGCCGCGCCAGTGATACCTTGGCCGCTCCCCCGCGCGCACCAATGACAAGCCGGCCGGCCCAGCCTGGCGGCCCGCCTGCCAGCAGAGAGGAGGCGCCGCCCCTCCTCTGGCCGCGGCGACAGGTGAGCCGCAGCTGCATCATTAGGCTCACCTGTTGTGCGCGCTAATTAATTAGCCGCTGGCCGGCCGGCTGGCTGGCTGGCTGGCTGGCTGGCTGGCGATATAGGCGGCTGCTTCGGCGCGCGCGGGACCAAAGCAAACAAGGCGGAGGCGGCGCGGGAGTCGTGCGCGCGCCCAGCCTCCCCCTGCCGCCGCTCGAGGCCGGAAACGAAACAATTAAACCTGCTTCGCGCTCGCTCGCAACAGTTGGCCCCGTTTGTATCATTGTTGCCGTTGCCGCCGCCGCCGTCGGCGCCAATTATGATAATTAATATCCAGCCCAGGCAGTGGGGCGCGGGGAGTGGAGAGCTGAGAGCTGAGAAGGCTGCTCGCCGACTCAGCGCGAGACTCCTCCTCGAAGCTGATGCGCCCAAAGGCGAGCAGGGGCGGCCCAATGCGCGCACTTCCAAGGGCGAGATGGGAGATTTGGGAAAATGATAATTCCGCCCAGAGAGCTGGCTGGGCCCATTCGGGCTCAAGTTGGCGCGAACTCGAACTCGAGCTCAAATCCGAACTCAGAGTCGAACTTGGACGCAAACTGGCCGGGCTAAGCGCAAACTGAACGCAAGGAGCGAGCGGCGAGCAATGGCCGGCCGAAGTTGCGCTGGCCGGCCGGCTGCTCGGCGCCGCGAGTCTCGCCAAGAGGCATGAGCGGCCGGAGTTAAATTGAATTGACCAGCCATTGGATTGGATTGGATTGGAATCGGCGGCCAGCAAGCTAAGTGGCTCGCGCTTGCATTGCAGCCGGCCGTTTGCTGTTGGCGCCGATGCGCTCCACTTGGCTTCGAGCGGGAGCGCGCGAATCAATTAGCCTGCGCAAGTGGCCGGCCGGCTCGGGTTACTCGCCCAAAGGGGCTGACACTTCGCCCCTC
>Ga0209372_1000487_pt1 | contig 17503 bp, 13 predicted proteins | sample AgamicAtPe_FD_187170 | JGI IMG/M metagenome (GOLD analysis project Ga0209372, IMG submission 187170) | Agave microbial communities from Guanajuato, Mexico - At.P.e (SPAdes) (version 2) | ecosystem: Host-associated > Plants > Phyllosphere > Phylloplane/Leaf | place: Guanajuato, Mexico | collected... | reverse complement strand
AGTTATAAAATGACTAGAAATTGTTTAGGTCAATACACATTTAAAAATGGTGTAAATAACATTACTAATAAATGTTTTCAAGATTCAACTCAATCTAAGAATAATATAAAAGATAAAAATAAGACTAGTTTTACACAACAAGCTTCTAATCAATCTATAGACTATAGTCATCAAAATAAAAAGAATATTGGAAGTGTAAAAAATCTGACTGAATTTAGTAAAAAATATGATAAGTTTTTTTCAGGAACTTCATGGTCATAGAAATTTCTTATTCTCATACTGTATTCTTGAATTGTAGCAAGAATTCCTGAATTTGTAAATAAAAATAAAATACGGAAACTGATACCACTATTGACATTCCTTATGATACTTTAGTCAACAAAAATTATTTGTACTTTAACATTCTGATAGATGACTTCATAACTTCAATACACACGTCAACACACTATTAATACTGCGAGTTGCAAATTTTCATTCATGGTCACTTAATTCCACTCAGTGAAAGTCAGTGAATATGTCAAATAAAAGAGAGAATGTATCTCTTTAAAAATATGAATGGAGAAAATGATTTTAAAATTTATAAATTAAAAAGTTGGGGCTCTTATAGAATGATTCCTCTGAGAGAAGTAAAAAATTCGAGCTATAGATTCAATCTAAATTCTAAATTCAAACATCTTTTAGGTACATATGTTGGAAAATCATCTGAATAAATTACTTGGGATAAGTAGATAAAAATATTTAAAGAATAGTATATGAAAATTTTTCTTGGATGTATAAAATAATTGAGAAGATTGTCAAAACACTCTTTTTAAAGAGGATCAGTTATATCGATTATTCATTTAATGTAATTCTTTTTTCAATAACATACTTTTCGGTCTGTCTAACTTTTTTGTAATTTTGTAAATATTCATTTTTTTTGCATACTACTGTAATGGGAATAGACATCCTATTCTAGAAAGAAAAGTCAAGATATGAAAACAGAAGAAAATAATCGAATAATTAATCGAAATAATTGTTTGTGTGAGGCAGCACGATATACCTCAATTCGAGCAAAAAAAAAAAAATTTCCTAAATGTATTGTAACGAGAATATTATTGTGAATGAAATCAATATTCGATAACTATTCTCAGTACATTGATTAGACTAGGTAAACATAAGACAGCTTTGTATCACATGTTTCAGTGCATCAAGGTGTTAGCCACTAGTCTATAATATGAGTACATAATAGACTTAAAAATCACGACAATTGTACTCATCGATCATTATACGATAATCGTTATTCAATATAGTTTACATACTTGATCAAAATGTTGTACGAGTTGGTCGTAATTAAATATTCTTCATACTTGTACTTCGTTATTATTTCGCATTCGATAGTCAAAAAATGTCGAAGAACATCACGTCGATCTTTTACGTGACACATATCTTAATTTGAGTGGAAAAATTTTGCAATGTATCTCAATGTGAGCAAAAAAAAAATGGAAAAATTTTCGTGAATGTGTATTGTTTAAGCATCAACGTTGCTTCGAAATTGTTATTCGTTACCGAAACTGTTTTATATGAAGATTTTGAGGTCGTAATTTAGAAGAATTTGTTGTATACGAGTAAAAGCTGCAATTAGCAATAAAGATATCGAAGCCGTTTGGCTTCTCTAGTTAAAACATATACAAGAAGATGAAGTTCACTTTTCGAAAACTTTAGAAAATTTCCGTCTTCAAAAACGTGACGAATTACAGAAACAGTTTTCACTTTTCGTCCCTAATGATCTTCTCTAATCTGACTTGCGTTTTTTAAATCATCAGGGTCCGACTCATTACTAATACCGAAAGATGCTCCCTTCAACCATGACATCCGACAGCTCGTAGATGTAAATTTTGTACAATTCATTCCCACTTGAACGTCAACCAATTATACATATTCACAAGAAGTTTTCATTGTTTTATTTCACCACAGAAAAAGAATATGTAAAATGATCTGAATACTCGATCGAAGATACAATTATTTTGCTCGTTAGATAGTTGCGAATCGTGTTTGAAAAATCCCCGTCGAATAGAAAACTTACATGCTTCAGTTCCATAATAATCAGATCAAGTACTCAGGTAAACGTCTAAAACCTGAGACATCAACTTGTTAATTCGCTTCGTAAGATGATATCGACAACGTCTGAAATAAAATCCCTTCCAGAGAAAGTAAACGGACTTTCGTCAACAATAATAACAATAAGCGTAGAGAGATAATTTTATTATATCGAACTTCATGCTATTTACAAAAAGGATTTTCCACTTCGTTTTCCATGCTTCTTTCAACGACGAACAGCGGCAACTGTTTCTATTTCCTGAAATTAGAATAAAAATGACGCTATAATTAAATACGATGAGACTATATTTTCAATATTTTGATTTCCGTAAAAATCACCCTGTTCGATTGTATCATCCTGTATCACATATTTCCGTGAAAATATAATCGGATTAGTTAGCTATCACGAGTATCGCTTGAAAAATCTAAAAGACCATACACAGCTTGAAAGATAACATACCTTTTTTTCTTTTAGTTCTCGGTTTTGTCTTTGTAGCTCAGCAATATATTCGTTTTTCGCGGCTACCGTTTCTTGAAACTGCTTCAACATTTCGTCTTTCGACGCTACTACCTGCTTCAACGTTTCGTCTTTCGACGCTACCGTTTCTTGAACCTGCTTCAACACCTGCTTCAACGTTTCGTCTTTCGACGCTACTAGCAATGTCTGTAAGTTTCAAATTGATGAATCGTTAAGTCTCCTTTACATAGAAGCATAAATTTCACTTAGTGATAACTCATACATTCGTTTCCATCATTTTCTCTCAACCATTCCTTGCAAGTTTCAATGTTGAATTATTGAACATAGTCTAAGAATCTTTAACTTACCTCTAATTTCTCAATTTTTGTGTCCTTCCGAAACCAACTCAATAGCTCTGCCATACCTGCAGAACCGCCAATTGCAATAACAAATGGATGTCTTATAAATGAGGAAGTATAATGTTTTAATTTCACCAACCAGATCTTCTCCATATTTTCTCGAACATACTGCTCCTCTCCTTTCCCATAGAGCTGTGCCTGAATGTTAGGTTGCAATTATTTTTTTTTGGCTTCTGTCACAAGTCATGAAGTCACGTATTAAAGTACATAATTTATCCACTTGAAGAGCTATATGTAGTAAAATAATTTTTTCAATAATAACAGCTGAAGCTGAGGAAATTTACTTATTCATGCGTGAGACAAAAGACCTACGACATCGTGTAAAATTGTATATTGAATTAATTAATACGCAGTAATAGTGATGGGCGATATCGATATCAATACCGATATTATCGATATTATTGTTCCAGAAATACCGTGAGTACCGGTATTTTCGAACTGAAAAATACCGGTAGGTATACCGATTAATATTTCTGAAATACCGGTACCGGTATGTTTTCATAAACCGATCAGCAGAAAGCGGTTTATAGTACATATAAAATCATGCAAAATATGATCTTTAATTCAGATTGATATTTTATGTTATGACAAGTTGCTTGGGTAAAGCATGCATGAGTTCAGAGTTTGTGAATGGTCGAATGCCAATAAAAAATTAATAATCGCGACCCAAAACACCAACAAAACCGAAATGCGTGACCGTGAGGACCATGTGTTTGACTGTTTATGTTATTATTTAGTTATCACATTTCACAACACAATTCAGAATTTCAGTTTCAGGTTTTAGGTTCAACTGATTCAGATTGATTGAGATTCACATTCGCTTTCGGTTTTTCAAATTTCCCAGCTTTTGCTTTGCTGTTTGAGTTTGCCCTTTGCCAGTTTACCTTTCGGTGTTTTTTCAGTTTTCTGTCATCATTCTGTTCCATCTGTTTTGTAATGATCTAATGATAAAGATAAAACGATAGAATCGTCATGTGGATTGTGGAACCTACTTGTATTGGCCTATTCATAATTTCTGCATATTAAAATGAAACGAACAAAATACCCGGACAACGAGTATAGAATTGCGCTAATTATAAACTCGACTGAATTGAAGTAAGTGGCTAAAACTCGCTAAGTGCAAAGTGTAAATTTATGTCTGATTGCGATTCAAGAAAATTATTCTTCAATGGCATCACCAGTCTCAGTACAACAAACAATTTTTCATTTCAGGTTAATTGATTATTGCGAAGACATTGGATTGTACTACCGAAAGGCTAAGTTACAGAAAAATAAATTTATTTATTTTGATCTTGAAAAAATTATTCATAGAGATCTGAATGCATTCCGATTGAACAATACTTGCCAAACAGTGAAAGTACTGTGGACTGTTGAAAAAGATCCACTTGTTTGCATGAAGACGCGGAGATTGTTCCAGGTGATCGATAAAACATATGCAGCACTTGTAAAAACATATTTGAAATCTTCTTCTCGTGATGACCCCTCACCAACATTTTAAAGTAAATGTTTATTAGTTCACTTCCCCTATGAATGGTTCCAATGTGATCTAAAGTTCTCTGTATGTATTGTAATTCATAGAGATTTGAATGCATCCCAATTGAAACATACTTCTGAACAGTGAAAGTAATGTGGATTGTTGAAAAAGATCCAGTTAGTACTCGATCTAATTGTTTATATGAAGACGCAGTGATTGTTACAGGTGGTTCATAAAACATATACAGCTTCAAAAGATCTTCTTGTAAAGATGACTCATTGGCATTCCAAAGTGAGTGTTTATTAGTTCATTTCTCTCATGGCTGGTTCCAATTGTGATCAAAAGTTCTGTGTGTGTATTGGTTGCCCAACTTGGTAACTTGTCAAACATGAATAAAATCTATCATCAAAATTTCTTTCTATGGGTCTAATTTCACTTGGAGAAGGTATTTTGTTGTAGTTTCAAAAAATAGTAATTTCAATGGTGTATTTTTGTACAACTTCCCTGCTCATACCCTATCAAAACAGTCAAGTACTTTTCAGCTGCTGATTGAATGCGTTTTAAGCAGCAGCTGAAAAGAAGTACTGAATTTGAGACAACTTTCCAGCATTCTCAATAGCTAGATGCTGAAACGCTACCGAGAAGCTACTGAAACACTGCTGTAAATCCTAATAGTTTGATAAACTGTCAATTCCTATATTTTTTCGAGGTATTCTGCAGTAATTTTATAGTAAACCTATGAATTTTTGTATATAATTTTTCAGCAACTGAAAAGTAGTGTTTCAGTAACTGAACAGTTGCCGTTGAAAAGGTTTTTATTTTTTATCAGCAGCATTTCAGCAGGTTTTCAGCAGTGTTTCAGTATCTAGATGCTGGGAGTGCATCAAGTTGTCTCATGTGTGGTATACATTTCAGCAGTTTTTTGTTTCAAAAAATGCATCCAGTTTTATGATAGGGTATTATATTGAACTAACTTTCAAGAAGGGGATACCACATTATACCCATAAAGAGGAATTTTGGTGACGGATTTTGTGAAAATTTTGCAAGTTACCAAGTTGAATGAGAATGAGTTACACAAGCAGAGAACAGTACATGGAAGAAGGATATCATAAATTAGAAGCTAAAATACTTCATTAAGTTCCCTCATTCTTCATTGTCTACAGTTGAATTGAATTCATCCCAATCATCAACAATGAACACGAATGATGATGGAAGTACGTATTTTAATGTTTCTAAAAATGATTGCATAAATTATTGTAGGTATATCTCTTTAAGAGGGAATAGAATGAAACACTACAAAGGTGGTATATGGTGTAGTTAAAGTAGTTGGTTGTGCCCAGCACCACCTAGAGAATGTGCAGAGTGTGCTATTGGCACTGGGGATTGTACATCTTAGTGCCTCAAATTTTGCAAAATGCAATTTAAAAAAAAATTATAAATTTAGATTTAGCATTTTTTTTTTTTTTTTTTTTTTTTTTTTTGCTTTGAGGGGGCACTGAGCTTTGATACTTCTCTAGGTAGGGCTTGTTGCATGTTTCTATGTTCTGCATAAAGTGTATGGGTTTGTGTGCCGTAGTTTTAGCAAAGTCTTTGGATTCTTCAGTTCAGTGAATGCTGAACTGAAAGTAGGGATTCTTACAATCCTATAAGTAGAATGTTGTGGCAACTTTTGTTTCTACTTTTCTAGTTTACAGGACTTCCCATTATGACGTCACTGGAAGAAGTGAAATATTCAGAAGGATGTGCAGCAGTGAATTTTAATTTTACCTATCCAAAGAAGATGATGACATAATATCTATCAGAATTTCTATCTCTGCATTAGGTAATGAAAGGGTTTCAATCTCGAATTTATGGAAGAATCCCTGCATTGAAATATAACTTATTATACTAATTATTACACTGACATTCATAATAATATTATTTATAATAATGTGATAATACTGGAAAGGGAATTAATGCAGTAGATGAAATTTGTTTCCTTCGTTTTGTACTTATGCTTTATGTGTTTCTTTCCTCTATTTCATTTCTGGTGTACCTAACATTTATTGTGCCTATACTAACAGACCTACTCCATATATCTTATTATGACTGTAGATAACACATTCTATTATCCATAACTATCATTTTTTCATACTCGCATTTCAATACAATTTTTCTTTTTAGTATATTCAAGCAGTTTTTTATATTTGGTTATACATGAAATATTTGAAAGTTAATTCAATGCTTAAAATTGATTGAATTTCTTATTTATAGTTCAGACTAACAGTGGGATCATTGAGGAGTGGCTTACAGATAACAATATAGGTTTACAAGAAGAGTGTGTTATTACCTTATATGCTGATGAGGTGGGGGTACAATCTTCCACTTCAAGTATGTGTCTGCTTTCTATGCATTACCAATATTTGTATATAAGTTTATCTCTAATTTTTTTTAAATAAATTATAAATATTATGCAGAACGAAATTTTGATGAAGTGAATTCTGAGAACAGCGGGTGCAGCGTGTCTTTGAAGTCATCAAGCAGCAGTAGTAGTGTGCTTAAGAAAGGGTATGTATAATGTAAATGTGAACAAATATAATCGAGAAATACTTGAAGATACTTTATGATTTAAATGTAATCAAGTGTGGTATAGTTTAAGTACATTAGAGCTCTTAATTTTTGTGTTCTGTAGATGGAACTTTCTGAAACCTCAATGTCTCAAACCAAAAAGTATCAAAATACCATTGAATTCAAAGAAGGAGTCAAAGACCAGTTGCAAAAAAAAGTAAGCAGATCACTTGTAATTGGCGTTAAGTACCTTTGTTTATTTGAAAGTATAAGTCAGATTAATGTATTAAGTCATCCCCAAATGCATCTAAACAAAATATAATAATGGTGCAAAAATCATGGAGGTACCCTCTTAAATTTAAGTATGTGGAATAGGACCCTGGAAAAAAGAAACTTATCACATTTTACAAGAATAAACAAAGAGACATTGAAAAATATAAGTAATTGTATTTTGTTTCACATCCCATAAGGTGCCCTGGGGCAAAAAATAGCCTGCAAGTTTTTAAGGTCACCCAAATATCTCAGCCCAGTTTCAGTTTTAAAATCTGGCCTCATTGTCAAAATGTGTGCCATTATCAAATCTGCAGAGTTTCTGACATCACAGATGAGAACCAGTGCTGAATAAAATCAAATGAAAAAATTTGCAGAGTATCTTTGAAAAAAAAAAAACAAAAAAAAAACGACAACTTCACAGATGGAAAAAAAGATGAGTAATGAAGCTATTGAAATAGTGAAAACAGTTTTGAGCAAATCTATCTTTCATCTATTAGATTTAGTTGAGAAAAACCATGTTGAAGATCTAAGAATGGGGTGATATGGTTCGAAACTCATGGGGAAGGCCTAATAATGGGCTGGAAATTCTCATTTTGAGCGTTTTATAATAGCAGCACTATTCTCATCTGTAGTGAATCTTAGTACATTACAGAACTTCTTTGAATGGTTTTCTACATTTTAACTATGTTTCCGACGTTTAAAACATATATGAGGCCAATAATGAGGTGGCCAGGTTTTACCCCCCAACATTTTGGTTGTCAAAACTCCTTATTCATACTATTAATTAAGAATTTTTTACATTTTTCTGACAGTAGTCTAGTACAATTCTTCTATGTACTCTATTTAATTTTGAGTAGCTGGATGCCAATTTGAGGTTAAAATTAACGTACAACGACCAAGGGACGAGATATATGCCCCCCGCTATATTTACCCCAAGGTGGCCAACAATTGAAAAATTGTTGGGGTAATAAGTGGCCGGATAAATTTGAAAATTTCTCAGAAATTTGATACACTATGTCTGTTTGGAAGAGAAAGGTATATAGCCAAACGTTTTCACATTTTATTGATGTATATATAATTTTCCAATCAAATTATTTTTTCAAAATTTCAGAAAGTCCTTTTCGGCCAGTTTTTGCCCCAATGCACCTTACCTACTTGAAGTAATTGAATTGTTGAAATAATTAACTATGTTTATTTGGTTTAGGAAAATCTGTTTAGATAAAAAGTGTTCCTCCAATGAAGCTGTGGACTCTGAAGAAGAAAAAGTAGATGATATTCATTGTGACAATTTGGGAGATATTATAAAGTAAATTTCATCTGCATTTTTGACGGGAGAATTGCTACATTATTTTTTTTTGTATTATACCGAAAAATGGTTCCTGTCATGTAATAAAAAATTGAGTATGAATGTGTTGGGTTTTTGTAACGAAAGGCCAATTACTTTCTAAAAAAAGAAACCTAATTCCTCAATTTTACGTTACAACTTAAAAATATGAAGAAAGAATTAATATTCATAATTACCATATATCTCTGATTATAAAACGCTCAGTCGCTCACAAATATAAGCCGCACCCGCACCTCAAATATAAATCGAAAGTTGCACCTTACTTTTTGAAACCAAAGAAATGTCATTTCTGTAATATCATATATCTCCAATTATAAGCCACACTTTTTTTTTAGAATTCAAGCACAAAATTTCTAAAATATTGGTAGATTTAATTTATTTTTTGGCTCTACAAAGGTAACAATTCTTCTTTATACTTGCATTCATCCCAATTGTAAGATCATCCTAAATATGAAATATTCAATATTTGTAATACTGCTTCTGGTATCTGTCTGTCTAGGGTTGATGAAGCAATAAATAAGGTACGCGTAGTTAATAAAAGCCGAGTATGGATATATTTTCAAAAGTCTGAGTGTGGACAAGCGTTATGTAAATTATGTCGTCGGTATTACAAGACAGCAGGAGGGACAACGAATCTACGTCATCATCTTCGAACAAATCACCCTCAAGAGTTTAAAGACGTCACTAACCAGGCGGTAGATGTAGTCCAGACTGATGGTAGTGAACCTGAATCGCGTAAAAGCACTATCAAAGAAACCATCCGGAAAAGTTTTCAACATATGTTTCCTAACAAATGTGACTCGAAGAAAACTGAAAAAATTAATAGAAAGTTGGTTATGATGATAGCCCGTGATTTTCAACCTTTGAGTATTGTGGAGGACAAAGGTTTCATAGATTTTGTACATGAATCGAATCCAGGGTATAAAATCATTAGTAGAAAAGTTCTTACAACGAAATTATTGCCCAAATTGTTTGGTGTAAGTGTGAGAGAATTGAAAAATCTTTTAAGTAAAAGCAACTACATGTCAGTAACGTGCGATGCGTGGACCAGCACGGCTCGAGATTCTTACCTTGGGATAATGTGCCACTTTCTTGAAGAAAATGTTGAAGAAGGACGTTACGCTTTGGTATCTGCTGCCCTCGATACCATCAAATTGAAGAAGGATGAGACTGCGGAATCTTTAAAAAGAATCCTCGAATCTGTTTTCAAGCAATGGGGAATTTTGGGGAAAGTTCAGTGTCTGGTGACTGACAATGCGCCGAACATGAAGAAGACGGCCGACCTTCTCCAAATTAAACATCTTCCATGTTTCGCTCACTCACTAAACCTCGTAATAAAAAATGCTGTTTTATGTAAGAAGAAGAATAAGTTCGTCAATAATAAGACAGAAGTTGCTTTTGAGGTGGAGGGTGATGAGAATAATGGAGAAGTCCTCCTCGATAGTACTTCTGAAGATACTATCCAGCGTCTTATTGGACAGTGTAAAGAAACCGTCACATTTTTTCATTCCAGCCCGAAGGCTACACAGATGTTACGAGATCTGCGAGCAAGGGCAAGAACAGATGATGGAGAAGTCGCCTCTGAACTTGTTCAACAGGTATCTAAGAGTTATTATTCTTGAATTTTTCCTTACGGTTTGTAATCATGTTTGGTAAAACCACGTATTCCAACACAAAAGAAGAACAATGACCGTTTGAAACGTTAATGTTTTCTTAAAAATATAAATTACATTGTGAAGTCAGCCCATTCTCTCTTGTTGTATTTAAACAGGATGGGTACTTTTCTGGAAAACCTGGAAATCAGGGAAAAGTCAGGGAATTTTTTGAGACTGGAAAAGTCAGGGAATTTTGAAAAAAATTGAAATAAGGAATTTGTAAGCCTTCAAACATTAAATTCTACTTTTTTTTTCTTTTTTCTTAGTTGCAGAAAGAAAAAAATTTAACTTTTGATTGGAAATTTAAAAAAATGAGATCTGGAAAACCTGGAAAAGTCAGGGAATTTCATCAGGGCAAAAAAGTATCCACCCTAAAAAACGATTCACTTCAGCATAAATAAATCAACTTTACTTTATTTATTTCAGTTCGATGTCCGATGGAATACTCTGAAAAACATGCTTCAAAGTATCATTGAAAATTACGACTATATCCGAGAACTTGCTATACGAGAAGATTATACAATCTAAAACTTCTCAAAAAGTCTGAAATCGAAATAATTCGCGAATTCATTACTGTTTTAACCCCATTTGAGGAAGCGACACAAATAATATCGGGTGAGGTAAAAGTTGTAAATGATTTATTAGAACATTAATTTTTTGTGATAATAAGGCTCAACTTTTCACGTGAGAAATATGTGACCGTTTCACAAATTCTTCCCTGTATTAAAGGATTGACTAAAAAGTTGAATATGCTATCGATGACTTTGTGTACCGCCGAGGGAAAACATTTTCTTGAAAGGATCAATTTTTTTGTTAAAGAAAAACTTTATGTCTATGAAACAAGATCGCAGGTGAAAATGTCCACGTTATTGGATCCGCGATTCAAGAAAAAGGGTTTTCGAAACATTGCAGATGCTGATGCAATGGTGAAACATTTACAATATATCGTTTCTAATAATATGAAATCCGGATACCAAGAGGAAAGAGAGATTTGTCAATCACTTCCACAATCTGCGGATAATCTCTTAGATTTTTTGTATGAAGAGGATGAAGTTCCTGGAAGCTCTTCTAATTCGAACTTGACCAGCGCAGATGCTATAATTGCGGTAGACTTGTATTTGAAATCGCAACAACTTCCTTATAATGAGGATCCTCTAAAATTTTGGTTTGAAAGACGTTCGTCTTTCCCTCATCTCCTCCCAGTTGTTCTCCAGCATTTGGTAATCCCAGGCTCAAGTGTACCATGTGAAAGATTATTCTCTCGTGCCGGATATATTGTTACGAAACGTCGCAATCGATTGAAACCATATAATGTCAAAATGCTGACAATTCTTAATATGAATTACGAACTTGTATGTAGATTCTACAAGAGAGGTGAAGAGATTGAAGGATGTGATGAGATTGACCTTTTACAGAATACATAACATTTTCCTGTTATTTGATTCTGTTTTTGCTATGGGCTGAGTATGTACTACATTTTTTGTTTTTGAATTACTAGTCACTTTCTTGTGATTCATTATTTTGTACAACTATAAGTATTTTTCAATTATTTTTATAGATACCTTCGCTCTTGTCATTTTGCCGTAACCTAAGTCTTTTTTTTTAGAAATTACCACTCAATTCTTAGTGGTTTCTTTCACTTATTTGTGATTTCTCATTATTTATAAAGTTTGTCACTTTCTTGTGATTCATCATTTTGTACGACTATAACTATTTTTCAATTATTTTTATAGATACCTTCGCTCTTGTCATTTTGCCGTAACCTAAGTCTTTTTTTTTAGAAATTACCACTCAATTCTTAGTGGTTTCTTTCACTTATTTGTGATTTCTCATTACTTATAAAGTTTGTCACTTTCTTGTGATTCATTATTTTGTACGACTATAACTATTTTTCAATTATTTTTATAGATACCTTCGCTCTTGTCATTTTGTCGTAACCCAAGTTTTTTTTTAGAAATTACTACTCAATTCTTAGTGGTTTTTCTCACGTTTTTGTGATTTCTCATTACCTATCAATTTTCTCAGGCTGTATTTGCTCATTTGTTTTATTACTTTTGACGATTATTTTTCTTATTTGTAATTACCTGTTTCTTTTCAATTTCTCAATTTTGTATGATTAAGTATGAGTTCGTTACATAATATATTCTTAATTTTTTCTTGCATGCAAAATCACTTTTTTCTTACTATTACCAACTCTGAGAATTTTCAGCTTTATGAGAACTTTTAAGGAAGTAGGTTCATGGAAAATGTAATAAATTTCTGTTCGTTTCATGAGAACTTTTGAGTAGCAACATTGAAGAAAAACGTGACAAATTTCTGCGCCCTTTATGAGAACTTTTAAGGGACTAGATCGACGGAAAGTTTACTATATTTCTGTTCATTTTATGAGAACTTTTGAGTAGCTACATCGAAGGAAAACGAGAAATTTGTTACGTTTTTCCTTGACGTACTTACTCAAAATTTCTGTAAAAGTATTTGTAACACAAAAAAAAAGTATTTAGAGGGTACTTGTAATAATAGTGAACCTACAAAGTACGTTAGCCATGATGATTTCTAGAATTTTTCTTAGGTTGAAGGCATTTCTCTACAATAAGAGAACACTGATTGAATGCATACACACCACCTTCCACTTGAACATGTGTAAGATAATTGATAATACGTATCTTCACACTTGTATCACATTAATGTTCCATAAAAGCGTCTTCGAGCAGTATTACGTGTTCCGGTTTACGTTTATCTGAAGGTCTGAGACAAAAAAGTAGGTATGTAGCTATGTGCTCAATGACTGAAATATCATTTAAATTTTCTAATTAATAAAAGAAGGCTAGCTTAAGTAATGTTATTCCTTTAATAACATTTATTTTCACAAGTAACGACGATACCCTAACGCACAATTCAAACGCACAATTCAGGCTCGCGAACAGGTGTATCATGTATAGTTGTCATGTACTTATACTGCTTTATTCTAGCTGCTGTATACCAATTTATATGCCGAAGGTAGCACGCTCTGGTCAACTTTTCATTTTTTCGTAATATTTCCTCGAATATAGTTCGGACAACAGCCCATCGCATTTCTCCACCCGCACGCTGCGATGCTTTCTTGATTTTTGAAAGTGTTCTTATCCGGACGCTGTATCTATGATTCCCTTCAGCATTTTCAACCACCCGATTCAATGTCCACAGTACCACATTGTTGTCTAGTAAGTTGTGGGCAGTGACTGGAATTCCCCTCTGAAGGCAGTACTCATATAATCTGTATAACATATAAATTAGCAGAAATATTGAAATGCACACCTTCGGGAAACAGCGCGAGTTGGCAATTAGGTCGGTATGAGTATTGAGTAATCTTACCGCGTGTTTGAAAAGTTAACAATTACTACAATGAGGTACCGCGACCGCCTATTATCGATTTCTCCAGTCATATTTGTCGATTACAGAGCTACCGGTAATCAAAGATGGGTTCTACGAAGTATAGTAACAAATTGATTTGAAAATTTGAAATTGGAGCGAGAAAAAAGCACCAACAAACAACGAAGAACGTATTGACGGAAACTGTAACTAAGCTACAATATATGAAAGGACTGTTGATGCAAACTGTGAAGGTGGACTTCTTAATTTCCAAATTTTTATACTCATTTCACGTGTAGTCGCTTCATTTAATTATTTAATACTTTTACAGGGTTTTCTCTTTTCGTTCCTAGATTCTTAGAATAGTAAAATTTACCTAAAAAACTCATCTCGAAGCTCACCCTAAAAATAGCGGGAATATCGGTGAAATACCGGTATTACCGATATTTTGAAAATGTTAATACCGGTACATCGATACTACGGGGCAACTCGATACCGATGTATCGATATTACCCGAATACCGATATTGGCACATCACTACGCAGTAATTAGGTTACTGTGCCAAGACAAAGAAAGTTCTTGACCTTCAATATTTATATGAGGCATTTTAGTAAGTGCGAATGCACTTCTTGTATGATGTCATGCCAGTACTATCAGCTGCAGAAGCTTGATATTTCAACAGAAGCTTCCATTGCTGTAGCCTGTAGACAGTGATGTCATAGCAATATTTGTAATCAAAATTATCACATAAAGCATACCTACCTTTCTGATATGAGTTGGCGAATTTTCCCTAAAATTAATTGAGAATAAATTGTATGTTCGTGAATTGTGGAACGTTAATTTTTTAACTATCTTTACGAATTAAAAAAATATGGAAGACATAAAACGTGCTCGGAAAGCTACGGAAGATCTGCTACAAATTTTGAATGGTGTTACGAAAGAAAATTATGATTTGGTTCGTAGACAAATTCTTCTTCGTGAGATTCGTCTTCCAAGAGGTCATGTTGGTTATCTATCACGATTGTTTAAAAAACCTATAAGCAGTAGTGCATTAACTGGTGAAGAATTTAACGAATATTTGAAATCATTTTTATTCACGAGTTGTGAAATACCTATCGTAATTATACCGAGTTTCACTTCTTTGAGTTATTTTGAAGTTGGAAATTTTTTGAGAACATCGAGTATTGTCATCAAGAAGAAGAAACAAGATCTTTTAATTCATCAATGTCATTATGGTTATTTTCTCGAATTATTTTATCAACTGCACGTTGAGAAGCAAATGAAAGGTGAAACTAACGAGAAATTTTCAGAAACGGTGAAAAAAGAATTTGGTATCAGTAATCGTCATGCTGGAACATTACGTTGGTTGGGTCGTTTGTGGTGTCAGTACAAGAAAATTGGGCACCTTGGAATCAGCTTATCCAAAATATATTCACATCGTGTACAAGTAGAAACTCTTTTCCATAATCATCCAGAACTATCGAAAGAGTGGATAATTGAAGAAAAAGTTGATAATCATCTTAATCGTTCAAGTAATTCATCTGATGAAGAAATTGTTAATAATCAGCCGATTCGTAAGACCAACCCATTTTATCATATGCTGAAGAAATAGTTATTCGTGAAACGATAGAATTAATTTCAATAATATTTATATCTCATCAACTTCTGAAAAGGTAAATCAAACCTTTTAATGCGGGCATTGGTGGGTCTCAACCCCTACATGTGAAACGCAGAGAGAAAGGTTTGAATAATCGTATATTATGGAGACGTAGGTATTCACGATCAAAATGGTCACGAAAGTGTACGTACGTACGAGTTGTGTGGAAGTACACTTCCTCGTCAAGGACAAATGACGTTCGAGTGTAGACAATAAGTATCAGCTGATTTCATTTAATTCATCAATGTTGTAGATTTCTTATCTGGAAGCGTAGTTCCACGTCAAGGACAATAAGTGACTACTAAGTTGAAGATGTGTGTACTGTAGTCTCATTCCAGTGTACACAATAATATTCTTATAGACGAGAGTTCATATTTTCTTAATATTTAGTCTTAAAATGAGAAATCTGAGAGTGAGTTGAAAATTTAAGTATCTTAGAAAATGATAAAATATGACTTAAAAAATGAAAAAAAGTAGAGTTGCGCTAGAAGTGCACCAGGACATACATGACAAACCTGAGAACTTGACTTAAAGAAAAATGGAAGATTTTGACTAAAAAATGAGAAATTTGAGTGTATGTTGAAAATTGACGTTTTTAAAAAAGTAGTAAAATATTACCTAAAAAATTAAGAAATATAGAGTTGCGCTAGAACTGCGCCAGGAAACTCGCCTTGACCTGACTTCAAAAAAGTCTAAAAATTGAAACAATTAAGACTGCTAGAAGACACCTTGGTATACTTTTAAAATGCAAGAAATGGATAGAATTTTCAAAAAAATATGAATAATTTATTAAATTTGTTGCAAAATCATATACTTAAATTTAAAAATTTTGTGACCTAGGTCAACTAAAATCTTATCAAAATTCATCTATTTTTCTCATAAAAATGAATGAATTTCCTCTTTGGAAATTTGAGAATTTTTGAGATATTAAAAAATCATTGAATTTAACCTAAAATCTAGATTTTTGCTAAAGTGCGCCAGGACATAAATTGGTATACTTTTGAATTGGAGAAAATGGTTTGAATTTTCAAAAAAAATATGGATAACTCATTAAATTTAACTTGAAATTGTATACAAAAATTAGACAATTTTGTGACCTAGGGTGACAAAAATTGTGACAAAAATTACCCATTTTTCTCTTAAAAATGAATGAATTTTCTCTTTAGAAATTTGAGAATTTTTGAGATATTAAAAAATCATTGAATTTAACCTAAAATCTAGGGTTGCGCTAGACTGCGCCAGAAGGTATATTGGTATACCTTTGAAATGATAAAAATGGATGGTATTTTCAAAAAATGAGTTGACATTTTGAAAATTTGATGAAAAATCATATACTTTTTTCTGAAAATTTTGTGACCTAGGTGAAGAAAAATGTTGTGGAAATTCACCTATTTTTCTCATAAAAATGAATGAATTTCGTCTTTGGAAATTTGAGAATTTTTGGGATTCCTAAAAATGATTGAATTTAACCTAAAATCTAGAGCTGCGCTAGAGTGCGCCAGAAGGTACATTACCTATCTACTAGGGTATATAAATATCTTAGCCCAGATTAAGATTGTAAGCTGCAAATTTCGGAAATTTTTCATTTTGCATATTTCAAAGATACATACTTTGGGCATGAAGATGACTTGTTCGGGGGAAAAAAGTTTCTAGCAAAATTTCTTCATCTTACAAATTGATGGGAGAGGCGCTACTTCTTCATTACACTATGCAACCACCAAAAATTTACAAGAACGAGAGTGATCGTTTCTAAATGTATTTTTTACCCTGAATTCAATGCCATTTTCCGTTTTTCAAAATTGGCTCGTTTTGCTTCGCAATATTCACATTTAGTTGCCGCGGCTTGTCGCGGCGCGCGTCGCACCTTCCTGCTTCATTACCCTCCAAGGTACGACAACGGAAAATGGCATTGAATTCAGGGCGAGCAATACTTCTAGAATTGACTACTCTCATTCTTGTAAATTTCAAAAAGTTAAAATTTGTTGCATAGTGTTACTTACCACCACGAAAATTAGTAACGTTCAAAAAATAATTCTTCCATATCTGAAGAAAGAAAGTTAGATAGTGAGAAGAATTGACGTTGTTTCTGACGGGTATATTCCTCACAGTTTGATGAGAAAAATGATTGAAAAAAAAGTTCGTGGAAAAAAGTGTAAATGTGCGAAAAGAATTTTGCTGCGTTCTCAGCTTTGTGGATTCGATGCTTCATGCAGAAGGTAAAAATAAGGAAAATGATAAGACGCCCACAAAAA
>Ga0209372_1000485_pt1 | contig 17569 bp, 9 predicted proteins | sample AgamicAtPe_FD_187170 | JGI IMG/M metagenome (GOLD analysis project Ga0209372, IMG submission 187170) | Agave microbial communities from Guanajuato, Mexico - At.P.e (SPAdes) (version 2) | ecosystem: Host-associated > Plants > Phyllosphere > Phylloplane/Leaf | place: Guanajuato, Mexico | collected... | reverse complement strand
CCTCGAGCAGCCCGATTAAAGCTCACGAACACAAACAAATCGTAATCGTTTGCACTGTGCCTTTCGTGCAAATTCACTTCTCGAAATTTCAGTGGAACGTGCTACGGCAGTATGCACTGCAGACTCTGCAGTACACGACTGAAAATAAATCAAGACAAATAGACCCCGTGCCAGTGAAACTCTTTTGCAGCCGATTGTACGCGATGCTCGTTGACCAGGATAAAATGTCAAGATTAGTTAGCCTAGACAACGACGAAAGATTTCAGAATAGATGCATGAATCGCGAGAATTGTCATTTTTGGGCCTGAATTGGTGGTTGTGTAGAGTCAATCCAATTTGCCGAGACTGTTGGCCACTAGACAACAGCAGCTCAATCCCAAAGGCCTTGTTGGACTCGCAATTAACTATAGCTCTGAACTCGCAATATCCAGAGTGATTTGCAGGGAGACGATCGTCAGAGTCGACAAGGTGGACTAGGCCACTAGCTTCGCGCGATTAGACTCGTGCGGATCCTCTCACAAATCTTACTCATCGCTCCATTCGCACCTACATCCCTTACTCCTCCAGATGCAACTGGTAGCGGCTCTCTTTGGAATCTTCTTAGCCTTAGTGTCTACAAAGAATCTTCGGGATAACTTGAACAAAAATCCGCCACAAGGAACGATAGAAGTTACCGAATGCTCTCCAACGATCTCAAGCAGTCATGACTCAATTTAAGGGGATTGCAATTTCGTTTGTCGGCCAGCGTATGTCTGCCTTCATGTAAAAAATGATTGAATCAATGCGATGCCAATGTCATAGAAGCCTCCCAGCAGCGGATCGTACTGAACATTCAATCATTTAACTCTGGATAAATGGCTGAGGCTCGGCGCAAACCCTTTCCGATGGTTCTGCTTCCGACCCTGTGGACCTCCCGTCTCGTCTGGACTCCCACGCCTCCGATCTGATGGAAATTGTTCCCAACATCCAAACCATCCCTAAGCTTCGAAGCGAACACTCTAAGTAACGGAAATATGGAAAATAAACGTAGACTTTTAACGTCAATAATTGCGATCGCGGCGATTTTAGCATTGATCGCCATCATCACCATAAGTCGGACCCCCAAAGAGGAGGTCAGCCAATGCCAGTTTGTGAGTGTTGCACCGCAGCAGAATCTCGAGGACAAGAAAAATTTTGTCACAGATGATTTCAGAGCGATCGCAAACTTCCAAGGTTACCTGGATTATAATGAAAACCAAACAGTCTCATCTAAAGTCATCTTACCGCTCAAGTTACAAGGAATAAAGCTCGTGAGAGAAAGGGATGAGCCCAAGATCACTCTTGATTGTGATTGTGCTGAGATTCGTCTCGACTACATGGTTGATAGTCATAGCGAGTTGAGTGACTGGGTCAATCTTATCACCGTCAATTTCAGAGATCCCAGAACTGGAGCCAACAATGTTTGCCGTATCGAGCCTACCGGAATTTACGTTAAGAAATCGATGCATTATACCTGCGTTCAGTCGAAGCACTATGAATGCAAGTCGGAAACTGGGGAAACTTTTCTCCTGTTTGCGACCGCCCTCGAATTCGAAGTTGATGGAGATTCGGAAAAATTGAAAGCGAGAGAGTTCAGCACACCTCCCCAGTATTGTGCCTAGAGAGGCAACCGCCGAGTCTTAGCAAATGATCGACAGGCTTTTGATTTGAAAGATCCGTTGTCTCATTGCACGACACATGGCAGTAATAATAAACCTAAATCTATCTCTCGGGGCCACCGAAGGAGATCGAGCTCTCATAGTTCCAGTAGCTGAGCCGAATCTTCAAACTTCGCCTAAACTGGCGAGTTGTGAGTTTCATCTTGTTTTGTTTCGAGTTTTCTCGTCGACGGTAAGCTATTTGCAGCTTTGACCCGCAAATTTGAATTGCTCAGGCTGGTAGGCCGATATCGCATCATAATTGTTTAATCCTAGGCTGAACTAAAGGCTCGAAGTGTCTGCCTGTGCCGATTGGATACAAGTTGTTTGCCTTCGATTTCAGTCACTAAGGACCATGGAAGGGATGGGAGATTTCGTGCAGAGCTTGAATTCTGAAATGTCCGCTGCAACTTCGACAGTTTGCCGTATAACATGGTATATACGACCCTCGTTTAATCTCGAACTAAGAACAAGTCATCGATCGACGCCCAAACCTCACGATGTCGTTTGAGTTTAGGCCCATTCTGAGAAGCCTAGAACAGATACAAAGACAATCTTCTCTCACATGTAACGTCGGTCGGGCGTCTAGCTTTTGTGTCATCGAACGCAAATTTGTAACTTGCTAGTTTTGGTTGACGGCGATTGATCAAAAAGCTCGCATCTATCTAAAGCGACACCTGCTCGATCCGAGTGACCCTTGATTAGAGCGATTCGCCGGATTAACTGTCCGAAAATCGATCGTCATCAAAACGCGAAGGTGCATCAGTGCTGATGAAGATTCCGAGGCTGCCTAAGCCTAGCTCGGCGTTCGCGTGATTGCAAAGCTCTAGAGTCTAGACACTAAGGTTTGCTTTTGACTCGTGCCTGTCCAGCATGCTCAAACGATAGTCGGCCAAAAATTTGCGCTATGATGGCATAAGAGTTGTCCCGTGGGATCTTGGGACCATAGATTACTTTGTGGGTCCAGATGCTATTACTCTGAGCTCGATTCCTTTCTCAAACAAATCACTGGGAATCGCTCACCATTAGTTGTCTAACTGTGAACGCCAACAGTATCAGCGTGTGCTTGTTTTAATTTTCTTGTAGCTCGCGTCGATAGGGCTTATTTGACCTCCCAGTGGTTTGGAATGGTTTAGTTGGCGATAGCTTAGAGGCTTGCTTTCCATTAGCAACGATGTGTGCCATATGTTTGCACGAGAGATTGGCTTTTGGAGAAACAGTACCCAGGATTATGGTTACAGTTTGAATAAGACTTTGCCGACATGCGCTCTAGCAAGTCATCACTTGCAAACCTATGCGGCTCGTGAATGGATAGGCATCGCGTCTTCCGGCATTAATGCAGCCTTCATCTTATATATGCGGCGGCTATGAAAGTAAATGGAATACATCAAATGGAAGACTGCGAGCCATCTCTCACGAGGCTAAGCTTGGATAAGGGTAGATTTGAGGGCTTGACCATAAAGCGACACCTGCGTAGCCCTGTCCACCTGATATTTGATTGTCGGGCGCCGAGGAGTGCATCCAGGATTTGTCGAGGAGATAACTCGGTTTTGACTAAATTTGATAGCGCCATTTGTCGTGCGCAAGAGTTTGCTGGACAAAGTGGATCAAATAACGTTGGTGGTCACGGTGCCTGCAAGAGACTTTCTAGTGTGAGACTCGTGCCCCAGATAGAGTCAGTCGAGATCGAGCATCCGTTTAGTTTCGATTACGATACAATTGATGTGAAGGAGGGCAAATTAAGCTCGAGACAGCAGTATGTAAAAGCCGCAAGAGGAACTGAAAAGTCTACGACTGAGCCAGTGAGTCATTGGCTCGAGAGTGAGCTTGCATTGGACGAGAGACTCATTTGGCGGGATTATTCCTTTACAAATGATGAATTCAAGCCTCAAAAACAGATTGTTGGACGGGGAGTTGTATTGGAAGTTGGTGAGATTAACACTCTGAGCCCCATGACGGCAGGAGATCGCGAGTTTGTTGAACAGGAGAGAGGATTCACAATCAAGCGGAAGTTAGTTACCCATCTGAAAGCCGGTTCATTCGATTGGGATTCAGGTTGTCAAACAAATTTCACCGACGATGACTTTGTTGCTTCGATAAGTAATTCATATGAGGAAAGCTCACTTGATTCGCCAACTATAGAGGCGATTGATGGGGTTTGCGAGGCGCTCGATACAAGGAGGCACGGTTCTGATGGAAATATGGGCAATTTTAGGAGACACGCGACGAGTTTATCCATCACAGCTAATCTTGCGTCCAAGCCGAAGAGGTTCCAACAATCTCCTAGAGTTGAAGCCGGAAAAGACTACCACCACCCGGCAGGCGGATCGGGCAACGTTTGCAAGCAAACGTTTTTCGATTTACCCTCGCTTTCAAATCAGTTTAGTGCGAATGGTGACAAAGTTTCATCAGCCTATTCAAACTTATCTGGTTTCAACAAATCTAAACTGTCTGATCGCCTGGCGGTCAATTTGAACCAGTTGCGCTCGATGGTAGAACGCAATCTCGTGGCGACTCTGATTTGTGTTTACATACTAGTTTCCTTCACCCTCATAGTAGTGTTGATTCTACCCTATGTCTCCAATCTACCTTGGTTAGCCCAAATCGATAGGCGCACAAATGATGCCATCTTAGGGGAGGAAACCAGTAAAACTCACGCTCACAAGTCTGATTCGAGCACGAGTTTTGGACAAGGTGAAACAAGGTTCATCAAGAATTCAACTTTTGAGAGTGCTCAAGTTAATGTCCATGGTCTCGCGAGTACAAGTGGCAAATCCGGTCGGTTAGATGACAAAAATGAAGAGATAAATCCGAAATCCCGACGCGTTGACGCGGACTCGATTGCGTTAGCAGTCAAGTCCTCCTATGGAAATGTCTCAGAGCAGCCCATCAGCAGCGCCAGCGGCAAGATCAATCCCCCGATCCAGTCAGCTCGGCTTAAAAATGGGAGCCAAGCAGAATCTCATCGAGTTGGACAAGGCGAAAGTATGACCGATTGGTTAGTTCCTTCTGGGAACAAGGAGGCGAAAGTTGGATTCAACAAATCGGAACTAGCAGCTCATAGATTTCAGAACTTGTGGAAAATATCGCATAAGGAACAGTGTCAACCCATGAAAATTCCCTTCTGCAGTAGGACCTTCGAACCGTTCTTGGGGAGCTCAGGCAATCTTGGAGTATCTAACCTGAACAGTATTCAGATACCATATGATAGAACTCTCCTACCCAATCAGTTCACAAGAGGCCAACAGTCTCAGATTGAACGCGTGCTGCAGAAGTATGAGCCCGTTATTGATATCAAATGTTATGCTCTGATGCCGCTTTTTCTATGCTCCATTTATGCGCCCAAGTGCATCCAAATCAACCAGACCCAATCTGATACGTTGCTCTCGGATCAAGATTTTGTCCACGATCCAAGCCACACTTACATGCTTGACTCCACAAACGTGACCGAGTTACCTGATGCCCCAACCGAGAAGGCTAGCACCGATCGGCTCTCTAAGCACAGGTCTAAATTAGTGCCGCCGTGCAGGAGCTTATGTAGAGGTGAGTCTAATAAGCTGACGATTAATCTCTAGTTTGAGTCACAAGAGTTGAAATTGATTTATTCGCTCGTCAAAACGAAATCACTTCCTTCAACTCTCAGAGGCTCTGCACAAATGTATGTTCTTCTTTGAAGTTTTATCACTGAACTCTTTGAATGAGAGCGAATGCGATCTTTTACCTGAGTCATCCGATCCAAATACCTGTTTGGGTCAGAGGGAGAACGCTCTGTTCGAAGAGGCCACGAGGAGCTTGAGTAAGTTATCAGAAAAGTTCAATTTGAATTCTAAGCTTCATAACCAGAGTCTAAAATTACCACTTTTGTTTTCCGTCATTGAAAGGTTGTCCGGAAGACAAGTTCCGTTGCTTAGATGGCGAGTGTATCCCTAAGAAATGGCGTTGTGATGGATTTGCAGATTGCACAGACAAAAGCGACGAGAGCAAGTGTAGCAAGTGTAATGTGGCGACCCAATTCTACTGCGGCCAGGATGTTTGCATAAACAAAAGTCAAGTTTGTAACGGGATACAGGATTGTAGGGATGGAAGAGATGAGCGGCAATGTCGTAAGTTGTTACGAGGGCGCAAAAGCCAGCTTGACCTTTACAATTCCTAACACACTCACCGATCGACCAGTGCGTTTGGCAGGTGAACAGAGGAAGGCGGGACAACGCCGGTTGGAGGTTTGGAGCGCTACGAGAGACACATGGTTGCCTGTTTGTGGAGCTCATTGGTCCGCAATGCCAATGTCCCACGAGGCTTGCCAAGCCCTCGGTTACTCTCGCGCAAATACGACTCTCTTGGTTCTGGAGACCCCCGTCTTACATTCTAATCTTTCTACCCTGATCACTCGGCTGAGAGGCAACTCAAGCTCAAGCCATATTCCAAAGAATCTGGCCCCAGATGATCCTTTTCAAGCGTCCAAGGTCAGATTTCATTCTAGATCATTTAGTCCAGGCGCCTGGTTCGACTTTGTTACGGGGAATAGGTTGAAGAGTGACGAAGAAGTGGCGGGAGGTGTTGGAGAGCGACTGGCCAGCGTTATCGAGGGTTTAGCAGCGGCTGTCAAATCAACCACCACTCTGGGTACGAGAGCAGACCACGTGGTGACCTATGAACTGAGATCAGGCGATAAGGTGGTTGAATTTGATGATTTGATATGGAACGACGTGAGATTTAACTCGGCTGCATTAAGCACTAAATTGAATACGATCACCTCGCTGCTATACTACGGACCGGAAGCTGGCTGTATCCACCGATCCGACCAGTTTGTCGCATCTGTTTACTTACAATGTGAAAATTTCCAATGTGGTCGATCGATAACCAGCCATTCAGCTCGAATTAGATTGAGGCGCAATTCAGAGCCCGTTTCTAGGGCTAATAGAGAAGCGGGACAGTTAAATGCCTCGTCCGTCCATCAATTAACCTCAATTACAGCGGATGGAGGGTCGTTGCGATTTGCAGATTCGAAAGAAAAGCGTGAGCCTAAACTTGAGGCAACAGAGGAGCTGAATCCCTTCATTCAGCAAGATTTTGACTCATCAGACACAGCCAACATCGCTTCAGGCCCCCATGAAAACGTGTCTGACTCAAGGTATGGTGAAGTCCTACCAGAACCAAGGGCGGCACTAGCAAGTTCGAGAATGGTAGTTGGAGGCACAGAGAGCATGCCAGGAGAGTTTCCCTACCTTGCAGCCTTACATGGTGGACCCGACGAAGTGTTCTTCTGTGGCGGCGTATTGATAAGCATCAACTGGTTAGTGACAGCCGCGCACTGTGTCGGCAATCGCACCCAACCTGATGGCTGGACAGTCAAGGTGGGTATCACGAGAAGAATCGCTTCGCCGGCCTATGTCAAGAAGCTGAGGGTTCGCTATATAGTGAAACATCCTCACTTCAACAAGGATTCTTTGTTCAACAATGACATTGCACTCATTCTCCTAGAGGAGAGTGTCGAGTTTAATCAATACTTAAGACCAATATGCCTACCAAGAGCTAACCTGATTCTTGGACCAGAGAGCAGCAAAGATTGTGTAGTAGTGGGTTTTGGAAAGTCGAAGTTCAGTCAAGAGGCGAGCTATCTACACGTCGCGCATTTTGTTAATGTGCCCATAGTGCGGCATTCGGTCTGCTCAAACTGGTACGCTGAACATGGAGTCAACCTAACGGAGGGAATGCTCTGCGCTGGTTATGCTGAAGGGAAACGTGATGCTTGTCAGGTAGGTTTTAGCAGTAGTTCAGTGATTTACATCCATTCCGCAAGCTCAACTAATAACACTTTATTTAGGGAGATTCCGGGTCAGGGTTGTTCTGCAGGTATCCGAACACGAGTCAATTCTTTGTGGCCGGAGTTGTTAGCTTTGGAATCAAGTGTGCGACAGAGAGGTTGCCGGGAGTGTACACATCGGTGCCATCATATGTGGATTGGATTGAATCGACTAGCCGCCAACTCGGTTTTCCGATTTGAAAATCTCCATCAGAGGTTTCTTGTCGTCTTCTTCATCATCAATTGTAATACAGATTTGAGAATTCGGAGGCGTAGGGTTGACTAGAAAACAGTGTGCTGCTTGTGGATCAGCGAAGGTAGCTAAACCAGACTCAACCAACTCCTGGCCCACATGTCTTTTAAATAGCCTGTTTTCGCCGATGGCCCCCCTTTTGCATAAGAAAATATCACAATCTATCACATAATCAGGTCGTACATTTCGCACCAGAATCTCGAGAAAGTCGCTGGAGTGTTTTGTGTAAAACGCCTCAAGTTTGTTGTCTATTTCATTCCTAAGGCTCGGCAGTCTTGGTACTATATTGTAGAGTCGGCAACAAACGGCCTGTAGGGGAGCGTGGAAGTGATCACATTGTGGCTCATGGATTGGCCTGGCAAGTAGGTGCTCATGGCAGCGTTGAAAGTTTCCATAATCAACAAACAGAACCAACCATTCATCGTTGATTGGCTCACCTACTATCATAGCTCTGTACCAGTGATTGTCCGCTTCATAGCAAGCTATACAGTCTGTTCCTACGCTTATCTCTCGGAGACGATTGAGTTTGTTCTCGCGAGCATCTCTATTAATTCTCCGAATGTATTTGTCGTATTCCACCTCAGGAACGTTGCTCTTGACCCTTGTCGGTTGGACCCAACAATAGTTTGCACCCTCATAATTCGTCATAAAACCGTAGAGTCTACTTTCCTCAGTGTTCATTATTTCTAGATTTCTCATCCTTGAACTGTTGTAACTTCTGCTGATCAAGTCCAGGCTCTTTTTCAAGTTCTCTGGGACAGGATTCAGACTGAGATCGAAAACAGGATTCGCTCGAAACTTCTTGAACATAGCGGAGATCAACAGATTATCAATAGTGTTTATTGTTATGCATTAAAATTCTAGTTGAGGAACCTGAGGACTTGTTATAGTCCCGATTTCACGATGACTTGAGTGTGATGGGCACCAACCAAAACTGGATTGTAAAAGTCTATGGAATTCAAAACCAAAACTAAATCCAAAGCAAATTCTATTGCTAACAGAGTTAAACTCGACGAACTTATTTTTATTCTGTCTTTCGTCTCGTGAGCTGCGTGTTGTCGAGTTTCAAATGTTCCTCATGACAAAAATAGATAACGAATGTGCCGCTAGGAGCGCTCAGTCCGCGCCTAACTCGAAAACGAAAAACTTACGAGAATACTATGATCCCCCAATTGATAGATACTATTTATTGATTCTGGTTCATTTTAACCATGGAAGAGAAACGTATTGCTGACTACTTCGTCATCTCAGGAGTGTCAGAGAATCCAGAATTCAACACAGAGTCTAAACAGTTGATCAGCTCCGTACTGCCAATCACTGACATTACTGTGATATTTCGTAATCTGGGCGAGCAATGTCCTGTCGGCTACACATGTATTGAGACCACACCAGGCGGTCATCTTGCTGATCTCAACAATGGTAACTACAAGAGTCCCAATATCCAGATTTGTTACCGAAGAGGCAACGATAAGCCACCAATCGTTGAGGTCGGTGTCTATCACGAGGGCAAAGAACGCGTCCTGTCCGATATTGAGGTCGTTTATACGACACCTTACGGCCGTTGTGCTAGCACTGGCAATAGTGGATCGAGTTCTGGTACATTTATAACTTATCGACGAGCAAAGACGAATAACCCATACAATCAATTGGTTGTTGTTGATCTATGTGTGATACTGAACAATAAGAGTGAGCACCCGCCCCATGCATTTTATTCAATCAAGAAGAATCTAAATAAGAGTTACTACGGCATGATTGGATCTGAGGTTTTCCTATGTTACAAGAAAACTCTATTAAGTCCCCCCTCGTTATGTTACACCCCTCAAATCATATCAAGATTTCCTCTGCAAGATTATTCAAATTTCCCATTACCGAGCACAGTACCCCTCTTTTGTCTACCAACTGGTGCTAACATCGAACTCTGGCCTTCAAATACCGTACTACCCCGACCAATAACATCAACTTTCATCCTCACATCTGATTCGGCTCAGAAGATATACGGATCCACATTGTCTTTCTATGAACCGTTTGAGTCCTCACGACTCACTTCAGATCAGAAGTCCCGCTTGGGGTTGGAGGAAGTCGACAATCAAGAAGGGAAATATGTTGGCAGATACGACACATATGCCATCAAATCTATTTGCATATTATCTAGGTGGCCTTTCTTTGACTGTTTCGAGAAGTTTCTTACATTTCTGCACAGGCTTGTATTTGACTCGAGATATTCAATGAACGATATTGGAAAATCCCATCCACTGAACTATATACCTCTCGAACACCACATATCGCATTTTCTCCTCGACGTGAGTTTTCCGACACCTCAAAGGCCAACAGTTCTAGTCCAGCTCATGCCTGGTACAGACGAAACAGTGACAATCAGCCAGCCCTCAAGTAGATTACCTCTACCCCTTACAGGTGCCTCATTCAATCAATTGCTCACCATCTTGGGGGTGGACAATACTATGAACGTTCTATTATTTGGTCTTAGCGAACAAAAGATTCTACTCCACTCTCTCAGGCCATGGGTTTTAACTGGAGTTGCCGAGGCGATCTCATCGATGCTTTTTCCCTTTCACTGGCAGTGCCCTTATGTACCTCTCTGCCCGTTGGACTTGTATGGGATTTTAAACGCACCTTTACCTTTTATTGTCGGTATAGACTCTCGGTGTTTCGACACTTTTACACCGCCAAACGACATTATATGTATCGATCTGGATACCAAATCGATTTATCTATCGGAGTCGAAAAAATGCTTGAATCTCAGAATCCTACCTAAACGAGCAGCACGAGTCTTGAGAAGTTCATTGGAAAAAATATTCCAGAAATCTACTCGAATCCTTCAAGCCTTCGGAACGAATCAGTCGCCTCAGCACAAAATGTTTATGACGGAGGCTAACAGACAACAAATTGAGCGTAAACTGGAGCTAGAAATACAAGAATCGTTTGTAAGATTCATGGCGACGATACTGAGGGGGTTCCGTTCATATTTGTTACCCATTACTCGAGCACCAACAATCGGGGCGACAGATCCAACTTCTTTATTCGACTTCGAAGGTTTTCTAACGTCGCGCGACAGGAATTATAGCCAGTTTTATCAATTAATAACCAAGACTCAGATGTTCACACATTATATAGAGGAGAGGAGCTTTGTGTCTGACAAAGATACTAGTTTGGCTTTCTTCGATGACTGCGAGGAAAAACTAATCTCCTCTGATGATATTTTCTCTGACCGTCCCATCAAACTCTTCGAAACGGATGATGGTCTTACAAAAACAGATAGGTCAGTTTATATCCCAGCACCTGAGAGATCGCCTTCTTTAGGTCTGAACAGCAATAGTGGTTCAGATTCTCAGCAAGCAAAGATTAGAAAAGCTAAGTTCGGACCGCTGAACATAGCATTATTTCACCGTCATCCCCAGACGAGCAACTTTCTCTCTCTTGATCGTGCCCTCAATAATTCATCCTGCATTAATAAGGACATATTAATCGACAACCATATGAACGAGCAAAACAGTTCTTTTTCTATATCCAGACGCACGAAACAGGAAGTTATGGCTTCCCAGAAGCTAGCAAAGAAGAGCACAGAAAGTCCCCTGGCTTGGTCTAAGTACCTTGTTAGCTGTTCATATTGCCTCTGGTTTGCCACTCTACCGTCCTATATAGCTTATTGCAAGTCCACCAACCGCACAGAATCCATCAATCATGTTGAAACTAGCGCGAAATGCACATCAAGAATACTTAGATATGCCTTTTCTACAATCGTTAGAATGCAAAGGCTCCAATTGACCACTGACGAGATTTGTTTCAGAGTTTTGACACTACTATGTGGCCACTATGGACAGCCCGCTCTCGCAGTGAGGGTGTTTTTTGAGATGAAAAAGGCTGGCATAAAGCCAAACGCAGTGACCTATGGCTTCTACAACAAAGCAGTGCTAGAGAGTAGATGGCCTGACCACTCGATAAAGCCAACTACTGTATTGTGGACGAAAATCCGTAATGTTATTAGTGGCGTAGCCCTCTTCAAGCTGCACGGAAGAATGCGTAAGGAACGGCATGGCAGACGTTGCTTACCTCTTATTGTTGATCCGAGTTTTTACAATCCCGGTGACGATTTGGTCGATCGAGGGAGGCAGCACAATATGACCGGCGGCTTCTTTCATCCCACGACCTCACCGATCGACCGAGACTTCGGTGATTCCAGCACGAAAGATACTCATTACAGATACCGCGATCAACATAGAAGATCATTGGTTAATCGTTCATTTTCAACCTATCCTAAAAGCTCCTCTGACGCCATTGATCCAGTGCCAAACCAAGAGACCGAAAAGTATCTCAAGAACCCAATACACAAGTCATATAGCATGCATTTTCGAAATGGATCCCCAGAGCGTGACACTCTCCTCAGAGCTAAATCCTCAAGCTTAGAAGATGATGAAGAACCCCTTGTTACACAAACTTCGATAAGTCATCTAGATAAACCGAACAAAACTCGAGCTATACCAGCTTTCGATTTCTACTCAAATCTTAGGGAAAGACACCAACTCATATTGAATGCGGAGTTTGGGAAGTCACTAAACGATAATTTGAATCTCGTCGACAATGCAGCTGGATTATTATTTACGACAAACGTAGAAGTGATCAAATCTGCTCACCAATCGAATCAAACCAACTCTATCTTGAACAAAACTAATCACGTGCACGAGCGCACTGGGATCACTAATCAACCCTCCAACTTCTTACGTAACTCTGAGTTAAGCGCACAAAAACGCATAACTAGTGCAAATGAGGTGTTAAAGATTGATAGCTTCGGAGAAGATGCTCAAATACTAAGGAAACTCGATTCGCAAGATCAGAGGCCGATCTTTACGCACTCTGAAGACTCTCCTCTAGATGGTGCGTCATCGGAGGAAAATAAGAGTGGTAGGTCAGAATCAGCGATGAGTCCGCGAGAGGATCAGGCAACTCAGGATGATATTCCGAAGAATATCACCTCAACTCCAAATTTCAAGCTGTCCAGCCTGATTAATGATGCTAGTGCACTTCAATGGTCAAAATGGACCTCATCCCAAAATTCTAAAAGCGTCTATAAAGGTATAAAAAATGCAGCAACTGGGATAGTGTCATCATTTCAAGAGATAAAAAGTTCTTTCTCAATATCGAACAGCAACACTCCATCAAAACTCTTGACCTCAGCACACCACAAATCTACAGCTACGAGAGAAATGTTATCACAATGGGCTAATTACTTTTCATCCCAACCAACCAGGGGCTACGATGGTGGTAGTGATACCTCAAGCCTAGGCTCTAGCGATCTTCTCAGATTGAGCAATGACGAGGAGAGTGATCCGTCGCAGACCGACATCGGGGACTCCAAGTATAGCTATCGTTTGTTTGAAGCTCTCGAGAAATACTATAGCAATTCTAATTCAAAAGAGGATTTGATCGATCATCTATCAGAGGCAAACTTTGAGTCGGAAAACCAGGTTGCAATAGAAATCAGAATGACTACATGTAGTCGATGCAACGTTTGTCGTTCACTTCTTTATGATGAAGAGATCATGGAGCGCTGGTCTCACAATGAATCGAACTTGAACACGAAATGCGTCTATTGTCGGGCTAAGATCGTACCTCTGATGAGTATACTAGTCGATGATCGTCGTTTTGAAGCCAATTATGTGAATCGTAAGGCATCCCAAGACAATTGTGCTGAAACTCACGATTTAGTCGATCTTAGTCTAGATCCTGAAGATGAGACAAGGATAAGAGGATCTACAAGTGCTAATGTTGAATCTAGTCAGTCCAGTGATACCCAGCAGCAGAGCTTTACTGTACCGTATTTGAGTCCTATCGTTCTACGTAAAGAATTGGAAAGCGTATTTGAAAGTTCAGGTGACAGCTGCCCAGCAAGTAGCCGATTTGTTGACGAACATCCTATTATATTTTGGAATCTACTGTGGTTCTTCACACGCATAAACGCTCCTACTCATTTAGCATTACTATGCTTGAACTCGCAATCAATTTTAAACGGAAGAGATATACCAGCAAAGTGGATTGGCGCTGAAAAGGTCATAGTGAGATCTCTCTGGGATAACGAGAAGCTGCATACAGAGATAGGAAAACCGCTCTATCGTTTGTGGGAAAGGGGTAAGTCTAGTGCCAACGCTCTTTGATCAACTTGCTCCGAGTCACCATTCTACAATTGTTTGCTGTCCTTATCCGAATTCATACAGGTGATCCAACAATCGAAATCCAGGCAATATTAAGCGACCGATTGCATTTCACTCGTAGTTTCTTGGAGCGTATAATCGATTTACTGAGGATAAACGAGTTGCATCGAGCTATGAGTCTAGTCCTCAATGCAAGATTGAAGAGCTCAACTAAATTTTCATTTGACAAGAACCGGCATAACCTTTACAGGGATCTCATATTTCTTGCCAATGTGGCGTTAGGTCCAGGTAACCTATCAATGGGTGAGTTCCCTCATCATTGTTTTCGATTTCAATTTTTAAGCAGACAACTGACACCTATGTTCAACATTTGTAGACAATTTCGAACGCGAGTATAAGAGAGCGTTCGAGAATCTTAATTTCCAACAGGTGGCTCTCAATAGATTCGATCGACCACCAACTATCGGCTCTGTATTCTGTAGAAAGTGCTTCAAAGAGTTGAGCCTAAATTAGCGATAACAACTTATCCTAAACAATAAAAGCGATCATGGCATTGGTATGATTAAATTTTGTCCTCGACTTAATTTTCTAGAGTCTATAACAGGGGAAACGAAGTGGCTCAGTTCTCATCTAAAACTTGACCTTTCTGACGCCACAGTCCACCCTAAAAACGACGTCCATAAATCTCTCACTTGGCAAGCAATCATCAGTTGCATTTGGAATTCCGTATTTCAGGTGGAATCTGGTCCCAAAGAAAAATCAATCTCAAATCTAAAGGAAATTATGCGATACAAAATCAAGCTTGAGGATGTCAATGGGGGGCATGTTTAGAATTATTGGTAGATTTGTGTCAGAATCAGTGAGATTTGTCCTACTCTTCGCAAGCATCCTATTTCTGCTCGTGTCCATCCTTCTCTAGCTTCTCTCATCACAGCTCTAATACACGCACAACGTCATCGAGAGCAGCGGCACCTTCGTGGTGCTTAAATTCTTGGCCATCTATTTCATTGGCCTCTCGCTTTGGGATCTCGAGCGCTTTGTTCAGGAGCAAAAGCTCGATTGAATGGGTGAGAGCAGCTAGTTTTAACGGCAGCAGGTGCAAGGCACAAAGCTAGGTCAACGTGAGCAAGCGTTAACAAACAATCAGAGTTCTCTCTACTGGCAAGCCTAAATTATGTCGTCGGCTTTGCCGTGGTCATGCATGTTTTGCCATCATTGGCCGACGGTCGAGGCGAAGTCGTGCACAAATTTAGAGACTTGCAGGCACAATACGACTGGCATTCGGGTAACGATTGTCGAGCCAAGACGTCGAGGAGGCAACTCGCCAGTTGGCCACTGCTCAGGGGACACAGGAGGAGCTAAGGGACTGGGACTACTTCAAGCCCAAGGATGAGGCCGACTGGTACCCAATCAGCTGCTGCAAGGAACTCGATGTTGCTCGTAGGTCTAGCTGTACAAACATGATGGGACTATGGAGCTCTGGTTGCGTTGGCGAGTTCGAGGCAACAAGCAGAGCTATAACTCTGTTCGGCACTGCTTTGGTTTGGATGAAACCACCGCTTATCAGTCTGATGGGTTGCACGGTATTGATTTGTAAGCCACGAGTTGGGAAGAGCTACAGTGCCTATAGTTGAGTGTAAACCTGCCGCCTTCTCCATGCTTCGGCTCCGAAACTCTCGCCGCGTTGCAACCACCGGACAGGTGACGCCCACGCTCGCCTCTAGTGGCCTGAGTCTGACTCTCGGCGAGCTTGATGCGCTGGCAGAGCAAGCGGCCGCATCGAGCATCAGTCGGGCGAGCTCCTCTCAGCAACGGCTGCTGCTCACTCCGCGCTGACGTTGCCTCGCCGAGAGCACTCAAACTGGACGACCAACTGGTAGCGAGCAGGCAAGCAAACGGACCAGCGAGACTCAACAGAGCGAGCGGTTGAGCCTGTTGGGGCGGAAGTGGAGGGTAGTCTGCGCGGGAGTTGGGGCTTTTCAGGGGCGAGAGGCCTGGTGGGGGGGGGGCGATTGCCCCTTTTGGGAGTGCGAGAGGCTCTGCTCGAGTCTAGTTCGTGAGCGAGCGCGTGCGCCTGAGTTGCTCCCAGAACAGCAGGCGGTTTTTGGAGAGCAAAGCCAGGGTTTGCCCGCCTGTTGCTGCTGCACTCCAACTCTGGCTGAGGCTCCAACTTGAGCCAGTTTGTTATGCCTTTCGCGGCTCAGCAAAGCACAGATAGTCGCCCAAGCGGCTGGCTGGGCGCTCACTTTTGTTTGGAAACCCCATTGGCAGCTGCCGAGACCAAACAAGTGGCTCCGCAGGCTGCTGGGCGGGACGAGAGCTCGCTAACGGTTGGCAGCCTTTGCCGCGAGAGGCGGCATCGTGGGCTGGCTCAATTCACGCACCTTCAACACATTCATATCCAGCCACAGCCGGCCTGAACGAGTCCCCAAAACTCAACTCACTTGCATCCAATCGAGCGCAGAGAGAAGCCGAATGGAACACTCGCGTTAGCCTCCAAGCTGAACCAAACAAATGGGTTGCTAGAGTCAGCGGTGGACCAGCGAGCGTGAAAGTTGGAGGTAGAGAGCAAACAATAGCTCGGCAGCGGAGGGACTGATTTCAATCCAGTTTGTTGCAGTGACTCTCTGTCCTTGAAACAGTTTTAGCAGGTTTGTGCGCGTCGTTTTGGAGTTGAGAGAGAGAGAGAGAATGTCGCAGGAGAGGAAGGTTCTGGTCAGGAAGTCGGAGGAGTCGCACATTGATCGCGACTTCCAGACTATTCGCGACAGATTCGACGAGGAGATGAGGCGAATGGAGGAGGAGATGTCGCGTTTCAGGGGCTCGCTGCTGGACCACGAGAAGGAGACTCGGCCGCTGTCGCCGGACTCGCGAAGGCGCGAGGTCTCCTCCTTCGTGGACAACTTCGAGTCGCCCCTAATCAGGGAATCCTCGGACGGGAAGGCGCTCAAGTTGAAGTTTGACGTCACCGAGTATCGGCCGGAGGAGATTGTTGTCAAGACAGTTGGAAACAAGCTGCACGTAAGTAGTGTGCGCTCGGCTCGACTGGCCGGCACAGAAGCGGAGTGAAGGGCAGACCAGAGGTTTGATTCGCGCTCTAACCGCCCTCCGTATGCAGGTGTACGCAAAGCACGAGGAGAGGAGCGACTCGAGGAGTGTCTTCCGCGAATACAACAGGGAGTTCCTCCTGCCGGAGGGCACAAATCCGGACAAGATCAAGTCGTCGCTTTCTCGCGACGGCGTCCTCACGGTCGAGGCGCCGCTCCCACAAACAGACCACAAGCGGCTTCCAATAGACAAGTGCTAGCTTCCAAACCAACCGATTCGCATACACACGATTTCATATCAACATTCGGCCTAGTTGAGCTCTCATCTCTGCCGGTTTGGGGTCGCATAGACAAATCACTCACTTCAAGATTGAACTCCGGTGTCCAAAGTGTGCTGAGGTTGTTTCCTCGGCCAAGAGCAGTGTCGCCGCTGAGGCCAGTGGGCGTGGGAGAGACTGGCGTAGTAAGGGAACCCGAGATTAAAGCAGGTGATTCAACTTATCAGAGCAATTCGAATTTGTCAGAACAACAATCAGCGAGGCAAACTAGATCTCTCAGGTCCACTGACCACCCAGGTGTATGCATTCCAACTTGCCGCAACCAGACAGTTAAAAATGAAATCCTAG
>Ga0209372_1000484_pt1 | contig 17583 bp, 9 predicted proteins | sample AgamicAtPe_FD_187170 | JGI IMG/M metagenome (GOLD analysis project Ga0209372, IMG submission 187170) | Agave microbial communities from Guanajuato, Mexico - At.P.e (SPAdes) (version 2) | ecosystem: Host-associated > Plants > Phyllosphere > Phylloplane/Leaf | place: Guanajuato, Mexico | collected... | reverse complement strand
CCCTCCAATTAGAGTTGGGATTATTCCGCTCAATTCGTTCTTGGCTTGTTGGCCATTCGTTTGGTTGAGGGACACATGTTTGAATTGTTCAATGGAATAGATTGATTGGTTTGCGAGCCTGTTTGGACGGCAGTTATGTCTGTGTGTGCATATAGGCGCTAGGGCGCTAGGTGCAACACGAAAAGTTGTTCCCCCTCGAAGGAAACAAGGAAGCAGCAACATTGAAACCAACCAAAACAGATAACAATTGGCAGTAGATCTTGTTTATTCGATTACAGAACGATTTATCTTTGACACTGCACAATACTGAATTTGGTTACGTGTAATTCTAGATGAGAGTAAAACTTTCATGCTCATGCATGTATATGTTGTTGTAATCTCGCTTCATACCTCGCGCAGATTGTCTTTCTAATGTTCTTTACAAGTCTGATCCCAAATCGAACTTGCCAGCTAATCAAGCATCCGCTTAAACGCTCCCCGCGGTTCGAGGCGACATGATCACGAATCAACCCGGGCAGCTATCTGTGGCAGCCGAGGGCTCTACCTCCATGGCTCGTGAGCATGCAGTCTCACCGTTTAAAAATCCGCGATCAGCCTGCGGCGGGACGAGCCGTAACAACCGCTTGACCCTTACCAAATTGCCACTGTAGGTTCTTGTTTGGGGAGTTCCGTGTTAGAACTTTGGCCAACGGGTTGTTCCATATATAAGCTGATGTTGGATTGTTAAGCGTAAAAGAGACATTTCCAGTTGTTGTGCCATTCACTGATTTATTCAATTGTGCAGAAACCGTCCCATTGGTCTGCAGTAGCTGTTTGTTCTTATTCAGACTTAATGACAACGGTCTCAGTTGCAGACTTCTCCTCTTGCGCCGGCCTAGAACAACGGGTTGTTTGCCTGTTTGCTGGATACCAAAGTTGATTTATGGACAACAGAAGGTAGTGTTAGTCTTCAAGTCTAAAACTCGTATAAACGGGACCCATTCAACTGCTGTTTGGGACTCAGAGCACAAAGGTTGTAAGCGCCAGGGTTATGAGCAGTGTATTGTGGCCTATGTTTCGGTATCTAGCCGACCCTGAGTCTTTTCCGAACCAGATCGATCAAATCAAACGTGATCTACCTTGTCTAGAAAGAACGAGATGGCTGCCCGTTTGCTTCTGTTGGCCACACGGAGAGAAATTGGCTCTAACCATCCAATCTGTTGACCTTCCTCTCTTGGCCTCGAGCCCATAGTCCGCCAGACGGTAGGCAAGCTGGACCTCTTCATATTGAGACTCTTCGATACAGATTGCATCAAACTCGAAACTTGGTTGGCGGCGTACTGGAGTTGATATCCTTGGTTGGTCTTAGCAACGTAATCTGAGGGCTTCCAATACAGTCCACTCAAAGGTTGTTGTCGATTTATCAAACTCTCGTGAATTTTGGCATACATTCGATTAAAGTTTGGGAACACAATTGTTCTAGTCTCCTCGGTTTCCATGATCGGAGTCGTCACTGGATCAGAGATGGGCACTCTGGATGACGCAATGATCACAGCAGGAGCTTGAGTGGAACTGCCAGTAGAGTTGGCCTCTACGCCTTGGGGAACCGTCACTTCAAGTGCTCGATTCGTTACGAGCTTACTTCTGAACGAACGAGGCGGATCAACCTCCGATGGTGGGTCGACACTCGTCCATACCTGTTCGTCATTTAAACTCTCCAGGCCATACGAATGAGCCTTATGGAGCTCTTTTGACCTATGCTGCGCTGTAGGCTTCAAGATCGCTTTCCATTTGTGATGAGGCCCAAACAGGATCGAGGGTCTCGAGCCATTCAACTTTCTGGTTGATTGCTCGATGAGGTCGTTAGCCATTCTGAGAGGCTCGAATACTGGTACCTGTAAGCAAGCGGTTGCGATGCAAAACGCTTGTGCCTGCGTAACATTGTTAGCTAAAATAGGCTGGCCAGTGCAAGTTGTTATCTATTGATGACCATTTTTTTAGTTGGAGTTCAAGGCGTCATTATAGGTGTGAGAATGGGCGATAATTCTAATTTCAATCGGCCAGGGAAATCGACTTACTGTGCTTGCGTAAAGTCTGGAATCGCAGTAGACGCATTCAGATTGAAACGAGTTTAGCATAGAATTGAAACAAATCCTAGCCTTCTAACTCGAAAGGTTAAAAGCGAAGGATTAGATTATGATTGTCAGAGATGGTGTTGAATTTCAAAATTGCTACTTACAGGTGACAAAATTGCCTCAACCGAGTTCATAAGCGCGTCATCTCTAAATTTGAACTGACTTAGTGCAACTATGATTATACTCAAACAAACGAGTCGATGATGCTGATGAATATTCAGTCTCAAAAAGGATGGTCTATGCATCATGATTGAGACTTGAACTTTCGTAATCAATTTTCCAATTCTGCACTGCTCGATTTAAACTACTACTCTCTGGATGAATTACGATTATCTGAATTTATTTGCAGAATTCGTGATTGAAAAGTCGGCAACCAATCCGAGTTCCGGTGGATTAACCGGACAATCTAGACGTCAACACGAACAACAATGCGCACATCAAACGGGTTGCGGTATATTCAATGAAACAGGTGTTGCTAGCTTGAACAATTGTTCAAAACTTTTGTCGTCCAAGCCCCGAGTGAATCTGACCTCACAATAGCTGTCTGATTATTTGGTCAGACACTAAAGGGAACAAGAATTCGGGTTGATGGGCTCAAAGTGAGATTAATTTGCGCACTCTTGAAATCATCAGCATAATAGCATTCCCTGGCGGATAAACGTCAGTGTTAACCCATTTTCAAGGGAGGTGACCAAATCGTCGCCCCAGGATTCGCATGATCGCTTTAGCTCATTCAACCCGTTAACGGATCTGCATTTGGCTTTGGTGTTTTATCTCATTTATTGTATTTGGATCTTACATTTTCTCCGTGCGTGTTAGACCTGATCGCCAGAATGGTTTGGTTTATATTTGTTTACGTGTGTAGGTGCTTATGAATCATATATTCTCTACATGTTAACAACAACCAGAGGATTGCGACTTGATTGGTGTGGATGACGGATTTATTCTGTCCGCTTGAGACGAGCTTGGGCCGCCCGCGGCTCCAATTGGACCCACACGATTCTTGATCTCAGCAGCCATAGTCAAGAATGCCTGCTCCACATTGGTTGATGTTCGAGCTGATGTCTCGAGGAAAGGGATGCCTGAATAACGTAGGAGTAGCGAGTTGATTGAGTATTAGCTTTCATGAGAGAATGGTATTACTAACGTAGTACTGATAGGGTATGGCATGAGAATACTCACCAAGCTGCTCTGCAAACTCTTTAGCTGTGTTATAATCGACTACTTTTCTTGCTAACATGTCGCATTTGTTTCCGACGAGTAGTTTGTTGACATTGTCACAAGCATAACGATCAATTTCATGAAGCCACTGCTTAACGTTGTTGAATGAATCTAAATCTGTTACATCATATACAACAATTATTCCGTGAGCGCCGCGATAGTAAGAGGATGTGATGGTTCTAAAACGTTCCTGTCCAGCTGTATCCCATATCTGTAATTTGATTGTTTTTCCATCCAATTCAATTGTTCGTATCTTAAAATCAACCCCTATCGTGGAAATGTAAGATTCCGTATAGGTATCATCGGCGAATCTAAGCAAAAGACAACTTTTGCCAACACCCGAGTCGCCAATCAATAATAATTTGAATAGATAATCATACTCGGGATTCATCCTTCACACTGAAAGGTCCTTCGTGTATATAGTGATCGCTAGACGGATGCCAGACTCAAATCAAATCGTCTCCAGATTTCCTCTAGCTTATTCGCTATGTTTATATTTCGCTGTCAGCGTAATTGTTAATAGTGATGATCTTGGTGTATCTCGTGGTCTGGGCAGAATTATACAACTGCCTCTTCTAGATTAGATGATTCAGCTCAAATCAATGCGGACGATTTGAAGGGAATCATTAACGGAGGTTTTGGCTCAGGTGAAAAGGAGGAGGAGAGGAGATGGTTGAAAATTTCGAGACGAAAAGACTAACGATTGAATTTTGACACAGGGTGGTTGACACCCTCAATGAGTAGTGGATTTTTCTTACTGCTTTCCCCCGTAAGCGCTCAGCTGTGCCAAGTTACACAATGAAAATAGTCTATTGATTGAGAGGGGGCGCACTTATACGCACAACTTCCACAAAAATACATAGAGAACTAATGCGCTTGGCACTTGCGAAGGAATATTATTGCGCTAGCCTATCTGAGGTTGCGCGCACTCCGAGCGGGAAGCATTCAAACAAATTCTAGCGCCATCTTATCAAAATAAACGCCTCGAAGCCACGTGTTGAGATGAGGTTTCGGCCCCTAGTCTTGTCTTTTTCTGGCGAACATATTAGTTCTTATTCAAGTGTGATTACTGCAAAACCCGATCAACATCTCATATACTAGCCCTGAGGATCGAGTAAGACAGCGCTATGGCCTCTGCAGTCAGGGCCACATCGATCGCTCGCTCCTTTTTCACTCATGGAGCACGAGCATGTCATAGGTCAGCAACCTACCTACCCATAAGTTACCACCCAACAAATTCATCAAACGACAACCCACTTTGGTCCCGTCATCATATAAACAGTCATCTAAGATACCCTCTCGGGAGCCGGTTCATCACCTCCGGCTCCTCGCCTGAATTGAAATGGGACGGCATCGAGAATGCTGTGGAGGTGGTCAGCAAGTCCGAAATCACTGGAGCAATAGTGCCTTTCGCCGAGCTATATCTTGTGCAGAAGATACTCCTTCCCTACACCTACTCATCCATGTATTGTTTAGATGGCTACCTCGGATTTGTGCCATGGTGGGCGGCAATAGTGTGTACAACTGCAACATTTAGGCTCCTATTTTTCCCTCTCGTAGTTAGACAGAATATTATTGGCATAAAAGTGTCCAATCTCATGCCTGAGACACAAAAGATACAATCGAAAATCCACGAGGCAATGGTTAGTGGTAACGCGTATGAGACGTCTCTTCAAAAGGCAAAATTGAAGATCCTATTTGAACAGCATGACATTAAGGTGTCGCAGCGACTACTGCCAATACTGTTCCAGGCCCCAATGTTCCTGACGACCTTCTTCCTGTTGAGAATTCTATCAGAGCAACCAGTAGAATCTATGGTAGCAGGAGGAGCCTTGTGGTTCTCAAACTTAACTATCCCCGACCCCTATTACATACTGCCTACCCTCAGTGCACTAACTATGCTCGCAACCATCGAGTTTGGCCTCGAGGGAACTTCGGGTCCACTGAAAGGAGCAGGACCCGCAATGAAGTGGTCGTTTAGGGCGATGCCTGTGATCGCGTTTCTCCTCATAAAAAGCTTCCCGTCAGCTGTACTTCTTTATTGGACGACCAACAATGTATTCACTCTTCTATATGCTGTAATATTGAGGCTATCGTGGGTCAAAACAAAACTGAAGGTCCCAGAGCGAATCGAGCACAATTTGGATGATTTGCCAATCGCAAATCAATCACTGAAGGGCCAGATGAAGAAGGCCAAGGATTTCGCTAGGGCGAGCCAATCGACCTTCGACCTACGGCGACTAGATGATGAGGCTTTTAGGAAGGCTGGTGTAGGTCCACTCCGAAAGACTTACAAGACCCCTCCTGTTCGTGATGCTAATTAAAGCAAAATGTTGCATCGACCGGAACAGATTGACTCTAAGCGCGAATGGACATTTTAGCGAGTTTAGTGTGAGACTAAGTTCCTGTGAGTTTTGGTTGGCGTTGTCTGATTGTTCAACCTTTTCCACGAACATGACCGAATTCAAGCTATCAGGTGTCTTTAGCTTCACAATGATGGATTTCTCCACCAATGACCATGCGTTCGTTTCCGTTGCTGAAATTGTATCCGTTTGTACACTTCATGATCCATTAACGTGTCCAGAATGGGAGAGTCACCCTCCAAAGACGTTAGTGGCCAGTGGCGAGAGAAAAGAGTCTAAAAATTAGAGCAAAACTAGCCTAAACGTCGGCACTTTCATAGAATCAGATACTCTGAGGACCAACTTTCAGTCTAAAATAACTCGCTCTCGTTAGCCTCGAGCCCTGACTTATAAACTCTAATCATCTTGGTTAATGACTCACCAGAAGATTGAGCGGATGCACAATAGTTCCTAGCTGGTTGTTAAAGAACACACTTAGGTGAATTCTACTTTGCTTGAGTGGAGAAAAGTCGCGACAGGAAACATTAGGCGACTAATTGAGTCGTTTGGATGCAACTAAGCCGCTTGAGCCACTCCAGCCTTTCGGCCTCCTGCCTCAATAGGTGAAGGTGACCCAGAAAGTTTCTTTTCACTTCGTTAAAACGGCTAAGCGGCAACTAATGTTTGTTCTAGCAGTTGATACGGAGGAGAATATAAAAAGAAGTCTCATAATCTTGGGCGAGTTCGGTGGTCTGTAGCGTTTGCATACAAATGACATCATCAAGTACGAGCTGAAACCACGACAGCCGAGGGAAGTTGAGAGGGGGGGGGAGGGCAACGACGATTCAGTCTATTTGTATGCGGCCGGATGCAGACACTAATGCTTGACCAACCAACCGGTGTCTTGACTTGACCCATTGAGTCAGGATGACGGCGCTTAATCATTAGCTCCGGTTGCTGCATTTCAAACAACTCTGTCGCTTTTTTCCCCCAAAACACAACCACTAACCTCTTAGCGGAATCAAGATCAAGAGCACCTTACTCTCATCCTGAACCATTCCGTTTCCATAAGAGATATCGGCTTTTTTCGCTTTCGATATCTATTCTGGGCTAATGTGGTCCATTCCTTTTACATGGCCACACACAATTATTTTGCACCAAAGAATCTAACCTAGATTTAGATAATATGACTGCGCTAGGCAGGTTAATCTCCGATCAGCAACCAAAAAGAGAGCCATACTAAACGTCGGCCTGCCTCTCATATCATGCATGCGACGAGTGCAAGTAGAGGGTACGATTGTTCCCAGCTAATAGATTGATCATTAATGATAGCCCGATATAACCTGCGGCCCACAGAGCGAGCGCAAATTGAATTCCGAGGACAACGAGCCGCGGGCCTATCCGCTTGCCCAGGCATCGTTGACACAATCGGGTGGCCAAGCGGATCACGATTCACCTGTTGAAAGGACAGAACTTTTGCCCGCCTTCTCCTTGCTTGAAGGTCGGCGCATGTGCGCATGCCAATGGAGTGAAGCGCCTACATCCAACCCTCCCTCTCTCTCTCTCTCCCTTCTTGCTCTCTTTGGCTGCCCGATTTAAGCAGCTCTCGGGCATCCGTTCCCTCTTGCCTACCTGTTCCGTTGCCGAGCAGGCGGCCGTTGAAAGGCCAGGACCCTTGAAAAGTGCACAACATTTCCCTCCGGAGCTCATGGCAGTGGGCGGATCTCGCTCTCCTCCTCAGAGCTCCAGCCACTCGGCCACCTCTCAGATTATCAGTGCCAACTTCATCGCCCAATAGAGTCGAATATTTTAGTCCAAACCAAACCTCGACAAGCACCCGAACATAATCCAATTCAATCCAGCAAGCGGCCAGAATCATCAAGTTGCGGTGGCTGGAGCGGCGAAGTCAGAGCTGCAATCAACAATCGACAGCAAATAGAGTCATTGAACCAACCTGTTGATTGAGCGCGCGCAAACAGTCGAGCAGGCTGAAGGGCGAGCAAGTTTTGCGGGCGGCCGAATCCAAATTCAAACCAAAGCCAAACGAGCAACCAGCGTCAGTTGGCGCCGACGACCGGAAACTAAGCAGGAACACCGATATTGGACACTGAAAGAGTAATAGGTAAGTGCCCAAATGGAACATATCGCGCGTGGATCCAGAGGGTGAGGTTCTAGCGGCTGTTTGCTCGGGAGCTCAAAGTTGTGTTAGCGTGACTTCTAGTCCTTGAATAGCGGTCGCTTGCTGCTAGCGAGCGAGCGCAATTCCTCTTTCGCCATTAGCGATGCGTAACCACAAGCAGACGGAAAGACCACCTGTTGTTTGCAGACGAGAGCTCAACCTTCGGCTAAGTTCGGAGGGTAAACACTAAAATCGGCTTCTAAATGTCAAGCCGCTGCCATAAACTCGATCTAAATCAAATTGTCGCTCGCCTGCGCTTCAGTCGGTTGGTCTAATTTGGAGCCAACTTTGGGCTTGAACAAAGAGGCGATGGTCTTAGTCGGCTCAGGCTCGAGCTCAAGTTCAATGGCTTGAATCGATTGGCCACAGGGATGTGCAAGCGCAGCCCAAAACTAGGCCCCAGCACGCAAAGTTCAGCTTCATGAGGGAAAAGCGAGCATCACGCGAGCATCTGGCTCCACCTGAACCAGGTATAGGTTGCGCGATGGGCAGTTTTTGGCGACGAAAGGATAAGTGTGAGCTCGAGCAAAGGAGATTATTGCTCCACGAGCGCCCAAGGAGGCTTGACACTCAACCGGCTGCTCGCCTTGACGGGATTGCCATCTGCAATTCGTTTGTTTGCATAGATTCGATGCATTCATGCCTCCTTTGTGTTTGTGCCGGGTGCAATCTTCAGGTGAGCGACAATGGAACATTCAATTGAGTTTTCCAGCGTGAAAGGGCCTCGAATTTTAGCGCAAACAAGGGCGCCACCCTTCGGCCTCAGAGCTGCCAGCTCAGATGACGGGCGCTCCAAATCTCTTCGCCATGATTGACACCCAAGCTCCCATTTTAAACTAATTGAGTCTTGGGCACTAGCGGCCAAATAAATGGGGTTAATTTGAAAGAGGCTGCCTCAATGGGAACTATCGGCGGCGGCAGGTCAATGCGAGTATGATTGGCCATGATTTCGGTCACTCGGTTAGCAGGTGTGCGCTTGTCGCTGCGACGACCGCTCGGCCGGACGTCTCTCTCCAACTTTCAATAGTGTAATTCTTTTCGCCCGCAATCGCACTCACAATAACAATCATTATCATCATCATCATGGTCGTCGTCGTCGCTGCCGTCATATTGTTGTCATCGCGGCGGCCAAGCCAATTGCTCGGCCGGCTCCAAATTGAGTTGGAGCCGAAAGACAGTCGACTGGCCGTCGAAAGGTCGAGCGCGACGGCCAGAAGTGCAGGTGGAAGCTCAATTTTGTTCCTTTCGGGGGCAGTTTTGTGCGGCAGTCCACTGAAACAGTTGCGCCGGCAATCAAACCGATGGCCATTTCGCCACCTCACAGGTTTCTAACTCTCTCAGCTTTTACAATTATAATGGCCATGAATGACTGCTCCTGTGGAGGCAACCACAACTCGCCTCCGTCGCACCGAAAGCGGCCGGCGTTTGTCCGCGCCACTGACCCAAAGTGCATCAGGTTCGCGGGGAATGGAACAAGCCGGCGCGGCCAACGGGACTCCGACTGGCTGCAGGGGCGGCGCGCGCTTTGGATTGGCCAAGTGGGGCGTCGCGTAATGCGCTTAGACTGGCTTAGCCTTGCAGCGAGACTTGGGCGGCCCGCGCTGGTACATTGTGTTTGCTCGCCAGTCCCTGCGAGAGTTCCCGCGCGAGCTAATCTAATTTCCTTGGGCCAGGCGAGCGAGACTTGCCATTGTGCGCGCGCCAACCCGCCCAGCGCGCTTGGTATTCAACGCGGCCTCTCACCAGCAAGCGCGACCCAAATCGGGGCCACCAAGCCGTCTACCTTTCGGCTCGAGTGGCGGATTCGAATTGCAAGACGCTAATCAGATTAGCCCCTGCATTGGCCGGGCCTCCAACTCTCGGCGGCGGCTGCCTCTCGCAGTGAGCCAGCCGGCCAGCCAGCCAGCCAACCAGCCAGACTGCAGTTCATAAAGTTTCACTTTTCCGTCCACCCTCCGAGCCGTCTTCACGACCGAGCGCCAGATTGCCAGCTCGCCTCGGCCGTGTCCGCGGAAACTGCACGACCCAACCTCATTGCGCAGTCCAGTTGGCAGAGGCGCACTCTGCGGCCAGTGACAGGTTGCAATCAGCGTTGGTCGGTCGGCCTGTCGTCGCTGACGCCGCCGTCGCCGCTGCAGCAGAAGCAGCGAGCGAGCCGGCTAACCGAGTTAACCTCGCTGCTAAGCCGATGGATCCGTTAAGTTTTATTGTTGTGCATAAAAGGCAACAGGAGAGGAGCTAAATCAATTGATCGCTTTCCAAACTCAACGGCCGCCCGAAGCAAGCAATTGCGCGCCCGCAATAATACCCAATCTCCATTGTCCACTCGGCGAGTTGGGGGCACAAGACTTGCCCTTCCATCTCGCCAATTGTCTAATTTTTGGCAACACGACCAACACGAACGGCCGCCGACTAGCGAGAGACATTGTAAACCAGAGTCGCCTCTACATTCACATTTGAGTTGCTTCTATTTTCGAGTTGCCTTGCCAAGCGGTTAGCTTGAACATCTGATCAAACGAGTGTGCGATCAAATGCTCGCTTCAGCTCCGAGGTCGTGTTTTGCTCCCATTGAGTTTCCTCTCCATTTTGTTTGATCAAGCCAGAGTTTGACGTAAGTCAAGAGAGAATTGACTTAGTTAAGTGTCTTTTCAACACCATTGGCCCTCCTCCCCTCGGCGGGCGCAAATTTTTCAACCATCCGCCATCCGCTGGCTAAGCAAATGGCGGTGCCGCCGCCGCCGCCGCCGAAGCAACAACAACCTGTACGCCACTTGTGCTTGAGATGGTCCAATTTTGAGACGCTCCCATTGGACAAAGTTCATTCGGCTCATCCGAGTGCGAGTTTGTCGACCTTTACAAGGCTAACCAATAAATCTCGTCCACTCAAACCCGCAATCAGCTTGCAATGTCGCCCTGGACACGCAAGGCGCGCCTCTCCTGATGGCTCCAACGAGCGAATCAAAGCCAACCAAATCGGGCGGCTCTGTGGCGGCGAGTCGCCTCTGCGCCACAGCCCAACAAACTCCGGCCGAAGCCTGCCACCTGTGGCCAAGGGCCAAACACAATCCGCGCGCGCCACCAAAACTTGAGCTCCGCCCGACGGAATGGAAAGTGAGGCTCCACTTGGTGGACAGGACCCATTTCCTCGAGCTCGGCCACCTAGCGGCGGCCCGAATGCTCGCCGCTATCAAGCAAACTAGCTTGCTATTGACGTTAGCAAAGCAACTTAGCCAAATTCTATTAATCTTCACCATTTTGTTTGCGGTAAGTTGTTGCAACCAAACCAAAATCTCAGAGTCAAAGTGAGCTCCCAACTTTGTAGCCAGCTAACCAGTTTGATTCAAATCGGGCCGCCCAGCTGCCTCACTCGACTCGCCCATTCTTGTTGACATCTCGGCCGAGTCCATACTCAAATCAAGCCACATTCAGAGCACAATTTGGCTTCGCTTCATCTCGTCACATTTATCCGAGAACCTTGGATTTGCAAAGTTCCACAAGCAAGCAAGTAGCACAATTTGTGAGCTCGCCAGAAAAGCAAGCCGACGGATTCCGTTATGAGCTCTCTCCGGTCGCCGCCCGACGGAGAGCAGAGGATGGAAGCAGACTGAGTCTCATCCAGAGCCAGCTTAGCGAGTTGAGGCGCCAGTTTGAGGCCGAGCTGGCAGCAAGCGACCGCCAGGTGACGCTTGGCTCGCCCTGTTTCAATGCCACCGATTGCAGTAAAGTTGTCGCTAGATCCCATTGTCGTTTGGACAATTTCACCTGCTCCTGTTTGCCCAATCATGTCGAGCTTAATTCAACCACCTGCCTATCGCGTAAGTGCCAATTTTGTAACTAGACAGCTAAGAGCAAACTTTTGCCTAGCTCCTCTTAGAGTGGCCAAATAGTTACCAGCCAATCTGACTCCTCAATTCCGGAACCTAAACACACTGAAAAGCCTCGCTCCTTGGCTACGAGTGTCTAGTGAGCGCTCAATGCCAACTAAAAGTGGCAAACAGCTATTGCGCCGACGGACTATGCGCCTGTCCCCACGGATTCGTCCCCCACAGAAAGGACAAGTGTTTGGCGGGTGAGTGTTTCGGGCCAAACAAGACTGGACCAGCGACTAAACGAGATGCAAATTTGCCACTAAGCTCAACTCAATCTCCTCTCTCCTCCCTCTGCTTGAACTTCAAAAACAACCTGCAAAACAAACCCTCCGCGAGAAGCGAGCAAAATTAACGATTTCTGTCTCTCTGACAGGCAGTGTCAGCTTTCCGACAGACACTCTCACTGTAAATGGAAGATCCCGCAAGTTTACGGACTCTGCAGGTGCCCAGTGAACTACAAGAGCGTTGAGGCAAAAGCCGGCCCCAACCAGTCGGCGCCTGGAGGGCTCAGGTGTGCGCCAAGTAAGTTGCCCGCCATATCTGCTTTAAATTAGCCCAAATTAGCCCCAAACCTTTTGTGCTCGAGGCGAAATTTGAGTTTGGTTTCAAGTTGCAAGTCTAACCTTTTGCATGATTCAATTGAATTAGGACTCGGCGATTCCTGTTTCGACACAAGCGAGTGTCTCCTTGCAACCGAGAACACGCACTGCAGAGAGTCGCGCAAAACAGATCGCCTTAGGATAAGTTGGGCCAGCTCAGGTGCAAGTTTGCGCAAATGTTACTGTGCCCAAGGATTCACTGAGTCCCAAAATAGGCTCAAATGCCTTCCGGCCTCCGATGCCGCAAACGAGGGCGACGCCAATTCAACGCAAACCACCAAAGCGAGCACCATTTTCGCTCTCTCGGCTAGCAGCGCAATGGACTCGAAGCACCATTATGAGCTCGTGATTGCGACAAATCAGACTGACCAGCAGCGGGTGTTGCCCCCGAGCGAGCCCGCAGCCAAGAGCCAAGCTCCAGCTCAGGTGGAAGCAGGAGCAGTAACAACAACAGCACCAACACCAACTAGCACAACACTGCCACGGGCAGCCGGCAAAGGCAAACCCCCAAACCCGTCGACCCTGGGCAAGCTCAAGGTTAGCTCGCTCGGCAAACCTTGCTCCTCGAGCGCCGAGTGTCGGGCTAGAGATCCGCACAGCGATTGCGTCGGCGGCCTCTGCGAATGCACTCGGCCAACCATCAAGTGCAGCTCAAACTCAACCGGATGCCATGGGGACACCTTCCAATGTCGCAATGGCCAGTGCGTTTCATGGTACTTCGTGTGCGATCAAATCAGAAATTGCGAGGATGGAAGCGACGAAGACGAGTGCCAACCCTTCAATTGTCCGCCTGAGGCGTTTCAATGTGACAACGGGGCGTGCCTCGCGCGCGGTAAGCTTTGCAACGGAAAACGCGATTGCGCCGACGGCAGCGACGAGCGCCTCTGCTCGCCGCCCGCCGCCGGCCAGCACCAACGAGAGGGCCCCTCTCTGGCCGCGCCCACTAGAGACGGCGGGTCGCACAGCCCGGGGGCGTGCCACCCGAAGGCCTTCACTTGCGACGATGGACACTGTCTGCCCGCCTATGTGTTTTGCAACGCGGTCGAGGATTGCGCAGACGGAAGCGACGAAAACGAGGCTCTCTGCGAGCGTGTTTGGTCGCGCCGGAAGTGGCAACCGGCGCCACCGGGCCAACGAGGCGCCAGCAACATGACAGCCCTTGACTCTAGCGGCGCGAGCCCAAATTCAGCGAACCCTCAGACGACAGTAGCGACAACAACAGCATTGCCGCCGCCGCCGCCGCCAGTGACACTGTCCGCACCCACTTCCGGCCCGGTCCAAGCAGCGGCGGCGGCGGCGGCCAACTCGCCTCTGGTCAAGGCAGATCGGCTGGCCATAAACAAGATGCTGGCCGCGCTCAACTTGGCCGCGCGGACGCCAGAGAATAGAGGCCGGCAGGAGGCGCGAAAGCAGCACTCGGCCCAGGGCGAAGGCCGTTCAGCGCGCCTCTTGCGCCCAAACGAACTCGAACCGGCCGAGTGTCCCAAGTCGGCGTTCACCTGTCGGAACGGCAAATGCAGGTCGAGCGCAATTTTGTGCAGCGGAGTCGATGGTTGCGGCGACAACTCGGACGAGGATCGTTGCGAGGTTTGCATGTGCGAGCCGGCCTAGTTTGGAGCTTTGGCCAACTGAAACATGCATAAGCGCGCCAAGTTAGCCCAAAGCCAAAGTTTTCAGCTTGCAAATGTTGAACTAGGAGAGGAAATTGGAAATTAAATCCATCCAGTGATTAGTTTGCTCGCTTGAGCTCGTTGTTGGCATTCAATTTCCGTCATTGAAGCTGGTTGTTGTTGTTGATGTTGTTGTCGTCGTTGAAAGCAAGCGAGCCGCGCTAGTTTCCTATTCCTGTTCCCATGGCTCCATTTTACTGGCTGCCGCCGCCGCTGCAACCCTTTGCTCGCCGCCCCCTCCCAAATGGCCGCCTCAGTTTGCTCAAGGTGGCTGATTATTATAATGAAAATTATTTCAACCTTCGCATCCGCTGCAGGCACCAAGGAGGCCACCCGCTCTGTCTGTATCCTGTTTCAATCTGACTGAGTGGATTCTGCCCATTGGAGCGTTTGAAGGGAATTAAGGGATATGATGATCGGCCAATGTAAGGCATCGGGACGAATTGATAAGGCGAAGGGGCGACAATTATAAGATTACGCCCGCTTGCTTCCCATTCATGTTGGCCGAGTCGCAAGTTAGCGGCGGGCTAGCTTTCACCTGGAGAGCGGGCCTCTCGTTCGTTGTCAATGGGCGCTGGTTTAGTTTCTGCGCCTCCCAATGATCGATGCTCGAGTTGTGTCGGCCGAGCGCAAGCATTCCTACCTGCTCAACCAACGGCGAGTCCAATTTCAGAGCTACATGGAACTGAGCGCTCCATTCTCTACTCTCACCTGAGCTGGTCAAGCGGCTGGATTGCGCATATCACGCCAGCGAGCGAGCGCCATTATTAGCGGCAGGCACGCAGCCAATATGGCCACCGTTATTTAGCGGCCCCGACCATTAACCTTGCTCGGTGGAACTGCAGCAAGCCGTCTTCAGTGGGCCAAGTTCAGGCCGAGTTTGCCAACTCTGTTACCGGCGGATTCGGGCAAATGATCAGCCGATTAGACTTGCCTTTTGGGAGCGAAGGGGGGCAGCTGGAGGAGAAAAGTGCACAAATTGGACGACAACTAATGAACTCTCGTGATCTCAAAGCCTGGGGGTGCATGCAATTGGAGCACGTCGACCTGCTTGTTGTTGGTGCGCAACTATACCATTCACGATCTGTATAAACACGGCCCAAATCTGCCACTAATTTCGATTGGCTTGTTCATTATTCAATTGGTCCTCCTCCTGCTCCTCTGGTTGCTGCAATTTTGCGGGCGCAAATGGAGCTTTGGGCGCATGAATTGTTATTCCGTGACATCTAAGCTCGCGCTCGCGAGCCTTAGCTGCACCTGGGCACCTGGCTCTGCAAGTAAGTGAGTGTTTGCACTCTCGGGCCATAAATTGTCGCAAATAAAAGAGGCTCCACCAGCGATATTCCTGGCCTCTTCAGCTGGCCAGTTTGTGCAACCATTGCAGCCGGACATGAGGGCAACGGAACAAGTGAAGAGCGAGTGGAGCAAATATTGACTCAAGCATGAGCTGAAACGCGGCAAACGCGTTCACTTGCCCTCACATCGATCGATCGATCGGTGGCGCCACTCGAGTAACCTGAAGGCAACGCTCAAGCGTCGGCTAGCGCGCATAGCGACGTTCGCGAGCTGTCAAAGTTGAAAAACGAAAGCGTCTTTGGGGCGACAGAGTTGACTTGTTAGGTTATATATTTGGACTTTTGCAGAGAGGAGCCATCACTTGGCTAGTAAATGGGATTTTTCTGTTCAATTGATCCTTGTGCCTCTGGCTGGACTGGCGGGCTAGCGGAGTGAATGGAACAATGGCAACAACTGGACAGCCAGCCAGCTGGGGCCGCAAAACAGGCTGGATGCACTATGATAACAATGCGCTGCTTGTATGCGTCTGGTTAGAGCTTTTGCGCAAACCCAAAAATACCAACCTATCGATCGGCGGCAAGGTCAGCATTGGGCAGCATCCATTCAGTCCGATTGGGCGAGCTAAATTTGGCTCCATCATCTCCTTTGTCTGGTGATCCCACGATAGGCGGCGCCAATTTCAACGCCGCAAACCAGAATCTCGTCCCCCCTCTGATCCGATTTATATCCAAGCTGAACGGCAACTTCGGGCGCCTATCGCATCTATGCGGCTAGAGCGCGACTCCCAGCTCGTGCATCCGCGGGCGATTGTTTTCCACGCAAACTATTCTCGGCTTGCTGAATGCACCATCGCTAGCCAGGCAGCCTGGCATTGCTGTCATTGACAACTGTCACTCAACAGGAAAGCTGCCAGCTCGAGCCAGTTTGCTGCCGACGTCTGGGGCTCGGCAGGCGCAAACACAGGGCGCCCGGCTCTGGGGCTCGAAATTAAGGTCTAGCCTCGGCGAGAGGGGCGCCATCATGTTTGCTTGATCTTGAATGGCGCCCGTCTCAAGTTAGCTGAGCGAGAGCTGCCCCATTATTGGCCATGAGAGTGGCCCCAGCGAGATATTCGGCCAAATGGGATTTGAGGGGGACAATTGAGATTTAGATTGAGATTGAGAGGCTGGTTAAACCGTTCGATTGGTCCCGCTTATTTGGATTTGGTTTGCGGGCATGATCGAGGAAGCATGAGTTTAATTTCCAATATAGTCAGTGTGGCGCCAGCTTTAGTTTAGCACTATTTGCATTGGGCCGAGCTTGGCGGCTCAGTGCGCCAACGCCCGCCTCCTGCAACCCATCACCTGGCGCCCTCATCTCGAGCTAACCTGAACCTATTTATCCTGGTCCCCGTTGGCCCGGCTTGTCTGGGAGATATTGCAAGCTGATGAGGAGGAGCCGGCGTTGGTTTTGGTCGCGCACTCGACTGGTCGGCCCGAATCAGAGCTCGAGCCGCCCGACTCGCATTGAAGTAGACGCACGATGGACGGATCCGACTTGGCGCCCTCAATGAACTCCTCTAGGGATAGGCGGCCGTCTGCATTCTTGTCCATTTGCCTGAATATTTTCTCAGTCCGCCGCTCGGGCGTCGACTCGTCGTCTGGCATTTTCATCGTTGTTCCGATCATCTTGTAGATGGCCTATTCGAGTTTGTTCATCACATAAGAACAGGTTAGTTTGGCATGAGCGTGGTGGCTGGGCAACAGATCTGGCGGCGGCGGCACTTACGCTCACAATCTCGAGCATTTCCTGTCTCGAGATGAAACCGTTTCCATCGAGGTCGTACATGCTGAATGCCCATTTCAATTTCTGTTCCAACTTGCCCCTCGAAGTTGTTGAGAGAGCGCAGAGGAACTCCCTGGAATCCGCCGGTTTTGGGGGGTCGATAGTTTGGACTGATTAGTCGTCTGTTCACTCCACCGATAGGATCCATTTCTCTCTCTCTCTCTCTCTCTCTCTCTCTTGGTGGCCCATTTGACGGCCATCCAGGCGCCCGAATCGAGCTGGCCCGCGCGGCGCAACTCGCAAAGCGTTACCTCGCGAACACTCTTGTTGCCGATGGTGTTCAAGATTAGAGCAGACAATGGGAGCCCATTGAAACGGGCCCAATCATTAGGGGGCAGAAGGGACATTGTTTACTGTAAATTGAATTGACTCGCGTGGATTCGAAATGGTTGAGGGATAAAGGTCATCGGGGGGGGGGGAGAGCAGCTAGTTGGTTTCCTCTGAGAGGAGAGGGGAGGAGCGGGGGGAA
>Ga0209372_1000483_pt1 | contig 17608 bp, 17 predicted proteins | sample AgamicAtPe_FD_187170 | JGI IMG/M metagenome (GOLD analysis project Ga0209372, IMG submission 187170) | Agave microbial communities from Guanajuato, Mexico - At.P.e (SPAdes) (version 2) | ecosystem: Host-associated > Plants > Phyllosphere > Phylloplane/Leaf | place: Guanajuato, Mexico | collected... | reverse complement strand
CGGCGGGCCCATTGTGCGCGAGTGAGCCATGACTCCGCCAGTCCCATTGTCAGCGGCCGGCTCTGCCTTCCGCCCACTCTATCGGCACCTGTCAGGCGGCTGCGCTGGCCCAGAGCCGAGATTGCATTGTAATGGGGGCCCATTATTCGACTCCATTGAGCTGTGGCGCGCCGATCGACTAAGCGAGCGGCGAGCGGCCCACTTGGCCGGCGCCCCTCAAGTCGCCGCCATCGACCCGTAATGGAAAACTCATTACTGTTTCCAATAATACGTCCGCGTCCGCGTCCGCGCCCACGCCCACACTGGCGCCCATTGTTTTGCAAGGCCGGCTCAAACACCGCCAGCGAGCCCCTCGATCCGAGCGCGGCGCTAATGAATTCCGGCAGCGCTCGCTCGTTAGCCAAAACACTCGAGCGCTAGCTACCTGCGCGATAAATCACAAGATCGCATTCAATTGAGCGACGGCCCAAACTGACCCCCCGGCTCCAGGAGCTCGAGCGGCAACAAATCGGCCCGAGAGGCGGCCAGCTCGGCTTGCAAGCGCCGGCGAGCTCGCTTTGCATATTCCGGCGCGGCCAGTATCAGCGCCGCCGCCGCCAGCCTCAAGTTGCGCCGCCGCCGCCTCCACTTCCGACTGGGGGCTCCGTTTTCAGCGCGGCGGCCGATAATTAAACGCGCGCCCCAGTTGCCTGGCAACTCGCGCGCTCGGCCGAGTGGCTGGCTCCTTGCACTTGACCACCATAACCATTAGACTACCAGCTTACTCCTGGCGCGCGCGCAGATCGTCCGCCCCTCTTTAATGGTAATAATAATTTACACTTGGCTCGCGTGAGTTATGGCCGCCGCTTTGCGCTTTCGGCCCGCTTGGCTTCGGTCGAGTCAGTTTGGCTCAGTTCAGTTCAGTTCAGTTCAGTTCAGTTCAGTCCAGCTCAACTCAACTCAACTCAGCTCGGTCTGGTTTGCTCGCGTTGGTTTGGGTTTGCGGCGCCGAGCTGCCGAGACCCAAATCCAAGCGCATAAATTTGAATACGCTGGCCGGCGCACCATTAGCCTGGCTCGCCCATTGAGTTCGCCTCCGTTGCTCGTCCTGCGTCCACGTGAGCGCGCAAATTTGTCCGCCTCGCCCCGCCTTTGTTGGCGCCCCTCTTGTTGCGGCCGGCCGCCGCTCGGCTCACCTAGCCGCCGCCGCCGCCGCCAAGATGAATGGGCGAATGATGGATTTTAATATAGCGGCCGGGAGGAATCCTGGCCCTGAGTAGCGGAAGGGGGGGGGGATATTAACACTTTATATTGGCGCGGGTTCAACTGCTGGCGCCGCCGGCCTGCGCGCGGCGGACGTGAGCGGGCTCGAATGGGCCTCTGCGGGCGCGAAATGATTAATTGATTGGCGCCATTATATTGGCCCCGGCCGAGGGGGGCGACTTATAAAGCCATTGAATAATATTGCCGATCTGGCCGGCTCGGCGCCCGTTCGAGCGGCCGGCGAGTGGCCGCTCGCCTGGCCGCACCTGGCCGGGCGGGCCGCTCGCGCTCGCCGGGGCTCTCCCTGAGGAGATGCAAGCTTTGCCGGCAGTGGCGGCGCTCGATCATTAGAGTTCGTGTTAGTGGCGCTGAGTTGGAATGGCGGTAATCATTGTTGCAGCCACTCGATCATGGGCTTGGCCTCGCTCGCTCGCTCGCGGGCGCTGATTTTGGCGCCGAGTCGAGCCGAGTCGGGTTTGGTTTGGTTTGGTTTGGTTCAACTGAGCCGGGCTGAACGCGCAAAACAAGCCATTTGGAGCCGCGCGCAAGTCTAGCGTTGCCGGCCGGCCGGCCTCGCTCGCCGGCCGAGGAAACACGAGCGCAACAACAATGGCCCTCGCGGCCAGTTCAAGCGAGCGCTCCACAGAGTTCAGCGCGCCGACACACAATCGACAAGGCCGCCTCGGCCAGATACGACTGTCTGGCCGGAGAGGAAATCGATTTCCGCCGACGGGGCCGCCAGGTGCGCGCGCGGAGTTCCGCTCGGGCCCGCTCAATTCAGGGCGAGCGAGAGAGTTTATTCAAAATTGCAGCCTGCATTTGGTTTGCTCGGCGGCGCGGTGATAAATGCAGTCCGCTTGCAAGTGTCAGTCACTCTTGGCCTCCCATTGTCTTGCTGGCGGCGCCAGGGAGTTGGCCCACTTTCGGCTTGCTGCGGGGCCGAGCGGGCGATCGAGAGCTCGACGGGTTGGCGGCTGGAGGGCGCCAAAGTTGGCCGAGCGGCGCCGACTGAAATCTGATTCATTTGCGCCCCCCCCCCACCAGCCAGTCGTCATCCGGTTTGCTTGGCGCAGTTGCAGCAAAAGGCGCCTCAGCCAAGACTCGCGCGAGAGCTGGCCAATTATGTGTCTCCTCCTCGCTGTCCATCGCCGGCGCCGATCGCCTATGATGGATGGAGGCGGCGGCGCCACTTCCGCCGGGCGAGCGCGCTTTTGAGCCTTTTTTGATCATTCGCGGGCCCCATTACATTAATTACATGCAACTCGCCATGGATGGATCGATCGGCGCGCGCGCTCGCTCGGCGCAGACAGGCGCGAGATGGATGCTCGCCGCGAGCCAGGCCGCGGCGCCCGTCCGCACGAGAGCTCGAGAGCTCGAGTGGCGACAAAACTCGGCCCAATCATTGGCCGCCCAGTTGGAGCCGGCGGGCGGAAGGAGGCCACTCGAGTTGGGGCCCCATTGTTGGCCAAACTCGCCCTCGGCCGCGCTCGGCGGCGGAAGCGGCGGCGGGGGGGGCCACTTTGCTCTGCGCCCCGCTCTGTCTGGCGCCAATCAGCGCTAAGAGGCATTGTTTTGGCCCTCGCGGCGGCGCTCGTTTTAAATCAATCTCCAAATTGCGCCCGCAATCTGAATAGCGCCCGGCTAAACTCGCGAGCCGGCCAGTGGGGGCGCTGCCGTCGCGCCGCCATCGCAAGCTCCGCTAATTGGAGCTCACCTTTTGTTGTCGCCCGCCGCTCGGCAGCCTTGCCGCCGATTGAGCCTGCCAATCGGCGCCCCGCTCACCTGGCTGCTCGGCGCGCCAGCTCGGGGCGGCGAAGGCGGGCGATGAATCGCTCATCGCGCGGCAAGCCAGCTAGGCCGAGCAGCGGCGGCGGCGGCGGCGGCGGCAAAGCGAGTGATTAATCTTGATTTAGGCCCCGCGAGCCGAGCCAAACAAACGAGCCGGCGGCCTCGAGGCCGGGCGCCAACAGTTTGGAGCCGAGATGAGACGAGATAAGAGGCGAGCAGCCTGTCAGCTCGGCCAAGATTGGCCGCCGCCGCCGCCGGAAGTGGCGGCCCCTCGGGTGGGGGGCGCGCTGGCCGGAAGTGGGCGCGGGGCGGCAAACTATGCAAATTATCCTCAGCTCCTTTCTCCAACGCTAATGACGCGCTCGCCTTCGCCGAAATTGCGGTTTTGCTGGCTTGCTCGCAAGCAGGACGGCGCGCGGCAGCAGGCGGCGCCAATCCTGCGGCCGCCAGTCCTGCTGGCCGTTTAATTAAACTTGACTCTGGCCCTCGTTTGCATATCATTGTTTTAATCACGCAAGAGTTTAAATTGAATTAGAGGCCCGCTTGCTGTTGCGGCCGATCGACGCTTGTCCAGGTGATCATGGCCACAATTAATCATCGTTGCGGCGCCGGCCGCTGCGAGCGACACTGGCGCCGCCCTCCTTGGCGGCCGCTCAATCAGGTAATTGGTCGCCAAGCCGGCCGACCTGCTTGTTTCGGCGCCGGAAGTGGCGGCCCGCAATGTCGCGCCGACGAGCAACCTGGTTGGCGCTGTAATTACCTCTAATTGCGTTGCTCGTTGGCCAGAGGGGGGAGCGTTGCGCTCGTTAGCGTTCAACTTGCTCAATGGGACAGCGAGTTGGGCGGAGTCCGCTAGCCCGTCGCCCAGCTTGGGCCAGCGCCAGTCTCACCTAGCAGCAAGTTTTTGTCCGCTCACTCTGAGCACTCCGTTCAGGTGTGCGTCTGTGTGTGTGTGCGCGCGCGCGCCCAGTCCGCGGGAGGGCGCCAATTTCAAATCAAGCCGCCGCAAGAGAACAGGAGGCGCCCGAGGTGGAATTGTCGCGCCAGGCGGCCGCCGCATTTGCATAAACTAACCGCCGTTGCCAGTTCCGCAACAAACAAGCAGCTCGCCCCGAGCTCATCCGGTTCCAAGATTATATCCCAAACTTCTCTTTGCGGGCAAAACAAAGCAAAGGCAGAGGCAGAGGCAGAGGCAAAAAGAGAAGTAAAACGAAACGAAACGAAACGAAACAACCTGGCGCCAGATTGCTGCCGCTCGCGCCCAACTTCATCAATCAAAACTGGGAGTCTTGGCGACGCTTCCGCTCGCCACTCCGCGGCCCCCAAATCACGTTGGGCGCAATTAATTGGGCCAGAGCGAGGCTCAGTCGGCCGGCCAGGTGTGCAGGTGCGCAGTGCAGCCCCTCCAATTGGGGCCCAACGCGCTGAGAGCAGAGAGCAAAAAGCCGCCTCTCTCCCCAGAGACTCGCTAGCTCGCTGGACCAAAATGATCATCTCGCTCTCGCTCTCGCCCTCGCTGGGCCACAATGGCGGCCCCTTGGCCAGTTTAAAGTGGCAAATTTGCTGCAAGTCCAGGCTCGGCCAAATATAGGGGCTCCTCTCGCTCGAAAGTGAGCCAGTGAGCCAGCGAGCCAGCGAGCGTTGCCTGGCCAACGGCCAACAATAATGATGCTCCTCGAGAGGAAGTAAGACAATTGACTGCGCTCGTCTGGCCCAATAAATCAATATATCATCGCCGGCCAGGCAGCTCTGCGGCCGCTCGAGCTTGCCGGCCAATTGTTGTCGGCTTGCTCGCAGCTTAAATTGCCGGTTTGTTGGCCAAAGCTAGCCGGCCGGCTGGCTTGCACGCGAGCCGCTCGCTTGGCAGGCGGCCAGCCAGTTTCCGGTTGCGCGCGCGCGCGCTCCAGCCACTTTGCACGGCTCGAGTTGGAGGCATTGAGTAGGAGGGGCGAGCGCAAGAGCAAGGGAGCTGCGCAGAGTTGCGCGCTAAGCCTCGCGCTCTGACGGATGAATCAAAATTCAATCATCGCGCGCCGCCCGCTCGAGAGCCAAAGGTCGTTTGCATCTGTCCGTCCAACTTCCGGCGCCGCGAGCAGCCAACTTGGGCCCCAGTTGGAAGCGCCAATTTTGCTAGCCAACTCCAGCGATTGGATTATTTTGCGCCCAGCAAGCCGGGCAGCCTCACAGCTCTCGTGGGGCGGCGCAACCTTTCCAAGGGTTCAATGGGATAAATAAACATTGGGACACTTTAAATGTTTGCCCGTCGTCGTTGCTCCAGTTTGAGCTTTGCTCTCCCAAATTCGAGCCACTTTCTAGCTCAAAAGTTGGCCAAGCGCTAGTTTTAGAGTGGGGGGAGTCTAAATTTCGCTTCTGGCGATAAAAGTTAATGGGCTGTGCGCAGTCCAGGGCCAGGTGAGCGCATCTCGGGCAAGCTCGCCAGTCTTGCGCCGGCCGAGCCGCTCACTTAGCCTAATCGAATTTGCGACAATTAGCGCGCCTGGCTGGCGCTAATTGACTGGCGCAGCCAGGTGCGCCCAAATCCTCCTTTGAGGAGGCGGCGGCGCGCAAGGTAATGAATAGTGATGAGAGTTGAGGAGCACCTGGCCGCTGAAACGGCCAGGTGCGCTCAATCAGCGCCAGTGGCCAGCATCGCGGGCGCTCAACCCAGTTTGGCCCGCAATTAATATTGATTATTGGCCACCAAAAACCGGGCGCCGCGCTAACTAAGCGCCCGAGTTGTTGGCGAAAGCAGCCCCAAAAGTCTCTTATCTCGAAACCAACTGGCAGTGGGCGGCGCTCGCGACCACGTCAGCGGGCCACTGATGCGAATCTATCCGCCGCCCTCTCTAACCGGCGCTTGCTTTGTTGACACGCACCATTTCCGGTTCAATTGTCAACGTCAATTTGGCCATCGAGCTCTCTGCTGGCCCACTTTTCCTTCACTTAAACTTATGCCGCCGCCGCCGCCGCCGCCGCGCGCTCGGCTCCCCCTCTGGGCGGGGGGCGATTTTTCATTAAGTTTTCAATTTTAGACGCCAAACCCATGGATTGCGTCTGGCCGTCGCGGCTCCTTGGCCGGGCGGCTGGCCGCTCGTTGGCTCACTCGCATTGGCAAACTAATTGGCGCGAGTCGCGAACGCGCTAGCTCCGCTCCAGCGACCCTAGGCGCGCGCACTCTGGGCGCCATTTTTGAGCGGCTCCAATGCGGCAGTTGCAGTTGCAGTCGCATTGGAACCGGAAGAGCTCAATTATCTCCAATTCAGCTCAATGATTCCGCAAAGGGGGGATGCAAAACGCTTTAATTGGCCCCAAGCTCCATGATCCAATTCCAAAATGTGCGGCCGCCCCCCTTTCAAAGGTCATCGCTCGGAAACGCGAAAGGCCAAAGCCTTGAGCGAGCAAAGCAAACAAAACGCCTAATACAAAACCCTTCCACCACATCCGCTGGCCCCAAAACTGCCACCGAAACCGCAAACGAGCGCAGTGATCGATCAGGATTACGAAGTCTCCGTCGGCGATCAATTCGTGACCGTGGACAACGACGCCCTATTCAAGTGCCAGCTTTCGCCGCAAGCGCGCGAAATCCTCCAAGTGGTTGGCTGGCTCGAGGACGGCCAGCGGCTCATCCCATCCGAGCCGATTGGCTCGCTTTTGGCCAGCGCGAGTCGGCCAAAGTCGAGCCGGCAGCAGCAGCAGCAAGGCCAGCGGGCGCTCGTCCTGCCCGACGGCCAACTCTACATTCAGCGCGTCCAGTTGAAGGACGCAAACAAATCCTACAGGTGCCAGATGAAGAATTTGCTCAACTCGCGCCTCAGCCTGAGCGCGCAAAGCGGCCGCCTCTTCGTAACAGGTGAGTTTGCCCCCCCCCCGACCTCCTCTGCGGCCCCCTCCCAAAACTGGCGCCTCCGAGCCTCTTGGCCCGCGCCGCCCACTCGCCCGCTGAAACCCGTTGGCCAATCCGGGCGCCTTATTCAGGTCGCGTCCGCTTGCAATCGATACGAGGCGAATATGTCAATTATCTGCGGGCAAAGGCTTTCGTCTTATGTCGCGCCCGCTCGCCGCCCAAGCGGCCAGCTCTGCGGGCGCAAAACAAGGAAATTATCCCAATTCCCCGGAAGCGAGCGGCCCCAAATCAGAATGCAAGCCGCGTGCAACTCTGGTTCAACTTTCGAGCCAACGAGAACGAGCATCTCCAGCGGCGCTCGGCCGGCCGGATTTGGCGCCTCAAGTATATTGCATTTCGGCCCCCTTCGCCGCTCCTCGGGCCCATTCATCACCCGCGAGCAGCCAGCTCGCTGGCCGGGCGCCGAGTATATATCACTGCCATTGGCGCCCCACCCGCAAAGCCCCCCCCCCTTCCGCTCAGCTCAGCCCGGCTCGGCTCGGCTCGGCTCGGCTCGGCCATGATGGAGCGGCCGGCTCGGCGGGCGCAATTTGTTTGCCGCCCGAGCGAGCCGGCGCCAGGAGCTCGGGCTTGGGTGCGCTTAAGAGCGGGCGACTCCACCAGGTCAGCGGGCCTCCAATTCGCTCGCCGGCCAAGCCTTGAGTTGCGGGCCACTTCCGGCCTCCGCGGCCTCAAAGCGAGCCGGCGGGCGGCCAAGAAACAAAACAAGTTCAGGGCGGCGGCGGCGGCGGCGGCGGCGCGTTAAATTGATTGAGACGCGCGGATTAGGCTTGTCAGCGGCGGCGCGGGCGCAACTGGAGCGAGCGGAAGTCATGCTGGCAAGCCCAGTCTGCGCGCGTCCGGCGCCAATGTGTCCAAGTTAATCCAACTCTAACGGTTTCGAGAGTTTCCGGCCGCCTGCTCGCAAATGGAGGCGCCCACATTCGCTCGCCGGCCGAGTTCAAGTCGCCCATCGCGACTCGGCGCGACTAGAGCCGATGCGGCCAACCAATGACAATAAACAACCCGCCCGCCGACCGACCGACCACCTGAGCGCAAGCCGGATATTGGCGCGCGGCCGCCGGCTAATAAGCGCGCCGAATGGGCCGCCCAGCGCGAGCTTAGCGGGCGCGCGCATAGGGGCGCTCGCGACTCGCGGCCGCCGCTAGCGCCGAGTTTAATTGGGAAGCCGCCAAGTGTCGTGCGCGAGCCATAATTGTGTTTGCGGCCGCCGAGAGCTTGGCAAATTCATAATCCCGGCCAGCGCTCAGCTTACTTGACCGCAAGCCAAGGCTAATCAATACCCAGCTCACACGTTGAGCCTGCTCCTCGTTTGGCGCGACGCTTGCGCCACCTGGACTCGGGCGGCCAGCTCCAATTAGGGAGGCGCTCGGATTGTAATCGGCGCATCTCGCTGATTGGCTGCCATCTCCTCGCAGCGGCGGCGGCCTCTTGCGCCAGATTCTTATCTCAATCTCGAGTCCAAATCTCTCCCTCCATTTCTCGTCTGAGCAGCAGCAGCAATGGCAGCAACAACAACCAACCAACCAATCTCATCGCAATCGCCCATTTCCAATCGCAAACGCGAAAATAACAACGCCGCCAACCTATAGAGGCGACCGAGCAGGGCGGCACTGCGGCGCGAATAGTGGACGCGCCAAAGCCAATCTCGAGCGCAAGACTCAACGACCAACTCCTGCTCGCCTGTCTCGCGCAAGGCTCGCCAAGGCCAACCCTGCGCTGGTTCAGGCAGCCGCATAAGCCGGCCGGCTCCAGCGATTGGCTCGAGCTACCTGCAGGAGCAAACTCGAGCGAAAAGTATGTGATCGCGGGCGAGGCCAACCTGCTGCTCGTCAAGTCCCTGCAACAATCCGACCATTTGGACAAATTCAAGTGTCTTGCAAACAACACCTACGGCGCGCACGCAGCCGAGAGCCAGCTCAGGCTGGAGTTGGCCGCGAGCAAGTTGGTTGAGCTCGAGCCAAGGAGCGAGTTTATAAACAAGCTCGTCGAGAGAAGCCAACAATTCGTGTTCAATTGCACCATTCGAGGGCCAAGCGGCCCCCTGGTGGCCATCGAGTGGCTCAAGAATGGGCAACCCCTCTTTGCAATCTCGCTAAGCCAGGCCAGCGCCCTCCAGCAGCCGCAACAACTTGCGGCCGAGCTAGCAAACGGGAGCTCGCTACTGGACGACCCAAACCAGGAGCTGAGCGCCCTGGACTTTCAGCAGGCGGCCGGCGGCCAGCAGGCGGGCGGCCCGGAGGAGCAGATTGCAGCGGTTGCAATGGAAACTCTGGCGCCGTCGCCCGTTGAGGATTCGGGTTGGCCGACAACCAACCAAGCTGGACGCAACTCGAGAGGCGAGCTTGCGGCGGCGGGCAACTACGTGGCCACGCCCACCAGTCTCAGGAGGCTGCTCGCGGAGGCGGAACTGTCCGAGGGCGAGTCGGGCGGGCGGCGGGCGCGAGTGAGGCAGTTGGTGCGCCGCCTTGGCCAAGAGTCAGACCGCTCGATACTCTACCAGCTCCAATTTGACCAACTGCGCAGATCTGATCGCGGCTCCTACCAGTGCCGAGCGCGAACCAGCAGAACAACACTCCACTCAACAGGCCACCTAGTGCTCAAGGACAATCCGCCCCAATTTGTGGACACTTTCCAAAGCCAATTAGTGGGCGCAAGCGGCGGCCAGGTGAGTCTCAAGTGCGTTGCCTCGGGGTCGCCGCTGCCCGAAATTGGCTGGTCGCTGAGCGGCTTCCAGGTGCCCGAATCGAGCCGCTTCCGGGTGGGCGACTACGTAACTCGCGACGGGTTGATAGTGAGCTTTGTAAACATAAGCAGCGTTCAGGTTGAGGGTGAGTTGGCCAATTTGTAGCGAGCAAACTCGAGGCAAAGGAAAACTAAACCAAACCAAACATTAACCAAACTTAAAACCCAGACGGCGGCCTCTACGAGTGCAGCGCCACCAACGACGTCGGCCAACTGCGCCACCTCGCCTGGCTCAACGTCACTGGGCCCCCCTACATCCGGCCCATGGGCAGCGTGAGCGCTGTTGCCGGCCGCTCGCTGGCCATCATGTGTCCGGTTGGCGGCTGGCCAATCGAGCAGATCAGCTGGTTTCAGAGTGAGTTCAGAGCCAGTTTAGTGCGAGTCTAGCAAGCTGAAAGCAGAGGCACCCATCTAACCAAATCCAAAAACCTAGACTCGAGCAAGTTGCCAGTGAACCATCGGCAGCGAGTTTTCTCAAACGGAACTCTGCTCGTGAGCGAGCTGAACGAGCTCACCGACGCAGGTAGATACTCCTGCCAGGCCAAGTCGGCCACGAGCGACTCGCTGGCCGTCAACCACGTTGGCCTCGTGATCAAAGGTAGGCTTATGAGTCATGACTCATCAACCCCTCAAACTCGTCTCGCCTCCCCCTAACCTTTGTGCGCCCAAACCGAAATTCAGTGCCGCCAGTGGTGGAGCCCTTCTCGTTTGCAAAGTCGCTCCATCGGGGCCAGAGATACAACGTCATGTGCACTGTTGTGCGCGGCGACCTACCTGTGAGCATCCGCTGGTTCAAGGACGGCCGGCCGCTCGAAATGGAGGGCGCAAGCGAGGGCATTGCAATCAAGCAGCTGGATCCGTACAGCTCGACGCTCACCTTTGCCTCGCTCCAGTCAAACCATCGCGGGCTGTACGCCTGCGAGGCAGCAAACGAAGCGGGCAGAGCAAACCAGAGCTCTTGGCTCGTCATACACGGTGAGTCCCCCATTCTCTCTCTCTCTCTCTCGGCCCAATTGAATTAGCCGGCCTGTTGATAATTGGATCAAGCAAGGGTCTGGCCGCGACAAAGCGAGCAAGCAATCTAATTCCCGCACTCTCAAACCCTCAGTGCCGCCCGAGTGGCGCATAGAGCCGAGGGACGTCAGCGTGACGGTCGGCAGGAACGCGGTCATCGATTGCCAGGCGGACGCCTCGCCGCCAGCCCGAATCGAGTGGCGCCTCTCGCAAGGTAAGTTGGCCCCCCCTTTTGGTGGGTGTTCGCGCCGCCGGAAGTGGGCGGCCAGGGCGCCCGGCCCAAATCAAGTTTGGCTCTCTCCCTTCCTCGCCCCTTCTGGCGCGCGCGCTCGTCCGCTCCATTGCTCGCCCGCTATGTTGAGAGCCAACTTGCTGAAGTTGCGGCTCGCGATTAGCGACAAATTAAGATTATTAATGACGTAATAAGATTGCCGCCTTGCGGCTTCCGGCGCAGCGCTCAAGACGGCCCCGGAGCGGAGTCGGCAGTTTTGGGGCCGAGCGAGTTGTTGTTGTTGTTGCCGCTGCTGCTGCCGCTCCTCGGCCAACTCGAAACCGCCTCTCGCTCCACTCTAGCGCCGCCGCTCGCTAGGCCACAATGGGCCTCACTATATAAAGTGATATGGACGTGAATTTGATTTATATCCGCCCATTCATTGCATGTAATGCAATGTAATGTTTACGGCCGCCAGTCTGGCTCCCACTTAACTCGTCGTCGGCGGGTCAGCCGGAACTGCGGAAACGAGAGCTCGCTTTGCTCTTGGAATGGGATCCAGTTGATGTTGATGCCTCCGCTGCTGCTGCTGCTGCTGCCGCTGCTGTTGCTTATTACGAATTCGAGCCGCCCCAAATGGCGGGCTCCTCGCGTCCACGGCCCCTTTCAATGGATGAGCAAAAGCAAACTGCCCTTGCAAGCTCCTCGTCGCGTTCTCTTTACGATCCGATACAAGATATCAAAAAGTTGATGCCGCCGCCGTCGTCGTCACTGGCCAGTTATTCAAATTTCCCTTGGCCTGTTTGTTTAGCTCTTGCATCGCTCTCCAGTGGCGACTTTGGCGCCGCTCGCTTCCTGGCCGGAGCAGTTCGAGTTTCACGAGCAAAGCAGAGAAAAACAAACTAACCAAACCCCAAATCGCCGACACAAAAACCCCAGATTTGTTTCGCGAACCCCCAACCGAGTTCAGGGCAATAACTTCCTCGCTTTACATGCGAGTTTTCGAGAACGGCTCGCTCATTATTTACAACAGCCAGCGCACGGACGCCGGCTACTATCTGTGCCAGGCGAGCAACGGTGTCGGTCCGGGTCTTTCGCGGGTCATAAAACTCACGGTTCACGGTAAGTTTCGCCCCCGCTGCCTCCAAAATAAGCCCACAACCCAAAGGCTGCCAAGACCAATGGAGCAAACTCCAACTAAGCTAACCTATTCAACCGTTTTAGTTGGCGCCCATTTTAAGGCAAAGATGCGCACCGAGTTGGTGCGGCGCGGCCAACCAGCCAGACTAAAGTGCGAATCAATCGGCGATTTGCCAATAGAGATCAACTGGCTCCGCGACAAGATGCCATTGTACGCGGCTGACGAGCCCCGTTACTCGCTTAGCAAGACCTTGCTTACGGACGGAATTCTTAGCGAGCTCAGTATTGCCGAGACTGATCGCCAAGACTCGGCCCTCTTCACCTGCATAACCCAGAACCAATTCGGAAACGACGACACCAACATACAGCTCATCGTTCAGGCTGTCCCAGATCCGCCGCTCGACATTCGAATCCACGAGTACGAGGCCAGATCCGTCAAGATCAGCTGGTCTGCGGGCCACTCGGGCAACTCGCCAATCCTGAGGTACATTATTATGTACGCGCAAACGTCGCCACCCGACCAACAGCAGCAACAACAACAGCAACTGGACACTAGGCAACTTTTGGCCGACTCCAAGCTGCTTCGCTATACAAACGTCTCTGTTCCAGGAAACGAGTCAAGTATCCAACTGAAGCCGCTGATTCCCCTTTGCGAGTACCAGTTTTACATGTTTGCCCTGAACGCGCTTGGAGCCTCGCGAATGGCCAACGAGCCCATCAAGTTTCGCACCGACGACGAGGCGCCCGCAGACCCGCCCCTCTTTGTCAAGGCCCAAGCGGTCTCGTCGCGCGCACTTAGGGTTAAGTGGCGGGCACCAGAGCGCCACGCCCACTACGGCGCAATCGCAGGCTTCTACGTTGGCTACAAGCAACACAATCCAAACCTTAAGATGGCCGCTAGAACTGACACCTTCGTGTACAAGACAGTTGATTTGAGCCAGCCGAGCGGTCAGGAGTCTGCAATGACGAGCTCGGTGGGCCAGGCAGGCGGCAAGAGCGGCCAGCAGGAGCACGAGTGCCTCTTGGTTGCGCTCAGAAGGGGGCAGAAATACCTGGTTAGCGTGCAAGCGTTCAACAGTCGCGGTGCAGGTCCGGCCTCTGAACCGATCGTTGCCGAGACCTGGCGCGTTGATGTGCCAGATCCGCCCAGCTTGCGCATGATAAGTCGCACGACGCGCTCCATTCATTTAGCCTGGCGGCTCGCGGCCATTGGGGCCCCGCAGGCCAGTTCGTCTGCGGCCAGGCAACTCCAGCAGGCGGCGCCAGGGTCGCGCAAGAGGACGCCAGCCCACCAACCAGGCGGCGACACTGCAGACGATCTGAGTCCAAGCGAGCCGAATAGGAGCCAAACTCTGGCTACGAAGCTCGCGAGCAACAACGAGGACGACGACACTGGTGGTGCTGCCGACGAAAGTGAGGGTGGCCAATTGGAGGAGGCGCAGGCAAACGAGCCCATTGTCGGCTTTGTGCTCACTTGGAAGCCCATTGCGGTGCCAGCGGGCGGCGGCCAAACAGAGGCGGCGCCTCTCGAGCTCCGTCTGCCTAGCGACCACCTGTCGCAAATAGTGGAAAACCTCCTGTGTGGAACTAGGTACCAGTTCAATATTGTGGCCCTGAACTCAGTTGGAAGCTCGGCGCCCAGCGATCCGCTTGTGGTTAAAACTGAGGGTTCAACGCCGGTTGCGCCCGATAAGAGTTCCCTGCTTTCGATGAACTCAAGCTCGGTTTTGATCAACCTGGCCGCCTGGCACAACGGCGCCTGTGCCTGGCGCTCCTTCGAGATCATGTTCAAGCCAAGCAGGTCGAAGAAGTGGACTCAGCTCACCAACTACCAGATGTCGCCAAGTTCAACTGGCCCCGACTTGCATTCAACGGCTGGAACAAATTTAAGCGGACCAAATGAAGCAAGCAATTCCAACCAACTAGCCCAACGCTCCTCCTATGGCCAACAAGCGCAACAGAGCCAGCTGCAGCAGCAGCAGGCGACGACGGCGCCAAACGGAACCATTGTCCTCGACGATCTGTCCACTTTGCTCAACTATGACCTCAAAATACTGGCCACCAACGAGGCTGGCACCACGGAGGCCATCTACTCTTTCAACACAAACGGCGGCCAACTCAGCAGTCTGGTGAACAAGGGCGACGACCAGCAATTTTCGGGCGGCGAGTTCCAATTCTCAGACGCAAGCCTCTCAGAGTTGCTCGCCGGCTCTGGTCCAATGTTGCCTTGGTTCCTCTTTTTGCTCTTCGTCTCTCTGATCCTGTCCGCCGGATGCATCTTAGTTGCCCGCAAAAGGCACCTGTCCGCCTCAGATTGCTCGCTCTCGCTATCGTCGGCCTCGCGCTCAAATCAATCCTCAAGCAACTACTACACCTCAGCCGACGCCCCCAAGCCCAACGGAACCCTCCAGTCTCGCAGCTTCCCGAGCCTCAATCATCAGGCTGCCGACATCAACAACAACACCATCAACAGCAGCACAGTGCAGAAAATGTACCTGAGCCAGCTGAACGGGGCCCAAGTTGCGCAGAGCCAACAGGGGAACATTTTGCTAAGTGACATCTATGCCAGCAAGCAGCAACAGGCGCCCGCAAGAGTTGGGCCGCAAGACAAACCAGGTTATGCCTATCTTGGCGCAAACCACCTCAGGCCAACAAGTCCGCACAACACTGACATAACAAGCGTGATCAATGGCAGCGAGGCCGAAATGTGCCTCGGCGCAAGTGCGCTCAATATCGCCACAAACCAGGAGCGGGCTGCAGATCATCAGCAGCAGTCGGCGGCTGAGAAGCAGCCTGAGGATTCACAGGGCTACTACGTGACACCGATCCTTGTCCATGCTGCGGCCAAGAACCAAACTGGTCAAGTTGGAAAATCGTCCACTTTGCCAAGCAACTGTCAGCAGCAGCAACAGATCCTGCATCAGCTCATCCAGCAGCAGCAACAACATCAACAACTTCACCATGAAAACACCGGCGCTGAGCAGCACCAGCAACAACAACAGATGCTGGATAGCCTTGTTGTGGCCAACATGATGCAGCAGCAACAGTGCGCAAACCAAGCGGGCGACACCTACCTGACCTTGCAAGGGGCCCAACCCGAACCTGGCCTGAGCGTGGCCTCGGTGCTGGAGCAGCAACTTCAGCAGCAGGTGTACGCGACTGTTAAGAGGGGCTTCCCGCGGCCGCCCCGCCAGTGCGACTATACCATCTACCAGTGTCCAAGTGGCCAGGATCAGCAGCAACAGGAGGCGCAGCAGCACCAGCTGGCGATGCTCAGGTGCTGCGGCGAGCTTCAGCCGCAAAGCCAAGCCGACAGCCAACAGGCAGCCCTCTGCTACCACCAAAACTTTCAGCAGCAGCAGCAGTCCAGCGACTACCAACAGTTGAGGCCGAGCAATTGAGAATTTGTTGTGATATGTTTTCGAGTTCTGTTAAAACTAGAACGAGACGTTAGAATAAAGCTATCAGTTTGGCGGATGTTGCTACATCAGCAACATGTGAACTCTCTTGGTAGCTTCCAATGTCGCGTCCCCCAACTCCATTGACTCGTCCAATTGGCCACGGCTTGCGGGTGGTTCATTTCTCGCTTCGGCTGTTCATTTTTTTACGCCACCCAACGCAATCATCTTGTCCCACGAGCATTTTGCAAAATTTCGCTAATGATCCTCGTAAGACCAGGTAACATAATAAAGATCCTGGCCGATCCAAAATCTCTCGCTTGCTGGCTGGTAACAGGCGGCTGGAATCGAGACTTATTTCCTCATCAATTTTACAAACAAACAAACCAAAAACCATGATAATTATGATCTATTACACCTCTCTCGCTCAGCCCACAACCTGATAACCTGGCAGACTTATAATTATGACTTATGTCTTGAGGGATTGAGCATATTTACAGCAACCAGCTTTCTTTCCCTTGAATAGAACTTAAACTTGAATTGTCGAGTGCTCACCTGTGAACTCAATTAATGTCTCCCTCCGAGTTGGCTTTTGCAAAGGTCGCTTGCGATTTCTAGAGAGTGAACCTGTTTGGTTGCACGTCTTGATGGCGCCGTTTGCACTTGCACCGCTGACAACTTTGCTAATAAGTAATGATGATGTTTATTCGCACCTTGTGATGCAATGGCGAAAGAAGCCCAGCGATCCAAGTTGGCCTGTTCATCAGGTGCTCGGCGCGAAAGGCTCCCTCTCAACTCGTCCCTCAGAATGCAAGTCCTCGTCGTTAGTTGACGATTAGTTGAGGTTTACAAAGGACAAAACGATCCATTTTCCGGCTCTGAACTGAAAACATGGCGCCAAACTGGACCAGGTTGTTTCATGTCGCCTGCTGCTGCTGTATCCTCGCGGCTAGCCTGGTGCTGGCCGATCAGTTTGACACGAGGCGACAAGTTAGTCGCCCCAAGGGACAGCAAGCGCCTGCCAACAACAGACCTGTTTCGGCCACCTCCATGGCGATGGCCCCAGCCAACGACGATGAATTGGAAGAGGACAGAGCCAGACCTAAGGCCGAAATGCGGCCCGACGGAAGTGGAGAGAGCACAGACAAGGAGGAGCCCATGAGCCAGGATGACGAGCAGCCAGCGAGAGGGGACCCAGAGTCGAGGAGGCCGGCCAAGAGGCCGATGGATAGAAGCAGGCACGAGAACGAGGACGAGGATTGTTATGACGGCGAGGACTATGCTGATTATGGGAGCCATTTTTTTGAGCCAATGCGCCATTTTAGCAACATGATGGACAGCGTATTCCAGCAAATGTCTGGCTATGGTAAGTGCAAGAGTTTTGAATTTGTTTCCATGTTTCGAGCAACAACTCATTCAAATCTCAACTCCCACCTACTTATCTCACAGGCATGAACCGCCAGATTCCTATGGGAGGCCAGTCGGTGGCCTCATCGGCTTCCGCATTTGTTGGCGACGACGGATACTCGAAATTGTCGAGTTCAGTTACGAACAATGGCCGCACGAGAGGAGTGGTGTCGGAGACTCGCAACGGTCGGACTCAAACAAGACGAATTGGGCGCGACGACGAGGGATCTGAGGAATACTAATGAATGGCCGATTTCAAGGCAAATGTATGCTGATCAATACACTGGCCTAACGAAATTGGACTGCTTGCCCGCCAGTGTTGAGTTGTTGCAATAAAGAGCGCCATTTGTTATGTAAATAAACCAAGCCTTCAGTTTGCGGGCTCAGCCGAGGGCCAGGCAAGAGAGAATCGATTTTAGTCGAGTTTTTACGAGTGCCTTTGAGGATAGGAAAATGGGCAGAAAGCACATTACCTGGAAGGCTAAGCGCTTTTGTACAAGATGAGAAGGGTTCCTTATTCACGATTCGTGCCAAAGAGTTCTTCTGTACTCCGAGTTTCACGCAACTGAAATCGGTCAGCACGGACGACCGAAGACCAGCTTGTTGCCTGTCGTGAGATATCCGCAACAGACGACGCGATTTTCACCTCCCGGCGATAAACTCGCATGGATTCATGCGGCGGAAGGTTGTTGCTTCTAGAGCCTTATCATGACTCGATTAGGCTCTCTCAGCCAGCGCCATCGCTGAAGACACTCAAAG
>Ga0209372_1000479_pt1 | contig 17860 bp, 8 predicted proteins | sample AgamicAtPe_FD_187170 | JGI IMG/M metagenome (GOLD analysis project Ga0209372, IMG submission 187170) | Agave microbial communities from Guanajuato, Mexico - At.P.e (SPAdes) (version 2) | ecosystem: Host-associated > Plants > Phyllosphere > Phylloplane/Leaf | place: Guanajuato, Mexico | collected... | reverse complement strand
AAATAGCGAAATTCTTGGGTCATCTCAATGGGTTCAGAAACCACACGTTTCTCTGGATCATCATAGCGTACTTCCACATATCCACTCAGAGGAAAGTCTTTTCGTAATGGATGACCCTCGAAACCATAATCAGTTGATATACGGCGTAAATCCGGATGATTGATGGAAGAAACACCAGACATATCCCATACTTCTCGCTCCCACCGGCCGGCTGATGGAAATAGACTGACTACCGGAGATATTCGTGTTACTTCGTCCGCACTTGTTTGTACACGAATGCGTGAGTTATACCGAGTACTCAGTAAATTATGGACAACTTCAAATCTTCGTTTTCGAGAGGGATGATCCACTCCGCAAATATCGATCGAAACTTGAACCCTTGTATAGGTATGCCATTTTAGAAAGCACAACAATGGAAATGGGTAGTCAGTATTGGTATAAGATCTATTCCCATGTTCCGATCTTTTCATTTTATGTACCCATTTCTTGGGTAAAATCTCCCAACTATATTGGAAAATGGATTGGTTATCCATAAATGAAAATAAAGAAAGCTTGATTTTTGTTCCGCTTCTTGCTCTAAGCAGAAAGACTTGTCGGAAATCGCCGGTTGGGTTGGTCCGACCAAGAAAGGCATGGGAGTGGAGAGGCGGAAGTGAAAGACTGGCTACCAATAAAGATCCCTCACTGCACACTTTCTATAGTTCTGTATCCAGGATCGGCTGCATGCTCTAGTGTTGAATCGGGTATAGAACCCAGGATGCTTGGTTACAATTCCGAATCCGCTAAACCATGTTTGTTTTCTTTTTTTTTCTCGACTGGCTTTATCCATGGGTAATGAGTTTCGATGTATTGGGCGTTTCCGTTTAGAAATAGAAGCTTTTTCGTGCTTGCTTGCGAGCATTGGAATGGCCTGAATGGAATGAATATTAAGATAAATAAAAGAAAAAAAATAAACCATTAAGAAAGTTATTCATTCTTATATTAATTTCCTATACTTGACCGATTCCAATTCCGTTATTTCAACTACACCAAATGATCTTTCGAATTGGTCAAGACTCTCCAGTTTATGGCCCCTTCTATTCTATTCTATTCTATTCTATTCTATTCTATTCTATTCTATATGGTACCTGTTGTTGTTTCATTGAATTTGCTTCAGGCTCGCGATTCGACTTTGATCATTATGGATTGGTACCAAGAAGATCAAGTCCTAGGCAAGCGGACCTAATTTTAACAGCCGGTACGGTAACAATGAAAATGGCTCCTTCTTTAGTGAGATTATATGAGCAAATGCCTGAATCAAAATACGTCATTGCTATGGGAGCTTGTAGTATTACTGGGGGAATGTTCAGTACGGATTCCTATAGTACTGTTCGGGGAGTCGATAAGTTAATTCCTGTGGATGTCTACTTGCCGGGCTGTCCACCTAAACCGGAGGCGGTTATAGATGCCCTAACAAAACTTCGTAAGAAGATATCGCGAGAAATAGTTGAGGATCGAACTCTATCTCAAAAGAGAAATCGATGTTTTACTACCAGTCACAAGCTTTATGTTCGGCGCAGTACTCATACTGGAACTTACGAGCAAGAATTGCTCTATCAATCACCGTCTACTTTAGACATATCTTCTTAAACTTTTTAAAAATCCAGTATCTTCCTACAAATTAGTGAATTAGGAAGGGCTCTTTTGTGCAGAAAAAGAAAGAGCAGGGCAATCTTTCAAACTTGCATTCGAAATGTGAAATATTTATACAAAGGGGGAGAGATCAAGACAATGCAGCAGGGTTGGTTATCTAATTGGCTAGTCAAACATGAGGTGGTTCATAGATCTTTGGGCTTCGATCACCGAGGAATAGAGACTTTACAAATAAAAGCAGGGGATTGGGATTCCATTGCTGTCATTTTATATGTTATGGTTACAATTATTTACGTTCCCAATGTGCTTATGACGTAGCACCTGGTGGATCTTTAGCTAGCGTGTATCATCTTACGAGAATACAGTATGGTACCGATAGAAAAGAAGAAGTATGCAGCATAAAAGTCTTTGCCCAAAAGGATAATCCTAGAATCCCGTCTGTCTTCTGGATTTGGAGAAGTGCCGATTTTCAAGAACGCGAATCTTATGATATGGTGGGAATCTCTTATGATAATCATCCACGCCTTAAACGTATCCCAATGCCTGAAAGTTGGATAGGCTGGCCCTTACGTAAGGACTATATAACCCCCAATTTCTATGAAATACAAGATGCTCATTGAATGATAATAAATTCATGCTCACTTATACAACACAACTCCAGATTTTATTCAAGTCAAGGAATATTTTTACGTTCTGTTCCTAGACGAAACGGAATACCTATTATATTAGAATGAATTCCTATTATACAAAAGGGTCCAGATAGACTGAGCAAAAAAGGGCTTCATTTCGATTCTCCAATTTGGAAAATCACATATTCATTTCCTTCGTATAAACAGAAAAATACGATGACTCAAAGAAGTTCCCTACCACGAACTTTGTACCGCGCGCATTACTTAGAACAACTAGGAAAGTAAGATAAGCAAGAATATAAAAATATTCGGAATAGCAGAATAAGAAATGAAAAAATGAAGAAAAGGGAACCTAATCTCACCTCCTTCTGTACCATAAAGAAAAGAACCCGAGATTTTTACCCTAAAGAAAAAGAAGTGTCTCTATTTAGAGATTTATCTACTTAGATGAAAAAATCATACTCCTTCTATATTATTATAGAATATGTATCCCAATCCATCTCGAGTAATTTGTATCAATACCTATTCGGTAGATCCTTTTTTCTGTGCCAGGAACCAGATTTGAACTGGTGACACGAGGATTTTCAGTCCTCTGCTCTACCAACTGAGCTATCCTGACCATTTATTGTGCATCATCCTAGTAGAGTACTTGTATCTATGTCAATTAAAGGGACTAAAAAAGAAAAAAGTATTCTAAAATTGGACTTAGTAAATGTCAGGATAATGATATGGATTGTGAATGACTTACTTAATAATAGGGATTACTTGCCTATACTATAATATGTTCATTTGTATGAATGGGATAAGATCCAAAGAAGTAAGTTCGGATCCGTTTGTGAAAGAGTAGAATAAGAAAGATAGTGAATCTTGTTTGAACCATTAATGAAAAATAGAGGTTGGTACAATAGTATAGTTAGGAAGTAAAATGGGCTTTTTATTGGGGATAGAGGGACTTGACTTGAACCCTCACAATTTATAAAGTCGACGGATCAACCTTAGTGAATACTATAAATTTCATTGTTGTCGGTATTGACATGTAGAATGGGATTCTCTCTTTATTCTCGTCAGACTTGAACCTAACGAAAATAAGAAAGGTTCATAGAATTTTATCCCCTTTTCGCGGAAGGGCCTTAATCCGTATTTTCTCATTCATGTATCACAAATGGATCTATCTACAGTAGGATTTTTTGATTTTTTGCTCATTTGTATTTTACGTACCAAAGTAATTAATTTGGAATAATGAATTTCTATCAAATAAAGGTATTATTGCGGAAATCTATTTGATTTGATACATTGTGGTCGGTAACGTTGGTGAATTAACAGAAACGGAAAGAGAGGGATTCGAACCCTCGGTAAACAAAAGCCTACATAGCAGTTCCAATGCTACGCCTTGAACCACTCGGCCATCTCTCCTACATAATCTTATTATTGACCAGAAACTGAGTGAATAGCGAGTTTTCGTATCCCTGCAAGTACAGGTACAACCGATCACGGGTTCCATAGGGAGTTTGACTTCCTTTCCAATTTAATATTTCTCAACAACAACTTCTCTCATCCCCACGGATCTATTCAAAATTCTGGAATCGTCCCATGTTTCTATTTCGATTGTATGGCGTGGCGTATACACGTTCTGCAAACAGAACGTATGGTTACTTTACTCTATTTTCTCATGGCTTGTTAAACCTTTCTTTTTTCTCTTTGGATCATAACCAAATCAAAACTTCTCGAGTTATCAGAATCCATAGTAAAATTCAGTCCTTGGTTATTCAAGTTAGATGAAATAGTAATAGTTTGGCTCATTGGTATACTACGAAATCCAATCTGATTCAAATATTTCATATCTCTCTTTGTCCAAACAGAAGGAAAAGGAGACAATTTGAGCTGGGCGGAAAGCCCATATCTCTCTTATCCATTTAGAACATATGGATCTATTTATAAGAATTTATAAGAATCGAATTTGTTTGTTTTTATGTTATTTTGTGAAGTAATGAAAATCAATCATTCTATATAGAATGGGTTGCTAATTATGCCTAGATCCCGTATAAATGGAAATTTTCTTGATAAGACCTCTTCGTAGCCAATATTTTTTTCGAATAATTCCGACAACCTCTGGAGAAAAAAGGGCATTTAGAGATGGTGCGATTTGACTCTTTTATCTTTTTTTTTTTTTTAGCCCTACACCTCAGTCTTACGAGAAAGAGGGGCGGTTCGCATAGAGAGAACCAAACCAAATTAGTAAAAGAAACCCACGCTTGGTGAAGGTGAGGTTTGGAGATCTAACAATTCCTTATGTCGTGTATCCTCGATTGATGCAGCCTCAGATGCTTCAATTGTAGATTTGAGTATTGAGCGAAAGGTTACACCACCTATAGGTTCTGTATTACAGGCCAATCCTACTCCACTAGTACCAATAGGCGGCATAGGGGAAAAAGCACAACACCTAGGAATAGGAATCAACAACACAAAAACTTTATTAATAATTACCCAGCAAGAAAAGAAAACAGACCTAAGGTGACCAATCTTTTTTATTCTTTCTCAACTGCCTAGTATGTTGTTTCAAGAACACTGGACTGTAACTCTATTGGCGAGAGAAGAGGAGGACTTATAAGCAGCTTTCCTCCCCAACCACATTAAGCATTTTGATTCACTTTTAGATTCCAGTGAACGAGAAAGTTTTTGTGACCCTAGGTCTAATTCCGAAGCTTCAGCGGTGGATTCACGAGCCCAATGAGTTGGTCAACGGGATTCGCTTTCAGATTGATCCCCAGTTGAAGGAGGGTCAGAACCCAGAGATAAGAGTTGTTGTAGATAGAGGGATGAGCCTGTCGAATAACAAGAATCCGTCCTCGCATTTCTACTATTAAAGGGAATAAGACTGCTCCTTTGCTGCTTCTCTAACACTTTGTTCTGGTTGATTCACATATCTTTTTTATAAGCTGGTTAGGAGGACTCTGTCGATGACCGGTAGTTAGACCCATAACTTTGCTTTAGTACCCTTCTTTTTAAGACATGCTGTGACACAAGGGCGGGCTTAGGTGTCTCCGAGGACAAGATATGCGACAGCTTCCAAATGATGTATTGAAGGAAAAAGCCACAAAGTGGGATCTCGGGAACAGCCATCTCAAAAGAAGTAAGTTCTTGATCATTTCCATGGGAATGTGATTTTAGCGGTTACGAACTTGAACTTGGCAGTAGCCACGAACTCTACTATTTTACTTACTATACGCGTGATGTGCCCGCCCTTAGAAGCGCAGTTGAAAATAAAATAGATAGGCGCGTAGTTGCAAGGCTTTCGTGAGCTAGCTGGGTTTGCTTCCTCTTTTCCTCTATGTTCCGGATGTCCATCCAATCTCTGATTCCAGTACTTTACTTCCTTGAATAGAGCTCCTGTTGCTCTTCTCTGGCTAGGATCGCTCTGACTTAGATGGCCGGCACTGGTCATTCCTATCTGCCCAAGAAGCAGTGAAAACTACACTCTTAAAGTGTTGTTGATCATATACGTGAATTCATGCATGCTGAGATTTTCTCTGTCCTCAGAAACGAAGAATAGGCGCGTAGCGAAAAGGGAGGGCTGTGTTCAGCTTATTCACTGAACGCTCGGCTAACTACTCCGCTTGAATAACGAGAAAAAGAGTTCAAAGCCTTAGAAAGCTTTAGCAACGGTAGGGAGGGAGTTACTACTTAGGCCAGCACCTGACGAGCTTACCAGAACCTTCTCCCGCAACAAGAAGAGTTTGACTTGGACAAGTTAATGATATGAAGAGCCTTTAGATGAACCTACTAATACAAGTAAAGTAGAGGCGGCACGTTGCAGATTCATATGCTTGCTTTTGAACTTGGGACTAGGGCTTGTCGGTAGAAAAAAGGAGCTCCCCTAAGCAGTAGCAAGCGCTTTCTGCTATCTCCGACTTGAGTCTAGAAATTCCTTATGAGCGTTGCAGCATACTTTTTATGTTGGAATAGAAGGTGCGGAGCGTGACATCTTTGCCCCACGGAGCGGTGTGTATCTATCTTTGTCTCGATTCTCTCTTCCCTCATGGCGCCACTCTCCAATTCTCTTAGGGGAGAGGCATCCTCTCACTCTCAGTATGGGAGACGGTCAAGAATGGTATGCTTGGCAGAAGACTGCTGCACTCACTGTTGACAAGAGATAGACGATATTGTTTCCACACGAGCTCCTATCTTAGACCAGAGCAGAGTGACCCGTTTCCACCAGAAGACTGATCCGTATCCCGGCACCTTTAGAATCGAACAAGAGATATTAGCGTTAGTAAGATCGGCAATCGACTGCGGCACCTTTCCTTCTGATTCTGGCATCCGGACTAGAATAGAAATCCGTACTAGACCCAATGATACACGTATAATGAGGAGAATAAAAAGAGGCCACTTCCACGGCAACAAGCAATCCTGTCTATCGGGACTAGTTTCCTACCAACAATCCTAAATCCTAGGAAGAGTCGAAGTAGTCACATATTGCTGGCAAGGCAAATGGAGTACGTTCTATGGCACCCATGTTTTTAGGCATCAAGCGTCATTCCCCTCTATGGAGTGGATTTCTTTTGAGTGCCAGTGCTCATCATATAGCTGCAAAACAAGCCAAGTCCTTTTTCCCCCGGGAAAGCCAATTGACAATGAAAAACTTCCTCATCACTATATGGAAAAACACGCTTTTTTTGACGATCTTCCATCCGTGTTATGAGGGAGGCTGTCAAAAATCCCGGGAATGTGAACTTTTCCAAATCCATGGTTTGCTACACTAGACGAAATTATTGTTTGCCGAGGGAATACACAAATTCTTTCCCGCAAATGGTATCTATCTAGTACCTACCCGTTTCCCAGATCCGAGGAGAAAGAAAGCTCTCCTCTGGCGCATCTCAGCTAGAAGTGAAGTGCCGTCTAAAGTTCGTACTTGATGCACGTGATTTTGATCCATCATAAGGAGCTGTCAAACTCCAAGCGTTCGTTACCTGCCACACAACATTAAACGACCTCCCTACCGTGATGACGACGGGACCTTCCCTACCGGACCGGTACCTGGTTCACGGAGGAGCTGAAAAATGCTCCAAAAATAGGCTATACAATTATACCGCTATGCATCTCTATGCCCTTCGTTCGTACAAGAAAAAACCTATGCCCGACGACTCATCGCCAAGGCAATAAAGCAATCTCTTGGATCGAACTATGGGCGGTTCGGTATCAATCCAATCAGCTCCACTACCGTCATCACCGATCAGACGGATGAAGCTAACGATGGAAAATCGTTGTAGAATCGACCCACACTGAATTCATGCTGAAGATAGATATATCGCGTCCATTCACTAATAGAAATCGTCTTTTCACTCATCTGCAATGGGATGACCTTCCAAGTTGCTGGAACAGGCGATTACGCATCGATAAGCGAGCATGTTTCGAATACAGGACTAGTTAGTGCCGTAAGGAGATAGAGGGTCTAGTATCGTGAAAGTACGGATGCCTTCCCTACAGGAGCAAGCCAAGGAAATCAATACTAGCCTTCTGATCTTAAGTGGAGGAAATAGCACCTTCTCCAAGGCAGTGCACTATTGACGTTCCGTTCCGACCTTCTCTCAAAACTGGCACTTGATACTGGCCAAAGCGCCTTCTCGAGACTTGTGGATGAAGGGCGGATGAAGCACTTCCTGTAAGATTGGACATGATAGACGGAAGCAGAATCGAGGTTTCTTATGTATCCGGGCCGGGTGAATTGCTTTCTGGCTCAGGGTATGGTCTCGCTACATCAATTTGAAACAGGGGCAAGACCCCCTCGGATTGAGGCGTAATCCGTCGTTCCAGCTACTTTTCGTGAAATCCTACAAGAATCATTGGAAAGCAGTTTTTATGACATGAATAGGCGTGCTCCTGCTGATCCTCAGTTATCGACGACCCTGCCCTGATCTGCTCTCGTCTGGCACTCTTAGGAATAGACTTGCACATAAGCCTGCTGACTCATATCCAACTGATTCTTCCGCTGAGAACTTCCCACTCCTGGCGAACCGGCCAACCAATAGCAAACCAAGACTCTGAAATGAAATCTCAATCTGCCGTTCTCTTTCTCAGAAAGCCATGCTAAGAACCGGGCCTGGATCTACTGATGAATTTCGATTCTAGAATCAAGAATATCTACGGTAGGGAGCAAAGGAAAACGAACCTTGTAATGTAATTGGTGAACAGGCTGCTCGCGCGGATAGAGTAAGTGAATACAGAAATCCTGGGAGATCAGAACTGCATTTTCATTTTCTATACGACGAGTTTCTATACGAGTTTCGGGAACAAGTTTAGGCCGGGCCTGGTTAGGTAGTTTCCGATCTTAGTTTTCATAGTAGACTTGAATCTCCAATTGACATATGGAATCAGAAGAAGGCTTACCATCAAGGCATCTTTAAGAGGACGGTTACCATTTACGTCTCCTGGAACGGGCAAATCATGATATCGGATTTGAGCTTGGCCCTCATCCCTGCAGGTTCACAATTGCTTTTGTTTTCACGCATCGCAACAAAACCTCAATCTGACTCTGGCATGCCCGACTGATCCGTATCCCGGCAACCTTGACTCGAACACAGCAGCTTGACTCGGACAAATAGGTTTTCGTTCCACAAGACACGATGACAAGAGATTCTTTGACAACTGCTCCTATTCTTCGCTACAGGACGTCTTTCCATTGATTTAGAGCCCGATTCTAAAGGTTTCAAAAGTGAGTTCTCGTTCTAGGAAAGCGTATTCACAAGCTCCGACAGTCCTTTGATCAAAGTGTGCTTCCCTTTCTGGAACAGCATCCCAATATCCGGCTCAATATCTGGTTTGGAGGTTGAAAGCGAGGGTTTCAGGTGAGAGAATTAGTCAAGTTGTTGCCGGTGCAGGTGCAGAAAAGAGATTTGATTCACTACCGAGTTGGTTTGATTCACCGATTCACCACTGCTTGATAGACTCGATTCATACTGATTTACCAGGATTTGATGACTGGATGGATTTCACTACTGCATTGCATCGCCGATAGCTTTCCTTGACTGCTTGTGAGGCTTGTCCTGTATCAAGTACTATCCCCCTTGGCCAACACTTCTCCGATTCTGGATCTGGATCTATCTCTCTCTTAGCCAGCGCCCTGTCGGTAATCAGTTCAAGCTGTGGAGAAAAGCTAAGCTCGGATTCTTCTGGCCGACAGCATTCACCATCATTGATGGGTAGCTCCATTGTCCCTGCACTGCAAACAGCAGATGGTAGAGATGGTCTGCTACCTTCTTAATGTGTATTGATGGTAAGCTCTGGTTTATGGCCTTCCCTGGGTTGGTTTTCATTTGATTTGTTTAAGTCTTTTCTGCATCTCCTGGTCCCACACCCCTGTAGTAGCAAGCGTGACCAGCGGACCGTCGGAACGTACCGTAACAGAGAAGTTGAGCACCGGCACTATCTACCTTTTTGAAGAGGCTTGCCAGTGACAATAAGAGCAGGAGGGACACTGCCCACATACCTTCTTGAATAATGGGGCTTTCAGGCTCGCTAACCTCAGTGGGCAATCGTTATTAGTATGGAATAGCAATTGGTACCACTTCAGCAGACAAAAAGCAAAGACGCTTCGCGCCTGAAAAGTTTCGGATAGATCTGCAGCAAGGCCAATGAAGATAAAATAGCCGGGCCAGGTCTTGTGCGTGAGTGCTTTCTATGCCTAGAATCTCCTTCTTTCCTCCGCCTTGGTTCAAGCAGCTCGAAACGACCAACTCCGATAAGGAAGGACATGGCCGAAAAGGCAGCCGGAATAAGCGGGATAGGCTAGGCACCAAGACTAAGAAACTAGGCTGTGAAAAGCATCGAGAAAGACCATCACACAAGAATGAAGACGAGAACCTATGCTTGCTATGGCACTTTTTTGAAAGGCGCGCAGCGGGGAAGAACTTTCCTACCTATCAGAGGACCGACCGGGCGTGTGCTTGCAAGGTAGAAAAAGACATCAAGAAGGTATAAGTAAGGCCTGCCATCCTATCTGGAGGCAAAGGGAAAGCCTCTATACTATAGAATCGAAAGGCCTCGTACGTCGTAAACACCAACCCAAGACTAATCCAACTAACTGCATCTCCTGCATCTAACAAGCCGGGCTTCTTCTCCGCATTTGACCCATGTTTAGTAGCAGTCCAGGTTGGTTCTGTTTCTTCCTTTCGAAGGGCCTCTGATTCTGAAAACTAGGGCTTTCCTCAACAACAGGATCAGTTAGTTAATGTAGTGGCACCGTCCCATCGAGGATGGCGGGTCAACGAGAAGGTTAACCTAACCCCAAACACCCATATCAGATTGGATTAGATCTTCCAACCGCTATCCTTAACGGCGCATGTACAATCCGTTGTCCGAAGAGAGGATTCCATAGTCGACTGGAGGAAGAGGCTGGATCGTTGATCCTAAGAGCAGAGGGAAGCCAGTCCAACTATTATTTGTTTGTATTTGTTTCATTTCACTGATCGAGAAAGCGGAAAGGCAAAAAGTGAGACACTCGAGGAAAGCTAAAGCCCTTATTTTGATCTGGATCTTCCGAGTCGGGGTGACTAATATGAATCTGCCCCTGAAGGTAACCAATATTGATCGGGTTCTTAGGATGGATGGCTGCCCACAATCAAGAATGAAGTAAAGATCTCGTAGATCACTTAAGAGAAAACCTATTAAGAGGATGCTGCGGGCTGTATTTCTCTTCTATCTTTTCCCAACCAAGCAATCGGTCATATCCTTTATATGCGTATCTATCTAGACCGGGTGATTCCACGTATAATCTAAGGCTGAGTTGAGTCCGTCCTTTCGAAGAGTTGGGCTCGGGCATTTTATCATCTTTACTTGCTTGTTGAGGATCTCTCGGCAAGAGTCTAACGGTTCCGTCCAAGTAACCGAACTTAAGGTGCTGCGACAACCATACCTTTGTTATATCCGAGCGTTTAGGCAGGCATCTACCTCTGCGAAGAAACAAACCTTCCCTGACTTACCCTACGGTTACGAATCAGCTAAATGAGCCTTCTTCAAGGGCAAGTAGAAGTGCCGTCAAGTTGGTTGATCCGAGAAAGGTTCTTGTTTTTATAGAATAGATGAAAGGGTTTCGTTCCCTCAGGAGAGTATATGGATGCAGGGGTTCAACACTCCTTTCTGTAGTACGTGTTACAATGGAGAATAGCAATTCTCGGCAATGCTGCTACTTAAGCATTCTCTCTGGCTTCCTCTTCCAAAGTTTCTATCTAAAAGGCTCTTCACATGCAAGGAACCGAACTGATATTTCATTTCTAATAGTGGATTTCTTGCCTATTCTGCCCGAGCCAGCCTCTGTTCTTTGAGCAGAGTAGCTGGACGAAGCTAGTACCTCCCGCCCGTATACGAGCGATAATCTAGACTCGCGCTCCGCATTCTGTGGGACAGCCCTGCTTCATCACCTTTACCAGCTGGGTGAAATCTCATCTACAATAATCTTCGATTGGGCAGTGCGGAAGGATGGGTTGGGATCATGCTCGTATAGCACGGCACCCTTTCGCATAGCTGCAAAAGCGCTTCTTTCCCTCGAGCGAGAAGACAGGGATAGGCCTGCCAGGAGGAAGGAGTTAGAGCTCCGACTTCCGGCAACCGTTACTTGCTCACGACCCGCTTCTTAGAAGCTGTCCGTTCAACTCGACTCGAGCAGTGGGCAAAAAGGAAAGGAGAAAACCGATCCTTTAGTAAAGAGAAGAAAAGCTATCTCAGATTCTCTTCTCCGAAGTTCCGCCTAGAACTACTCATTGAAAAGAATCCTATTCATATACGTACTTGCTCACTATCCAAGTGGGTTTCGAAATTGGATCATGATCCATTGCTTTGGATCTATGGTCAGCAGGAAATGCACTCCGTAAGTAAGGTATCTCACGGTTAAGGGTCTATTGGTAAAGGGCGGCCTATCCGGATATTCTATGAGTGGTCTTGTACTTCCTTGCTTGCTTCCAATGATGACTCGGGCTCCGGCTTTGAAGAGAAAGTTCGAGAGCAGGAAGAAGAAGAATCAATCAGTCCTTTGTCCGATCCTAGATATTCCAGGCTGGATCACGGAATTCCCTCATTTGCTCAGTTGCAAAACAGCATCCTCCCCTCCAATGCCAGCGAGCTGGATCACATCACTTATTGAAATTCATGAATTGAAGCTTGCATGCCATTCCCGAGTACGAGTATGGGTTCGCTAGATTGGATCATCTTACGATTATAGAAACTGGCATGGGGTCTCTTACAAGACAGGATGATCCGCACAGGAAATACACTGGCAGCCACAAGGCGAGATGGAAAGTTTTCACTTGATTGCCCCAATGAGACAAAACATGCCGGAGTTGGCCATCGAACTATTCTAGATCTGCATAATAACTGGCTGGCTATCCCTCGCCACAATCAGAAAGAAGATAACTTCTACGAAATGGGAATAGCCTCCACTTGAGCAATGGAAGCGGACTCATTGTTCGTATCCGCATTCTGCATGGGAGCACTCATTCCTTTTATTACTATGTTGTTTTGCACAAGAGCAGTACCGGAGAATAGAAGCTAAGTGAGGTATAGAGCCATTCCGGGCAAAAGGCCAAAACCCACGAATTACTCCTTTATTTTGCTTAAGAAGCTGGGTTGTTAGTGGAGGAAGAAGATAGTTGGGTTGCCAAAGCATATCTATGGTGGGTGATCTACGCCTCGAAAAGCAGAAGAAGTTGTTAGGCCTGGCAGGTTAATTAAGTCTTAACGGAACTCGATAGGTGGCATCAAGCACTCCTCAATTCATTTAAATTCCATTCATTGATTTTGGCTCTGCTTTCCATTGCATGGAGAAAAACTCATGCGCGTATAGCATCAAAAGTAGTGGATTCAAGCGCAACCCACGAGGCATATTTCCGAGTTGAGGAACATCTGTTTGTGTGTGTTCCGCTTTACATTTAGGCTGTGAAAAGTTCTAGCCTAAAAAGCATGTAAATATAGGCTGTGAGTTATGATGTGTGTAGCATAAACTCCGTTTTTTCTACACACTCAGAACTAGAAAGAAAGCTATTGAAGAGGAAGGTGCCGTCCATCAAACTGCTTGCTTCATTGAGTAGATAGAGTTTGAAGTAGAGTATGACACATCAGCGGTAGAATCATTCTTGCATATATATTATTTCATCTCAACTATTAAGATAAGATAAGATAAGATAAGAAAGAAGAAATGCCTATTTCAAGCACTGGTATAGAGCTAGCAAGATAAGGGAAAGACAAAGCAAGAAGGTTCTCCAGTAGGATGATTCTCGATGCAAGAGATTGCACTATTTAGGTACTTCACTAGCAGGAACTATTCTTTTGCAAAGAGCTTATTGAACTCCAAACATTATATTCTTTGTATATTGTTAGAATAACCCGCTAATTAGATAGGGGCCTAGCCAATAAGAGAGCGCCAGTATGCATGCTTATGGACGGACCCAGAGAGCAGCTTAATAGAGAGAAGTAGCAGTGAGGGCGCTAAGCTGAAGGAAAAGGCTGAATGCCATAGGAAGTTCTCGATGAATAATTCACTTACTTCGTTACTGCTGATTCGACAGTGGATCATAGCTCAAAGAACCTATTCCAGTGAACTTGACTACCATTGGAAATGTCGGTGCCGTATTTTCTTGTCTTGTTTGGAAGGTTTTGCCAAATAAGCGAGCTAACCTTTTGACTTATACCCGCGAACTTTAACTTTATGATGGAAATAGAAAAACTTGATGATAGGAATACTCGAGAGCCAGTTGTTAATGTCTTATAGCCCACGAAGAAATATTCCTTGGGAATGGAGAGACCTAGAGGAAGAACAACCTGCCGAGACTAGTGAAGTGGTTCCGGAGTTACCGGAACCAATTGGTTGGCACTTAAAGACTCCAGTTGTAGCCATAAATCCCCTGCAGTTCCGAAGGCTTCGCGCAATAGTTCTCCCTATCGTCTTGATCCACCTTTGGGTGTTTCTCCACAGAGCCGTGGTTATGTGCCCGAGACTCTTGGTTCATTGCGTCTTCTAAACCGAAGAGAGTTATGTATCGGATTTCAAATGGTGCGTTTGCAGGCTGTGCGGCAGTAATATTGTTGCCAAACCGTTGCCAAATCTGGCAGATAAGCTATGGTTTTCAGGACGAAGTTCTGATGCGATATGCTTTTAGTTGACACCTGATGGTCTATTTGAGGATACTGGAGTCGGATCTCGATGGGAACAAGATATTGTGAAGAGGCTTAGAGGCGAGTATAGTGCATTCATTGATTTCTCTGCTATTGAGAAGATTGATGATTAGTGTAGATGAATTCTTGATTGATGTTTGCGGGTTATGTTCGTGATATTTGACCTGACGGAGAAAAATAAGCGATGCCTTTTTATGTCTAGTCCTTTTGACCAAGTTCAGCTCGTTGTGCCAGGGCATCACTTTGAGCTTGCTTTTTAAGATTCTGATTAATGCGACGATGCTTATTCTGAATTCACGCTGCTTTGCCATGATTTTTCTGTCTATCAATAACTGCATGCATTGCCCGGTAGATGTGAAGAAGTAGGCCATTGTCGCGGCAATAATGAGCCAAACTAGTATTTCCCGTGAATCCCCCAGTTAAGTAGTCATGCATTATGAGAGGAACCCCTAATTCCCTCGCAAATACAGCTCTCTTAATCATTTCTTCGCGTGTACCTGCAGTCGCATTCAAGTAATGCCCCTTGATTCTATGATGATGAAATGTATAACGTACCTTCTCTGTTGTGATTAACGGTACCCGAAAGGTGTAGTTCCTTCTTGTGGATTTGACGGGAGTTCCTTCTCCTGGAATGGGACAAGGGGATCTGCTTTTACCCTATTTCTTTCTCATTTGTACAGATGGTTTGTCTAGTGTGGCTAGTTTAAGTAATTGATTTGCAGGGAGAGCACCGTCTATTTCTCATTCTAATCTTTCACCATAGTATGCTCTGTCACTGGTAACGAAAACTCGTCTTTAGGACAGGCTTTATTTAAATCTCGGAAATCCACACAGATGCGTATTTGTCCGTTCTTCTTCTTCACTGGAACAATGCTGGCCACCCAATCGGGATTTTCTTCTTCCTGTATGAAACCAGCTTCAATGAGCTTTTTGGTCTCGATGACGACCTTTTCTTCAAGCTCTATCCTCATGCGGCGAGGTGCCTGTTTAACAGGCTGCACATTTGGATCAATCTTGAGCTTGTGGACTGCGGGTCTAAACCGGGCATTTCTTCGTAGCTCCATGCGAAACAGTCAACATATTTCAAGAGGAGAGCTTGCCTGCGGTAAAGGAAGGTTTTTACTACGAAGCATACGAGTCTGCATCTCCTTATCGAAAAGTAAAGCCTCTTCCATAGGTACTCTAGCTTAAGATAAAAGGAAACCCATCTATGATACTAATACTGGCCTCTGGATTGATACAGAACCACATCATATCGAAGCACTTACTTACTGCCAATTAGTTTATGCTGCCATAAAGCAAAGTCACTCGCTTACATACAAGCTTTTCGGGCTAACTGCACGCACCTCCCTGAACTACTTTACCTATACCTACTTTACTTTGACTGAAAGATTAGATAGAAGACAGTCTTTCTCTTACTTTCTTAGTAGCAGATCCAACATGACATGACTGTATTAAACCTTAAGCAATCAGGGTTGAGCAAGCACACTACTTGAAAGCGAGCAGGGAGATTTGGATTCCAGTCACGAAGATTAAGGAAAGTTTACGGGACGTGGTCAACTTCTTTTTTCTTGACTCTCCCCCTTGGTGTGACTACCTGCAACCTTTCTTTCTATTCATCCTGTCTTAAAAAATGGAAATTTCTTTTCACTAACTTTATTCATTCGGGAAAAGTTCTCATTCCGATCGTTTTCTGAGGGAAATGCAACTATTTAGAATAATTGGGAATCTCAAACTCCTAGACCACTAATACTACGATAACGATATCGCAAATATAGGAAGACTGCTGCTTAGGTAGGAACAAATAAACGCCTTCTAGATACTAAAGATTCGTCTTACCTCGGTCGGCATCATCCTACCAGACTAGAGCCGGCCGTTAAACCAATGAGTAGATAGGACACCGGTAGCAACTTAACTCAAGAATGGATGCAATGAACAAGTGTATCAATTCTCTTTCTATTGAAACCAAAATGCAACTGTACTCATCGGGGAAAAAAAGCAGTGGTCAGTAGTGTTTGCATAAGGGAAAGCACGTCTTTTCCTTAAAAATAGTGAGCTGAGCCTAAACGATTATGAAATCCATAAATAAAGATAATGAATTCACGTATTATTCAAAAATGAAACACCAAAAAAATCGTATAAAAATGGTGTGGTGGAGAAAACTTCTTCTAGTAGGATTGAACTAGACTATTTGCTGAAGTGAGATATCCCTTCTTCTTTGAAACAATCAACTCCTTGGTCCCTTCTGATCTTTCCGCTACCTACTCACTTGCAGGGCAACAGATGATAGCGACTCGCCAGAATCGAACTGGCATAGGCCTGACTAAGCACCTATCTTCCATCAACAGGAATCGCTTTTTTTGCGCAGTTCCAGAAGAGGGGCAATCGCCCTTTCCTCCGTACATCTGCGGGCCGGTGGGCCACCCATCCTGCATTTTTCTTTTTTTAGGTACATAGATTCAATCCTGCCCCAGGCGTACCGTACCTGGAGCTTCCCCCTCCCCTAACCCTAGTTACCTTTACTTTAGCATCCGTAAGCCATCCCCCACTCCCTCATAACCTGGGGGAAAGGTATCAAACACACTAAAACTCAATCCAGAATGAGCGCACATATTGTTTTATAAACAGGGATCCTTTATCAGCTCGGGGATTTATACTTCACACTACTCCACTGCTTTTTTTTCTCGCACTCTCATACCATACTCCCGAAGGAAAAAAAAAAATAAATAAGTATGACCAAACCGAGAGCGAGAGCGAGCTGCACAGACAAGGTTGGATTTGTGAATAAGAAATCATAGTTGCCTATATTCATAGGAATTCTTGGGTGAATGGAAAATGGATCCCGCGGGCTCCCCGCGAAACCCCCATTGGCTAGGTCGCCTCCTCCTGAGCTCCCCGCTGGGTTCCCTCCTCCAGGAAGACCCGCGTCATTCGGCACTCCTATCTTGAAAGCTTTACTCGCAATTCCATGTGCCCTTAAATCGTCTAGCTGCCCTTCCAAAAATTCAAGATTCTTGCTATCTGCATGTACACGTTTGGCCGCAACCAGAACATCGTCTGGATCCCCCCCAATCATTAACTTTTTCATTTCCCCATGTATAGCTGCCTTCAGGAGCTCATCCTCATTCCTGCTCAAATTCAACAATTCTAATTGATAACTGATGGACTCGGAACCCCCATGGCGCGTTATATCATCTGTCAATGGGGATGGCCCATTTACGGAGGGAGAGGAAGAGGGAGTCCCACTGTCATTTAAGATGACTCCTCTCACTGAAAAAGACGGTGGTTGATCCACTCCGGAAGACGATGAGGGACTATCACCCCCAAAAGAGATGACTCCTCTCGCTGAAGAAGACGATGGTTGATCCACGGAAAAGGAAGCTAACGGCGAAGGTTGATTCACGGAGTCTGAGGACGACGGGCTATCACCCCCAAAAGAG
>Ga0209372_1000475_pt1 | contig 18039 bp, 14 predicted proteins | sample AgamicAtPe_FD_187170 | JGI IMG/M metagenome (GOLD analysis project Ga0209372, IMG submission 187170) | Agave microbial communities from Guanajuato, Mexico - At.P.e (SPAdes) (version 2) | ecosystem: Host-associated > Plants > Phyllosphere > Phylloplane/Leaf | place: Guanajuato, Mexico | collected... | reverse complement strand
CTGTTTTCAACTTTTCAGATGGCTTAGTCGAAACTTTACTGTTGATTGATACAATCCAGTGTCAGAGAGTTTCCAAAAGTTGGAACTCGCGCGAAGCGTTATGGTTTCTCAGCCCGAGACTGTGGCCGTCTACATATTTATCATTCTCATATTTATCACTCGCTCAACAAGTCAGCTAGAGGGAAGTTTTACAAACATGAATCGCCCAAGATTTAAGGCCAAAATAGTTCACACATCATATCAACTTGCTTCAAGACTTCCATTGCAAAGCCGGAACTTCCACACCAGCAGCCACAAACTTGAAAGGTTTCGAAGCAAACCTGGTGGTAGAGTAGAGGAAGTGATCGATGCGGCGCAGAGTCTCGCTCAGAAAGCTCAAATGAGGATGGATCACTCGCTTCTGTGGCGCGCAAATGGAGCCAAACAACCAGGAGATCTCAGATCAGCCGACAAGCTGGAGAGAAGGATCAATCCGCTCCTCCTGCCGCTCAGGTTGATCGCTTTACTGCTAAGAATTATCCTACTTCCATTGAGAATTCTACTCGCACCGCTGATTGTCATCCTTAGAGCGCTCATTGAGCTTCTCAGAGTTCTACTCCTACTTATAAATCCCCTCTTCTATATCTATCTCCTCTTGGTTGCCTTGAATGTGGCGGCCAACGTTGCCCGAATTGTGCGCCTTATATTGCGAATAATTTTTAGAAGGATACGACGAAAACGGAAGGACGAGAGGGAAGAGCGAGCGATCATCACCTTGGATGCTGGCCAGCAGACAGTCCAGCAGCAACCAGTAATTGAGAGGGCAAAGCACAAGCGTCATAATAAAGGGTCCGAGCTTAGTGGAGGATCCGGTTCGAAGTTGGAACTGTCCGAGGTACAACGACAGATATTTGAATCTCTGGTGGCAAATGGCATAACGCCCTGGAGAGCAGAAACTCGGCCTGTCAGAACAGAACATCAGCCTATGGGGGAAGACTTTTGTGAGCTATTCGCTGAATGTTGGCGGAGCACTCATATTCTCAATCTCGGATCCGATTTCCGCTCCGAGTTGTCCTAGACGATGGTTTCTGGTCGAGTAGAATTAACAGAAGCATTTGCAAGAATTATCACGCCGACGCCTTCACCAATGGTCACACATGTTGCGTGATGTAAGATAACACCAGGTTCGCCTCACCGATAATTCGGGGAAACTAAAACATAACGCTGGCGGTAAGGGTCATCGCTTGACAGCGCTAGCTCCAGGAAATAGATCTAACAAATCAACCCTCCGGCAAGGATCATTAGCACTTCGACGATCAATGACAGAGCACAGATCTTTATAGATGGACAATCCGTTCTCTCAAAAGTACCGACTGTGCGAGGATGCTGAGTCAATATCCTTGCGCGACATGCCAGCAATCGTCGGGAAGATTCCGTCCGGCTTTTAGATACTTGAGTAAACTTTTGAGTTCATTAGGAATGCCTACTGAGAGAAGTTGTATCTCACGGTTACAATCTGACTCACTAAAGTGTGCTTTATCGTGATTCGGTTTTGTGCGTACATCTTTTTAAAATATCGTTGGTGGAGAGATTGAACTGACAGTTAACTTGAGTTTGTCCATCAATCACCATGGCTACTTGAACACTATTGTTCGTAATTGAAGGACAGAACAGGTCATGTGAGCATGTAGCATATGCAGCATAACGTACTCAGGATGAGGTGCATCAATAATGACTAGCGGATTATTTTCTGGTTGAGTTGAATTATCATCGATCTGTTGTTATCTTTCTGACTGCTTAAAATTAATATCACAATTAAGTTACGTTAAGTGGATTAGTTGAGCTTGGCGGAAGATGATGTATCCTAAGGCCACAGCTGTCCATCTTTGGTTATTCGCTTATAGCAGTCATGGATGAGAGAGGTTCTAAATGCTGCTCTCGATTTACATATTGAGCTTGAAGTTGTGGTGGCGGTAACTGATGGTGAGGTCTCAGGCGTTGTCGTGTTGGATTTGAGTTGACCATTTATTGATTAGTTGTTGTAGTATGTTGTGCTGATTGGCCGAGTCTATTGAATTAGGATACACGTTCTCCCATCTCTTGAGGAGACAAATTTAGATCATAGGGCTGCTGGACGGATTGCATGGGAAGTAGAGCGCCAGTCATGGGGTGCTATGATTGCAGTTGAGTGTGGATTGGTGTTGAAACGTGTAAATGTGCCTGATGAGATGATGGCTCACTCATCATGAAGGGCGCAATGTGTTGTACCTAGGGACCTCATGTAGAGGGTGAAGGCGCCTGATGCGGGTGCACTTCGCTAGCGATTTGTTGATGCTTGTTGAAGTGATACCGAATCATTAAATCACATTGCCCCTTCCTGACAGCGAGAACCGCCTCGTTTGCGGTCGTTGAATCAAAAACATAGATGTAATGTGGATACACTGTTGTCAGAGCTAATTTGTTCAAGTCTTGCTAGGTAGGCATACGCACCGATGCTGGAAGTCGTATCTTGGGTGGCAAATTCAATAGTTTTCGTGTATGAGAAGGTTTCTCAATCTACCAGATAGAATAAAGTCTTGACAGCGGTTTTGTTCTGACTTTGGTCCTCTGATAAGAAAGAATAATGTGTATTGTATCTGTTCTTGGCTTCTCGGACGGGTTCGGATCTAATAATTGAATAAATAGCATATCAGAAGCTTTCCCAGTACGCGGTGAGCGGACGAGCAGATTTTGCGGGCTGCATGTGCAGAATACGTTGAACATGAGCCGCTAGCCTAACGGCTTTGATCCCGTCTTCATTGGCGAAACTTTCGCCGCGAAACCCTTGATTGAAGTTTCGCCCTCAGCCACAATGAAACAGTAGTTTTATATCATCCTTGGTTCCCATCGCCCTGCTGCATCAAACCTCAGTCGTTTCTCACTAAACCGCTTCACCACTAGTTGAATCATGTCCATCCTCATGCCTGACGCTCAACAGTTTGTCATCGTGGGATCAGCGCTGGTATCCGATCTAGAGGAGCAGGATATATTCATTAAGTACTTCGAAAACAAGCGACACCAACTAAAGTCCATCGAGCACATAGACAAGTTTAAAGCTGAGGACTATCCAGATTTAGCTCGCACACTTTTCATCGTGAGACATTTCGATTTTGATCCAGGTTCAATCCAATATCAGAACAATAGAGACTCGAGTACGCGAACAAATGGAATGAATAACAACAATCATATTGTCAACCCTCAACTTAAGCAATTGGCTGACGATGAAAGCGAAATCGATAGTGTCGGATACACAACTGATTACGATGATATTGACGAAGATAACACGCAAACAAATGTGTCTGGATATGATGGTGGTTATTGTTTTACTTCTCTGATGTCTCACAAGTGCTCGGTTATGGGCTCCACCGCGCTTCTCCAAAATATACGTCAGCTTAAATCTAACGACCAAGGTATCAGGATGATTGCACCTGAAAGACCCTTGCATAATCTAGCTATGCAAGATATTCTCATCACTTTTAGCGGAATATCCTCCAAATTCGAGGCGCAACAATTGCTCACATTGACTCGTTACATGGGAGCCAAATCTAGAGAAGATGTGACAAATAAAACAACCCACCTGGTAGCTGGCAATCCACGCGGGGTTAAATATAGAAGGGCCTTAGAGCTCGGCCTGTCGATCATGAACACAAGTTGGGTCAGAGACTCTTTTCGTCTCGCCCAAAATGATTTGTGCTTCGAAGCCAACATGCCGGAAATCATCCAACACTACAAGCTCAAGCCATTCCATGGTCTTCACCTGGCTTTTTTGGGTTTCAATGAAAGCGATCTCAAGGAACTCAACACACTAACTCAGTCGAATGGAGGCTTTGTGGTTGACACAGCAAATCTATCATGCACCCATATCGTTGTGGATGCAATAAGTGGCTTTGATGAAACCAACGTCCAACTGTTGAGTAGCATTAACCAAACCTCGAATATACATGTGGTTTACAAAGAATGGTTCTGGGCCTCGTTGGAAATGGAGGGCAAAGCCAACGAGGACTCATATGCGGTCCCTGGATTCAAACCTCAGACTAGGCGATCCTCTAGGCGTGCCTCTATCGGTTATAACTCATTAAGTAATGTTCTAAGCCCCATGTTGGATTATTCTAGGTCCCCGGATAGTATGTCATGTCTGCTAGAACGGCAGGTTCAAAGAGCGCAGAGCGTCTCTCATCTAGTTAAAGAACAACAGGATCTAAGCAAGGTTTCCGCACGTCATCGAGCTTGTTTGGAGCTCATACAAACTGAGAAGAATTATGTCAGAATTTTAGAAACCATAGTCAATCTATTCAAACTTCCGTTGGAGAATCCAGATATCAATGATCCTATCCTTCCAGCGACCGATGTGAAGATAATATTCGGAAATTTGACCCCTATCTATGAAGTCCATAAGAGGATGTTGAACAATTTAGAGACCCTCATCGAAACTGATTGGAATGAGACGAATTGCATCGGCAAAGTCTTTGTGACCCACTCAATCGACTTACTTAAAGCCTATCCTCCGTTTGTCAACTTTTTCGAGGACACAAAGAAAACAATAACTAACTGTGACGCCAAGTATCCCCGATTTCATGCTTTCCTAAAGAGGTGCCAAAGCAAAATCGAGTGCTCCAGAGAATCGTTGACTGAAATGCTTATAAGACCTGTCCAACGTCTCCCAAGTATAAGCTTAATCATAACGGAGCTCATAAAACGAACTGAAGACACAAACCCAGACAAGAAGTACCTAATTGAGGCTCTTGAGAGCATAAGGCGCGTTATGAACTTGATCAACGAGGATAAACGAAAAACTGAGGGACAGATAGCCATGTTTGACATCGTGAACAACATCGAAGAATGTCCACCGAATCTACTCAGTGCCCTGCGTCGATTTGTCTGCAAAGCTGAAGCTAAATTGTTATTCATGAACAGCGAGAGTGAAGTTATCCCATCTAAGAGCCATAAAGTAGTTCTATTTCTATTTTCAGATCTCATTGAAATATGCAAGATACGTTCGCTGAAACGATCTCACTCATACAGAGGTAGTAAGACCTATGTGCCCATAAGACGTGGTATCAACACAGCTCAAGCCATTAGACCCTCAAATAAGAAGGAGCACCGTCACTTGGACGAACTTCGCCTTTGTGACATAATGAACATTTACAAGAAATGCGAATCACCGGAGATGAGCGATGCGCTCGTTATCCAGGCTAGACCATCGCCAAAGTATGATCAAAACTTCCGTTACTATCCTTTCATAATAGATGATGAATTTGTCTCCAGGGCTACCTTCATCGAGCGACTTGAAGAGAGTTTATGTCTGTGCGATGACCCAGATCAAGTCTCTGATTACGTCCCCAACGACAACCTTCCTCCTATTTCTAATGATAGAATTGACTTTGGTTACGCAAACTCTCTTGTGAGCAATATGGAGAAGTCCCGTCTCTCGAGGGTTTTGAGCATGAGACAATCACTCCTATCGCCATCTGTCAAGTCACAACGCAATCTAAACCATTACCACAACAACTAGTTATTTAGGATCTCTTGAGAATAAAACTAAGATTTCAACACCAAGTCGACATGGTGATGAAACTGCCCACTTTAATTTGGTTTGTATCAATTTAATTGTTGCTCACGCTTGAGACGGCAAGGCGAGCTATTGCCTGAAGATAATGTACCTGTCATGAAGAAAACCGCAGACCACTGGGTCACTGAGGAATGAACCGGAATCTTGTCGACAAATCCTCGGGCCTGAAAAATTAGTTAGACTTATCCCACACTAGATCATTGGTTCATATCAGAAAGCATCTTTTTGATGTTATCAAACTCGTTCAAAATCAACTTCCGCTCACGTCGCACTGATTCAATATCAGGCGACATTGAATGAATGTAGCGCCTATAAACCTCAACACTGTTGTAAGTTTCATCCGAGCCACTCTTATCCAGTTCAAAATGGCTGGACTGTTTGAGTGGATCGTGGCTGTCTATCATTGAAGTGAGCTCAGTTTGATCCTCGTGATCAGATGTGCCTGCACCTAGTTCGCTCTGTCTCTCGGTCTCGGGATTAACAAGAGCCGATGGTGGATCAGCCTGTTTTTGGCTAGAAACACGAGGGTCTGGTTCAGGCTCAATATGAATCTCACGATCTCGCTTTGTTTCGTGCGTCTTTTTCAGCTCCTCTTGGGTCCGTTTAAGCTCGAGTGCTAACTGATTGTTCCTTTGTTTCTCAATACTAAGCTCCTCGAATATCCTCTTCCTTTGTGCCTCTATCTTCTCTAGATGAACTTTCATTTGTTTGAGATGTCGGTTATCTGATATAAGCTGAGCCGCACTGTTGAGCACTGGGCCACAATCGAGGGGGGTTTGTCCATTCGTTTGTTGCTTATTGAGTATAATCAATGAGTCAGCCATGGAATCGCTGAGAGATTCAAATGTGTTCGATATATCTTTCAAACAGGTGTCTATACATCTAGTTAGAGATTGTTTCAGGAGTTCGTTTTCACTTTCCAGATCGGATTGTTTTCTCAGCGAGGAGTCCACCCTTAGCTCAAGCTGCTGATACTTTTCGCGCTCTACTTCCAGTGTTTGCGCCAGTTTGGCCCTAGTTCTGTTCAATCGCTCCCTCAAAGAACTTATCAAATTCTTGCTAGCTGTTGAGCCAGCCTTCTGAGTGGAATGAGAACTCTTGCATTGATGATTACAACATGGGCTCAGGCAGCGTACTATCACCGGTGACGCCACTTTTCGATGCTCTGATTGGCTAAGCTCGGCTATAATTTTGTGCTGCTCATTCAGCATCCTCTCCAAGCGGGCTATCTCCTTGAAAATATCCGAGGATACCATCTGTACCGGTTGTGGTTCCATCTTTTCGACAGAACTTTCAGGAGTGACTGACGAACGCGGTCTAGGCTTCGGCGGGACTCTATTAACAACAAGTTTTGTGCTACTTTCTTGTCGATCTTGCTCGAGAATATCTGATGCAAATCTGAGTTTCCTTGTCGCCTCTGAAACAACTCGATTTTGGCGCTCATTTATCGCTAACCTACTGGGACTGGAGCCAGTAGGAGTCCGTGTTGAGTATTGAGACCTATAAGAACCAGGACTGAGCTGATCCTTACTACCAACACATCTAACCAAATTTGATTTCTTCTGGATCCTCCTTGTCTGTGGCGCGTTTTCTGGTTCAAAGACTTGGATTTTTCTCTTGGGTGCCCATTTTACTGTCTTGATTTCTGTTTCTCCAAATACAGGAATCCAAGCCATTCTTTGAACTTTCTCCTCCCTCTCAGTTGGAGCTTGCCCAGAATTAGACGCTTGACTATCAGGAGATGCTTGAGGATTTCGTCCATTATCTTGAATTGAACCATCATCTCCCTCTGTGATTGGTTTGGCAGCGAACAAATTCACTTCTGAGGACGACTTTCCACCATGGAAATTTGCAATTGCCTTCTGTAAGCTCGAATCAACCTTTGGTTGCACCCGTAGCGAATCCAAGGACTTTGATCTTGAGCTATCTGGATTCAATTTCTCCTTTGGATATATTATAGGATATTGGCGCAGTTTTAGACAGGACTGAATATGCTGGAAACCCATAAGAGATTTTGAATCTCTCGTCAAGTTTGCATCTAGCCGGGATTCGTAGCTACGGCGTTTGGGGGTCGAGTACAGTTTCTCCTGCGAACTAGCGCTAGGTCCTCCGATTGATGGTCCAAACTTCCATTGATCCTTGTAGAGTTGTACAACTTTCCTCTCTTGGTTCAATTTTTCATCTTTCTTCCTCACCTTTTCTATCATTATTTGCAACTCCTCAATGGCCTGGGAAAGTTTTGTTCGCTTTTCGTTGAGCGATTTGCTAATTGTATAAACCTTGTTCGGGACTACAGCTTGATCAATAGACTCAACTGTCTCATAGGACATGTCTCTCGCGAGTCGGATGGGTCTGTCATCATTGTAGGAGGAAGGTGACGGCTGGAATCGCAAGAGCGGTTCGCGCTCTTGTTTGCCGATGCGAGGATCTGCGGTTGCTCTGGTCGCGGCGAAGCCAATGCATCGATCGCAAACAGAATCTCGCCGATCACAGGTGCAGTTAGGACAGTCTACTTTGCCAGTTATGGGGCGGAGTTTAGCTTGAGATGCCCTCTGATTGCTTGTTGCGCTACCATCTCTAGAAACTCTTGTCCGAACCTTTGGCTGGACTGTTTCGTGCCCATCAGAGGTAGTGAACAAAGGGGCTTCGTGGTCTTCTGATCTTGACTCACCCAGTTGATTTTTAAGCCGACATAGGCGGTTCTTGACAACGTCCAGCTGCTTCTTGACTTCTTCAGTCTCATCTTTGAATTTTGGAGCAGAATCTTCTGCTGAGCTTTCCTCTCGGCTGAATGGTGAGTCACTGGAAACGGCTAGCTGTTGTCTTGCACGAGTTCTGGAAGTTCTACACCTTGATTTGAAATGGGTCTCCTGGCTAACAGATAGTTCCTTCCGTTTGCTCTCGAGTGAATCGGGAGATAGCATTATTTTAGCAGTTCTATTGCGCTAATCATTCGCTTCATGCAAATGGACGGATGGCGTTACATCGCGGTCATCGTTACACCGAGTTGTATTCGTAACGGGACTCCGAAGAAGTCCGAAATGTAGAGCGACTTGAGAGAGCGCAGCAAGTTGGCGCTAGGGTCCAATCCAAGGTTACCATGGAAACACGCGCACGTGTTCTGCACCAACATTTCCCCTTCGATGGCAGTCAGCTGGTCAGACTGATTAGATTGGACGATGGGCTCAACAAGCAGATCAAACGAAGCAGAGAGAGAGAAAGAGAAAGAAAGACCAGACCTCTGTAACAGTCCCACTTATGACGCACCTGTCTGACTAGCCTGTTATTCATTTCCTGTTTCCAGCTCAGTCGACCGAATTCATTATATGCTCCTCGAGCGAGTTTTTCCGCTCTAGATGAGCAGCCATTTGCAAACAGAGATCAATCGGAAATCCATTCCCTGTTGCAACTGGGCGCCCGATGCCCGATTTATCGTGCTCTAGCTTGGTGCCTCGTTTACGCCCCTCACCGCTTTAGTGATCTCCCCAGTGGGCATGGTGGTACGTTTTAGCACCCGAGAAAATCTCCGATAACAAGGCTCTTGCCTGAGCCGAATAAGATTGCAGATCCAATCGAATTCTCTCACCATCGATGGCGTCGTTACATCTCTGACTCTTTTCCGGGGCTCTCAATGATCAGCAGCTCATCTTTAACTCAGCCCGAGAGGCCGAGAACAGATTAAGTCCAATTATCTCACCTCAATTGATGATACGAGACTGGTGGTTTTATCAGTATTTGCCAAGACCGATCTGACGTTAGGGCTCCGATCTCAATCGCTTGAAATCATCTTATTTCTGCAGAGACATTTAGGATGGCGCGAGATATTGACAAATTCCTAAACTCCAAACAGTAGCCTTCAGCGCAATCAAATGCCCGTCGTTGAACTGGCTATTCGGCGTGCATTAGCCTCGTCGGCCTTAAATATTTTCACGTCAAATGCAAAGCTCTACTCCACTAATATGGTCGTTTTGTAGCAAAGGCTATTGGTGCTCGACCAGGTGGCTATGTAGTCCCTTTAAAATGGTTGACAACTAATCCTCTGCCCCGACAAGAACTCTTATTCACAAGAACTTGAATTCTGTTATCTCGGGCTAGTGCTAGAAAACAACTGGAAAGGTACCGTTCGCTATTTGTTTACACTCTAAATTTAAAACCTGCAGAATTCTGAATCGAGCGAATTTTCGAAGCCTGCACTCTAAACTAAGCGAACCATCGAATATCCGAGAAACGATTCCACCTATTCTGGTTAACATAGACATTAACCTCATGCAATACAGCACACTTGACGCCCACTGACGAGTGTTTTTATTGATATAATATAAATCACCAAGCCTCCAACACCATGAATGAACCAAAGGCTGCAAAATTTCAGAAACTGTTGTATGAAGACGAGATGATTGATTTGAATCAACTCAAGATGATAGCCTGGGGTGGGATACCTCACAAGTTTAGGCCATTAAGTTGGCGACTCCTTCTAGGGTATTTGCCCGTGGCCAAATCTAAACGCCAACAGCAGCTAGATAGGAAGCGAGACGAATATGAACGGCTGATCGAACAATATTACAATGATCGGTCTCTTGATGATGGGATGTGGCGCCAAATTCACATTGACATCCCAAGAATGCAACCTCTAATACCTATATTCCAGCATCCAAGGGTGCAGGTCTCATTCGAGCGAATACTATACATTTGGTCTATCAGGCATCCTGCAAGCGGTTATGTGCAAGGGATGAACGATTTAGTGACACCATTCTTTCTGACTTATTTATCTGAACACTGTGACAGTAACCAGATACAAGATGTTGAAAAATTTGATATAAGCTCGGTGGACGATGTCTCGCTAAAAAACATTGAGGCTGATACCTACTGGTCATTTAGTAAATTATTAGATTCAATTCAAAACAACTATACGCATGCTCAACCTGGAATTCAACGTCTAGTTAAGATGTTGGCAACTGTTATATCTAGAGTGGACTCAGATCTTCATAATCATTTGAAGAATAACGGTGTTGATTATTTACAATTCGCCTTCCGTTGGATGAATAATCTGTTGATAAGAGAGCTACCTCTACGTTTGGTAGTGCGGTTATGGGATTCTTATCTAGCTGAGGGTTTCATAGCGACATTCACCCCTCCACAAACAACTGTTGCACATAAGCCAAGCCCATCGTCAACAAATGCACAGTCCAATCAAAATCCCCAGACCATTTCAGCCAACAATCTACCGACATCGGCACCACAGTTATCTTCGCTCTCCGGCAGCTCATCATTGTCATCGGCTGCAAGCATAATCGGAAGTGGCGGCGGTAGCGTTTACCCCCAGAATTTGCATCCAATTGGAATGCATGAAAATCAACATTATCAGCATTCTAACAGCAGATCTCAGAATTCAATAACGACGGTCACAAATTCAGGCAAGATGAGCTCCTGGAACAACGGAAGTGAGACACCATTCTCGGCCTCGTTCCATTTGTTTGTTTGTGCCGCCTTTCTCAAATCTTGGTCGAAGGATTTGTTGCGCGAGCGTGACTTTCAAGGCATCATGTTGTTATTACAGAATCTACCGACATACCATTGGTCGGACCATGAGATAGTTTTAATGCTAGCGGACGCTTATCACCTGAAGGAGATATTTTCGCCCTCGCATTTGAAGATTTGACTATAATACCTGATTAAACAGGTATGAGGGACTCTAGTGCCTCAACCTCGATAATAATGTTTTGAAATGGGAGCATGGTTCAATAGTTGATTGTTGATAAATCGCCATCAGATAAATTATTTCACTGGTAGAATTACCGGCGCGCAAATTGTATTCGACAATGTGGGCCCTCCAAGTGTCGCTATCAGCCTCAGGTTGGCTTTGCTAGAGTGCTTGACTCTTGATTGGTGGTGGCTGGTAATCTTTGAATTCGTACCCAAAAAATGTAAATCTGCCCCTAGAGACGCAGGACACCGCCGTTGGGCCGGTGTCGTTCGGCCATTCGATGCGCGGATTGTTCATCGCCCCCTTGCAATTCGCGAGCCGCTTTGGTCAAACTGCCACTGAGAGGGACACATCCTGCTAGGTGTAACGCGGTCCTTAGATTAGTTTCTGTGCACGGCAGTTTCGCGCTTGGTGCCCGCGAAACGCATGAACTTTCAGCGGGGTGCAAAGCAGGGAATGCTCTTGCTTCTTCTTTGCTTGCTTGTTCGTGAATTGTTGCTTTATTGCGCGCTTGCCTGTGCGTCCCGGTGCCGACGCCGGGCAACTTGCATCGGTGATCGTGGTGCTATCTCCGAGTTGGTCGGCAGCGGCGGCCGCTGCGAGCGCTCCCATGCAGAAAACACTCTATGGGGTTCGATTTGCTCACTTTCTGACAGAAAGTTTTGCTGCATTCACTGTGAGCTGGTAGGGAGCCACACATTTCGCCATAGTGAATGTATATGGAGCCAATACTTGCGCTCACAAGCACACAAACGCACATACACTCTCGCACTCACGGCAAACAACCACAACCATAGGCTCTGGCCATCACCATTATCAAACAAACGACAAAAAGTCCTTTCGTTTCTCGTTATGAGACCTGAAAGCTGGCGATAGTTTTCCCTATTATATACAAAACCACCACCCACTTTGTAATATTATTATTATTATTATTATTAGAATTATAATTATTAGTACCATTGTCTTTATCATTATTATTACTATCATCAATTCAAGTAGCGAACAGATAGTAATTTATCAACTGCATCGGTCTCCCTCTGTCCCGAAGGCCCGGCGCTCGCTAGCATTCGCCTCCTGATATGGATCAACAGCATCAGCAACAACAATCGCAGCAACAAAACAACCAGAACCAAAACGCAAACATTACAAGTAATAGCACCAACAACAGCAGTAGCAACAACAACACAAACCAGCAGCAACCCACTCCGTCTAGTGCCCACGCCACTCATGCTGTAATCATTTCCACTGGCCCAGCTCAAACTATCAGGTTGGCAGGTGTTGCCGGCAATCCGACTTACGTTAGCACGGCTAGTCTAGTAAATATGTGGCCTTGTCCCTCATGTAAAATACCATTTAGAACTGCTCAAGAATTGCAAACGCACCTAACTACCCATACGAAACAAGAGAAAAGTGTTCCATGTCCACAATGTGGAAAGTTATTTGCCTCACAGGATCGTGTAAAGATTCATGTTAGAGCGGCGCATGGCGAAAAGTCATGCTCTTGCCAGGTTTGCGGCTCTGGATTCTCTTACAAGTGCAAACTACTTGATCATATGAGAACGCATACCGGTGATAAGCCATTTAAGTGCGATACTTGTCAGCGTGCCTTCTCGCAGAAGAATCATCTTAAGCGTCATCAAATGATACACACCGGCGAGCGGCCATATCCATGCGAATTTTGTGGCCGAGGCTTCTATAGGAAAGATAAATTATCTAGGCATAGAAAAATTCACATGCAACCGCCTGGCACAGGTAGCGGCAGGGGACCCAAGCAGCAAAAACAGCAGCAACAACAGCAGCAGCAACAACAACAACAGCAGCAGCAGCATCAGCAGGGTCACCAACAGGCGCAACAGCTACAAGGTCAGCAACAAACCCAACACCAACAACAACAGCAAGCCCAACAACAACACCAACAACAACAAATTCAACATCAACAACAAACCCAACAGCTGCAACACCAGCAGCTCCAACAACAAACACAACTTCAGCAACAACCTCATCAAAATCATCAAATTCAACAAGTTACTAATCTAACCACCGGCACTGCATCACCAAATTCAACCATTCAACTGATTCCACTGCAAGTGGGTGTTCCAATTGATTGTCAATTTCTGGCTGCGGCCCCCGGCGGTGACCAACTAGCAGCCTTGAAAATGCCTGCCAACGATCAATCGTCTCAAACAAACATTAAGACAGATAATTGAATGCAAGTAGATGAGCCGAAACACAAGACATTCATGTATTGAAGAGACGGTGCGAAAGAAGAAAGAAACGAGGCTATATATATATATATAATATTAATTAATCAATTAATAATAATAATTACTATAATAAAGGTGGCTAAAGAATTTGTGTAACCTTAATGATTTGTATCCTCTGTGTCTTATGTTTTGTGTGTCATTTTGAAGATTGAAACTTGCAACTTAAATCTAGAGCCTGAGCGGCCAAGTCGACTGGATTGAAGGGGTCTAAAGGATTTCGCCTTACGAAGAACGGAGCTTGTGGGTTTAGGTTGCGCAATTGGGCAAACTGTTGACTTAGATGCTTTGGTGACAACAAGGTTCTTTGTACCACCTCATTAGATTGTTGATCATCTGCCGTCGCAAGCGATTTTCCAGCAGCTAGCATACTGGCTAGGAAGTTGGCGCCAATAGTCTGGGTTCCACCTGGTCCACATGAGGCTGTCTGCGGGATTATAAGTGGTGCAATGTTTTTGATGTTCGTGTTGTTGGGGTCCATGGTTGTGGGGGTAGTTGTGGTGTTGGTGTTTGTATGGCTGATGTTAGAGTCTTGTTGACTCGTCACCTGTTGCAATTGGGCCATCAAATTGACGAACAGATCGTTGGTGGATGTTGAGATTTTAGGAGCTGAGCTAGCGGCGGTGATTAACGAGTTTGTTGGTGGATTGAACAGGAGATTCTGGCCCTGATTTCTAAGCTCGGCGCCCTTTCTCGAGCTAAAGCGAGTTAAAGCGAAGGATTCATCTGTCTGTTTGTCTATTAAGCGGCGCCTTTGGTATGGAATATCATGACCGAGCGCGCTATCGCCCCTATGCTTTCGTTTGCTCTTATACTCGCCACCAGGACTACTGGTTTCATACTTTGTTTGCTGTGTATCCAAGTTATTGAGCTTATGGACTCGTTGGTTTGCGTCGCTTGTGTTAGCCGCAATCCTTTCAATTTGGTCAAACTCTTCATCGGCTGAGCCCGCTTGGCGCTGTTGTTTCTCCTGAATTCTTTGTAAAGTTTGTGATATTGTTTGCGCGGCAACTGGATTCACCTTTACAGGTATAGTTTGATGATTACTATGATCAGTTATAATGAGACTTCTTCCGCCTCCATTGCTTCCCTTGACTCCGCCGCCGCCGGCGCCGCCCAAGCTGTTGTACTGCTTCTTGTGGCGCTTTCTAACATGGCGCTCGCAATTGGCCTTTGTTGTGAAGGCGTATCTACAGATTCCACAAATGTAAGGCCTCTCACCGCTGTGGATACGCAAGTGTCTCACTAAAGTGCACCTATCAACTGAGCTATAAGTGCATAATTTACACTTGTAACAATGCCTGTTCCTCTTGCCGCCCTTCCTCGCTGCGTTCGGATTGGCCGTCTTGACATAACTCTGCGAGATGTCCTCGATAATTTCACCATTCAAGGTTGTCATTGGAGTCATTAGGCCAGCCACTTGATTCAACTTTGTCTGGCTAATCTGAGTCTCATGCTTAGCCTGCTCCAAGTCCGCCCCATCGTTTGGGTTTTCGTTTGGTTTCATTTGCTCGGAGGGGCTGGTGGTGGTGGTCGTCGTTGCGGCTGTTGTTGTCGTTGATTGGGGCTGCTGCGCTTGCTGGTTACTGTTGGTGTTCTCGCTCATGTTACCTCCGTCGCTGGCAAAACAGAGCTCGTCGTCCTCCTCGCCGCCGTCATCGTCGCTGGTCATCGAAGAACGAAAGTTCATCTTGATCATCTCGTCGTCGTCGTCGTCCTCTGCTGTGGCGTTCAACTCTTCGTCGCCACCCTCGTCCATTGCGCTCGGCCCCAGTTGGTGGTCACCTGTATGCTGCTCACCCTTGTTGTTGTTGAAGTCCTCCACCTCTCGCTTGATGACGGTGGCCGCTCCCCTCTCGTCCGTCGCCCCAAGGTCCTCGTCGGTTTCGTCGCCAGAAGCGGCGCTGTTGTCGCTGCCAGTTTGGAAGCCGGAGGCTGAAACAGCAGCTGCTCGCCTCTGTCTTGCCACAATCGGCTCCTCATTGGCCAACATGGAGTCGTTGTTGGCCGACGAGCGCAGGCGGTCAGCAGCCTGGCCGGCCAAGTGGCCCTCGTCCGGCAAAGACTGGCGCTCCTCGTCGCTCTCGTCGCCGCTGTTTAGCGAGGAGGCCATCGGCTGCTGATGGGAGCGCGTCGAGCGCGGATTCACCTGTTTCCTTCGTTTTCCGCGCAACCTTTGCGGCGACGAGGCGGCCAAGTGGAGTTCTCGCTCGCGCCCACTCTCTTCGCCCTCCTCCTCGTCGGCCGCCGCCTCTTTGTCGCCAACTCGCGCCGGGCGCTGCTGGTCCTGGCGCTGGTTTGCTGTCGGGAGGGGAAAGTGGTGCCTATGTTGGTGTTGGTGCTGCGAGACTGCCGCTGCAGCGGCCGCCGCCGCAAGCATAACCGCGCGCACCGACTCCAGGCCGAGCTGGTCGCCCTGGAGCGCGCCCATCATGAGCGCCTTCGGGTCGATCTGCTGGTGGCGCAGGAACTTGGCCGCCTGGCTCTCGCCAGCCATCGGGTTTGGTTGCGCTAGCGACAAATCTGAGAGCTGCTGCTGCTGCAACTGGTTGGCGGCTGGTGATGGTGATATGGTTTGGTTGCATAGAAGCAAGTCGGCTGCTCGCGCTGGAAGTGAGCCAGCCGGTGGCTCGAGCGAGCTCCTGCTCCTGGCTCTCGTCGACGGTTGCTGCTGCTGCTGCTGCTTGAGGGCCGCCACTAGCTGCTGGTTGAGCAGGGCGCCCACTGCGCTAGCATCCGAGTTGCGCTGGGATTGGAGAGCAAAGCTGGCCGAGTCGGCGGGCCCAATCTGGTTGGTGTCGAGCTGGTTTGGGGCCGCGATAGTTGATGCTGCTGCCGCTGCCACTGCTGCCGCCGCCGCCGCTGCCACTGCGGCCGCTGTCGCTGGTTGCGGATGAGGCTGAGGCTGCGGCTGAGGCGACGATTGCGAGCTTGTTGAAAGTGAGGAGCCGAGCAAGGATTTCAACTGTTGCTCTTGCTGCTGTCTCGCCAACGAGTCCTTGTGCAAATGAGTCCGCATGTGACGATGCATGTTACCTGCCATTCGGTCGCCGTTGTTGTTGATGATGGCGCCATTTCGGTTTTCGGGTTCCGTTTTGGTTGTTGGCGAGTTCAGTTCAGTTCAGTTTAGGGTTAGTGTTGGTGATTTGGATATTGATGAATAATGTCGGCCGCCCTGCGCACAAGCGAGCCGAACTGTCTCGGCAAAGCAAGTTTTGCGAGAGAGTTCATCAACCCGCCGATTGGCCGAGCAACGCAAATTCGTCCACTCATTGGAGCCTTTAAAGTGGCACAGGTGACATTAGCACAATCAGAATGTAAATGGGCGAACGAAACTTACCGTTTGTTGTGAAAGTCATATGGCATCGTTTGCAGACGAAGGGTCGCTCGCCCGAATGAGTCAACATGTGTCGGTCGAGCGAGGACGAGGAGGACAGCAGCTTATCACAGAGGCGACAAACATGCATTTGTTGCTGGTCCATCAGTCTGGAGGTTGCTTGCTGTTTGTGCGCTTGGTGGTTGCGATTTGTTTGGTCCGCTTGCAATTGCTTGCTCGTCTCTTGCTGCTGCTGCTGCTGCTGGTTGCATTTGGTTTGGTTGCTGGCCGGCGAGTTTCGCCTCTCGCTCGTGGCCCCATTTCCGCTCGGCGAGCTGCAAGGCGGCTGCCCCATTTGGGGCGAGCAGCTTCGGGTTCCAGTCTTGCCTCTGCGCCCGCCGCTCGCCTCTCCCTCGTCGTGGTCGTCCCCGTGGTCGTGGTCGTGGTCGTCCTCCTCCTCCTCGGCCGCAGAGTCCAGCGCTGGCTTCGGGCTGCGCTCCTGGCCAGCCGCCGGCCCCTCCACCTGTCGGCCGGCCTCCTCGGCCTCAGCCTCAGCCTCAGTCTCAGCCTCAGTCTCGGTCTCCTCCTCATCCTGGCGCCGCTCCTCGGCCGGCCTCGGCTGGCGGCCCCGTCTAGCCGGCTGCTGCTGCTGGTGGTGGCGCTGGCGCTGGTTGCAGTGCACTGTGAGCGCGCTCATGGCAACGCGCGCCGCTCGTGGGCCCACTCCGCCTCGCCTCGCTTCCCTTTCCCTTCGCCAAAGGCCACTTCCGCCCTGCTTCAGCCTCCTCCTTCGTGGCGCTCCGGTGTGCTGAGGTTGTGCTGCAACGGCTGTTATAGGAGATGCGGTTAGTGTGTTTGTTGTGCCCGAGCGCTAATGGGTTTGCGGCGCAAGTAGGCCTGCTAATTGGCGCCGCTCGGCCCGGAGTTGGGCTGGCGGCAGGCGAGCGCGCCGAAGCGGCTTCAACGCTCGCCGGCTCCCAAACGAGAGCAGGCGGCGTTGTCTTCATCATCATCATCATCATCGTTGGCGGCGCCGCAGCAGCGGCAGCGGCAGCGGCAGCAAACTCTTTCGGTATCGCTCGCCTGTTGATCAATCAATTTGCGCTATCGGCCCGAGCTGGCGGCTGGCTGCGCCTCCCGGCCGCTTGCGCAACAGGCGGCGGCGGCCACT
>Ga0209372_1000474_pt1 | contig 18045 bp, 8 predicted proteins | sample AgamicAtPe_FD_187170 | JGI IMG/M metagenome (GOLD analysis project Ga0209372, IMG submission 187170) | Agave microbial communities from Guanajuato, Mexico - At.P.e (SPAdes) (version 2) | ecosystem: Host-associated > Plants > Phyllosphere > Phylloplane/Leaf | place: Guanajuato, Mexico | collected... | reverse complement strand
AAAACATACAGAGTTCCAACTTCGAAGCAAATATAATAAAAATAGCTGAAGCATACGCCGGCTATAAATTCTATATACCTGTGTTTTTAGACTTCAGGGGGCGGAATTACCGGTACGGACCGTTCCATTACCACGAACGCGATCTAGTTAGATCACTCATCCTCTTTGCTGATAGTGAGGATTCGCCCGCGGTTACTATGAATACGGATAGTCTCCAACCTGTTAATACGGATAGTATCCAACCCGAGAATACGGATAGTGTCCGACCTGGTTTATGTCTTAATACATTTGATAATTTTGTGTTATCAATGGCCTTCCATTTCATAAAATGCAAGTCATACGAGGCTGGAAATCTAATGTGCCAGACTCTAGCACAGTGGGAAAAAGATGGAACCAAGTTTTCGGATCATATATTCCTATATGTCATCATGGCCAGAAACCCTTTTCAGTTTTTATCAGCATCTCTAACATTGTATAACTATATGATACATGATAACAAGGATGACATACTATGCACGCCTGTTTGCCAGGACGCCTCAGCAAGTGCATATCAGATGTTGAGTTACTTTTTGTTGGATATTAACATGGGAATTCATACAAATCTTTTAACCGTGAATTCGAAGGAATACCCTGTAATCCATGATATATATGAATTCATGCTCGATCAATTAATTGAATATATCAGGAAGGTTGAAGAGCAGCAAATGCTGGTTAAACTAGAAGCAGGGAAAGAAGCACCCCCTGTTAGATCAATAGCTAATTTGGTTCGAAATGTGTTTGATCGTAATATAGTGAAACTACTCTATATGCCTAAGGTCTATGGGAAACATGAATATACCATGCGAAATGACCTTAGGGTTAAGTTAGCTAATTACATGATGGCAGATGATATAGAGTTAGTTTCGGATCATTGTATCAATTTTTGGAAAGATAACTTCGTAAAGTTGAATCAACTTATGGATCTTATCCATTCGATTAGCTGGATAGGCGCCGCACACGACCATCCTGTCAAATATTCTACGAATTACTGGACCACCCTACAAGATTATAAGCTGTGCGACTCCACAAAAGTTAATTTTCAGTATAAAACTCCTGATAAGGGTGATAAAAAGTCCTCGGTGACACTAAATATTACCACCGATGTAAGAGACACTAGGAAGACATCATCCTCATCCTTTGCTAACTTCATCCATCAAAAGGATGCGTTTGCAGCACTCTGTTTTATGGATTATCTCCTTCAATACCAGGATAATAAGGGGGCTATTCCTTTATACATAGTGCATGATAATTATGTGACTACCCCAGAACATGCTGCAATTTGCCCTGCTATTTATAGGCGTGCGTTAGTTTCTATGGGCCACCCGCTGTTCATAATCAACAAATTTATTTATGACAATATCATAGATCACGCTATTGCATGTGGAATAGATAGCTTCACCGATGAAGAGAAGAATACGGCACGTCAAATGACTGATATTTACAATTGCAATGTTATATCTGATTTGGTACCAAAATCAAATCCTGAGGATATTCAACCTATTCCTGTGGGTTTTCTAACCCTCTGCTTAGATATTTTACGGACTACCAAAAATGACAAACTTATCACCGATCGTAGTTGGGATGTACGTGCTAAGAGAGTACTCGGAATATACAAGGTTTATGCTAGTGATATGATATCAGATGATGGGATTGAAAGATGGGGGATTTTTCAAACACATCTATATCAAAATACCGACCAATTTAAAGATATTCTTTCGGGTTGTAATACCTTAGAAAAACCCGACTACGCATTGCACTTTTAAGGGGGTGTTCGGATTGCATCATTAAGGGCCTATCCTTACTGCTTCCCTGTTGTAAAGGGTTCATCATATTTTGTCCGTATCTTATAGCGGTTTAGTAGGTATAAAGATACCGAGGGCCCTACTTACCTCACGGTAAGGTATGGGGGTTAGAAGTGTGGGTTATAGGGACTTCTTTCACTTGTTTTATTTTCCTAAGAGTAACCTATTGATTAAGGACTATGAACTCAGATCGGGCTGGTTATCGAAACTTCCTAGTATAGCGTAGAACGGCGGTACGGGATACAGTTCTTCTTTGTTATAGGAGTCGAGGTTACCCCCCTATCGCTAAAAGGAAACAGGCCTTCATTCTTATATTATTTTCTATTCCGACGATGGCCAGTCCCTGTCAACTAGATAGGTAGTAAGCAAGTACTGAACTTAAATCCTATGGCTCGAACGCCTGCGTTACAAACATTAAGGGTAATGTTGATTCGTTTTCATTTTTTTTTTCAACACCGCCTTCCTATTCAAGGAAGATTAAGGCAGCAGTGCTGCGTCCTGCATACTATGAATCAAGGCTCGCCTTCACTCGGTCAAGGAGTAACCCTTTACCACCTTCCGGATATTGTGTAAGCTAGAACCTACTTCCTACCGTGCTTTACCTTAGCAGGGTGGGGTGGGGTCTTCTTATAACATAACAGGACTCCCTTGATCAAATGTCTTCAGAATTCCACACCTCAAGGCCTCCATCCTCATAAAGCATAAGAGCTTTGTCATTGTTGTCGGCCAGTAATAACTCATCGGACGACCACTTAATATCTACACTATATAGATTTAGTACATCTAATATGTTATCTATGTCACAATCGTCGATTGTGAATTCGTCAGTTTGTTTAAAAACAATAAATAGTTCATGACCGTATCGACTATAGGTGATCCCCGGATACCGAGACTCGAGCAAGGAATCTACAGTATTCTGATAGAAATTATGTAATATAACGTGTGTTATTTCACCTATGGGTGTTATCCCCGTGGAGGGGATAAAGCCGTCATTCTGAAAGTCATAGATAGGGAGATCTATAACCCTTTTAACCAGATTGAAATATACTCCATATTGGTTTGTAAATTTCTGGGATGTTAATATACGTGATGTAGGGATATAATTCATACTATCACTCAAATCAATACTTACGACTTTAACGACATTTTCTTGTCGATTCAAGAATGCGTAATGCTGGGCCTTCAGATCTCTGAATTTATAAATGTTAGGCTGAGCTTTAATAACTGTTGTTAACATAACATTGGATAACCCCTTCAATACAAGTAGGTCCATAGGATTTCTACACTTATACACTCCTATAAGACTATGAGTATCCAGATTCCTTTCATCCAACCATAAATACCCCTTCGATGCTTCCATACGAATCACATCATAGATTAAAGGGGGAATCTCCTTAATATTAATTTGATAATAAACAATGGGACCAAAACGGTAGTCATCTGTTAAGTTCAATTGATTTATGAAATTATCAATCATGAAAGGCAGCACACCTCGAACCCTCCAAGAATCGTTATAGATAGATCGTACTTCTAAAACCAGCTTCTGTTTTTCCCAATTAATTAGGGGAGGAGGTGAAATTTGACGACGAGATATAATCATCGAATGCCCTGGATGTTGGGTACCCTTAGTAGTATGTATTGTCATATTTGTGTGTTTATCCTGTAGTTCTATATAGGGTTGGGGTTTTTCTTTTTTTTATAGTTGACGGCCTACCCTATATCTCTATAGTTGTTATTATGCAGGAGGGCTATTATAACCCTCGTGTTCTTTATCACTATAGAGATGAAGGCAATCAACTTAGTATGCGTGGGGCAAAAACATTATGTTAGCCGACACCCTGGAAGAGATGTGTTGAATATGCTCTGGAGTATATTTAATATTGCTAAAGAGTGTAGGTATACTTTATAAAGGATACCGCTCTAAGGCGCTAGCACATCACTTTACAGTGAGGATAGGTTAAGTTGGTTTTCCCTTATAAAAGCACAACTTTCTTGAAGATTAGGTAGAAGAGCACCGAGCTGTAGAAGAAAGCTATCACTGCGAATTCCGTGGTTCGAGATGTGGTTAGGGTTGTACCGTAGGACTGTACCCTCGCTGGTGGATAGATCTACTGCTTTTCTTACAGGTTTTTTATTGATCTTACGGGTTATCTTATCTATCTATTTATTCTGCTTTCTTATCAGGGTTGTCAGACTTCTTCTTAGAAGCTTTCTTCTTACTAGAATCTTTGATATTCTGTGTACCAGGTTTCAACCGATCAGAATTAGCCAGTTCTATTCGGAGATCTTCATTCTGCTCCAGCAAGCTCTTAATTAGCTTATTGGATGTAGGATTCAAACTATTTACATCCCCTTCTCCTACATGAATAGGTTTAGTTCCAACCCATTTACCATGCCGGTCAAAAACGAAATCACGCTTCTTCTTTTCCTCGTACCGTCCATAGAGGGCAAGAGTGATGCCTAAAATCACGGGGATATGCAGTTTTCGAAATCCATATTGTGGTTTCCAGAGGTCAAATCTGCTTACGTGATTCATGTGAGAACCAAGGCCAGCTCAACCAAAGCGTGCCATAGACTTCAGTGCTTCTTCAGTGCTTTAAGAGAATCAAAAGTACGATTGTATTTGTGGTCATTGGACGGAATAGGCCCGGCACGTCACCTTTCGAATCGAACACAGGAATCATCTGAAACAGGCTCATGAACCCTTGTTTTGGAAGCGGAATCTATCATTCCTACTCTTTTTCAGGTCTCGGGCCATAAATCGTTAGAAAAGACGATTTCGATTAGTGAATGGGCGCGCTCCTGCTGATCCAGCACTTGATTGACCTTGCTTCTGGACTTGATGGAAGGAGAGAAGTCAACCTTTCCTGTACCCACGGATGATATCCTGAATGCAAATCTATGGATGTATGAAACCACGAGAGGGAACTGTCTACTAGACCCGCACCAAAACAGAGCTAGCCTTGGGAATGGATGAGATGAGTTCTAGTCCGTATTTTAGGAAGGCCAGTGCTTGAAATGATGTTTTCTAGCTGGAAAGCAGTTGCGCTAACGCTTTCCTCTTACTCACTATCGCGAAAGCCGTCTAGCACATCCTAAGTTTTCTTGCTTGGTTCAGATGCGCATCCAATTAGGGAAGAACCCCGCCCCGAAATGAGTTTGTTTCTATGGCAGAAATGAGCTTCCTTTCTGGAGTGAAGTGGAAGCATGAGTGCTTACACGAACGGAGGAAAGCGAATTACTTACTTGCTTGGGTGAAAGCTCGGTGGAAAGCTATTCCACTGGCCGGATAAATAGTGGCTATCCCGGCACCTTGACTTGAATTGAGTTGACTGCTTCTTAGCATTGACCTCTTAGCCGAGTTCTGTCACAATCGCCGGCTAGGCTGCTTACTCGAAAGGGACTGACAACTCTTTGAGGCCGGTGTGAATCTACCCATTTCTTATCCATTGGCCAGGTCCCTGTTCTGTCTTTCGTATTCTACTCGCATTGAGTGAACTGACACATTGATTGGTATTGGTACCAGATGTGAATGAATGAGATCATTTCTGTTTGTCGGGATGGGAGCTGATATCGGTCCTTTGGACCTTGATAGGTGGAAGGGGAGTTCATGAAGTCGGAAGTTTGATACAGCCTAAGATTGGATCTCTTGATATCTGACCTTGTTCCCAATTCCAAGCGTGGGCCGGGGCAATCATTCCTTGCTGCTAGAGACTAGAGAACAGACAAGAGATTTTCTAGACGACGGGATGGATTTCATTCCCTTGCTAGATAACAGATCCCTTTAACAGAGCAACCAATATCAAACAAAACAGGGTCATGAAGCCCTCACTCAGATTGCAGCGAAAAGGCTCCTCAATCTTCTTTTTAGGGTTTCGTACAGGAATCATTGGAAAAGAGGGTTTTATGACGGGAATTGACACGCTCCAGATCGTTTCTTGGATTGACCCGGGCCTATGCATTGGGAATCGTATTCTGTACTTTCGCGCATAGGTGAGACTGAACTATTCCTATTCCTTGCCCAAACCTATGAAGGGTTGGTAGTGGAACACATAATCACTGGCTGGATGATTCTCACCTGCTTCTATGAGAACTAGAACCGGCATCCAATGCAGTCTTTAGAGATTCCTCGGCATCCAATTCCAAGGTTTGTTTTCCCTTCTTCTCCAATTACCATTTCTTTTTGCTCTCATCCTGTTGTTAGAATCTGGTAGGGGTTGAGGGACGAAGTGCATTTTACTATGGGCCAAAAGTCCAACCTGCTATTTTCAAAGCGTAGAGGGCTGCCGAGTATAGGTTTTGCTTGTGAGTGTACTTAGTCTACGGCCTGATCTTAACAAAGGTTCATACCGGATCTTAACAAGGGCAGCAGAAGGGATGTTTCTGGCGAGGCTAGAATAGAATTCGAATAGTTTCCCGCTGGGATGGGACTTCCACCGCAGTCTTGCTAATTTCAGTAGGCATGGCAGAAGAACGGAAAATGCATTGATCAATAGCAATAATAGATCCACCCAAACCAGCTTTCTCGGAGAGGAGAAATAGTGGCTTAGAACCCGCATCAAAGCTGGCAGACTTGTTTCCATCTATTGGGCGGCACCCTTACCCTTCATAGACAACTTCTCGAGCGTCTCGCCAAGCGCACCCACTTCAGTGACCTATATGGCTACTCGGGATTCATCCAAATCCCTTCCACTCAACCCAAGCTAACGAGCCAGAGCAGAGCATCTTAACTTAATGTAATGTTCGACGTTCTTACTTCCGCTTACCAAAGCAAAGAAAGAGTTCTTACTTCCTTCCACAAATTTAGGAGAAACTAAACTATGAGTATGAAAAGAAAAATAGAACTTTGGGATGATAATGTAGTATCATTAGGATCCATCTACAATCACTGGCAAGAAATTACAGGTAAACCCGACTCCAGCTCTTGGCTGGAAAAGCTGCGAAACTACGCCGTCCGAAAGGAATGGACTACGGCATTCAGCGTCATGAAGAATTTGCCCATTGAGGACATAGCCAGGCTGAAAGAAAGGAATAAAATCGAAGACGTTTTCATGTTTGTTAATGACCCTGGAGAAAAGCGGGCCGTTGCCAAATTTCTGGCCCACAAAGGAGTCGACAAGGATACCCTTAAAACACTTTTTTCTCCGGACGTTCTGGCAAACCCCCCGTTGGACCAGAATGAGGAGCCGGAGCCGGCGAGAGATTGGGATCTCAATAAAAGTCCTCGGCTAGAGCTGGATCTCAATAAAAGCCCTCCGCGAGAGCTGGATGAAGCCGGAGACGACGGAGCTGAATAAAAAATAAGGGATATGTATGAATTTGCTTTCTAATACAGCGCAGCGTTGGTAGCTTCATTTCTTGTGCAGAAAGAAGCGAGGCCGCTGCCTCCCTAGGCTGCGGGAAGGAAGAGTGGGTCAGAGGTTGATTTCTTGTTCAAAACTGGAATAGCTCCTAGGGAAAGACACCCATCTAGTCTCCATTCCATGGCGCATTTGCTGCAATTGCATTGTGCTAGAAATGCGGATCCGTCGTGAGAAAATCGATTCTTCCTTTCTGGAGTGAAGAGGCGGAGGTCCCGTTATTCCCATTCCCATATTTAGAAAAGCGATTCATTTCCTCGGACAAGCGGTGCCGTGGTGATAAAAGCCCTTGTTCCTGGTGCCGTAGCTAGTGTTGGGATCAGTCGTGAATCAAATCCTTTGTTGCGTGACTGCCTCAGTCGTATCCACTCCGTTCGTGGAGCTGTCTTTCTTATGCCGGATGCCAAAAGAGTGATGCTAGAGTTCCGACTGTCTATTAGGCAGTGTAGGAGTGAACATTCTTTTATCCAGTGCGAAGCATCCTTGTCTTGCAGTACTTCAGTAAAGCCGGCCACCCCATTGTATTTCATAAGATAGGGATATTCGGAAGGACCCGTTTCGAGTAGATCACGCACCTATTGTATTTAGTGTGATCTTGTGGGAGAGTAAGGCAACGAGTGAGCTACGATTGAGACTCCTTACGGATGTTAGGTTTTTCGAATCACCGATTCCATCGATCGAGAAAGTAAGCAGCAGGCACGAGTAGACCGACTGATAGCAACGGCGAATCAACGCCCGACCCGGCTCTTTTGTCCTTTTGTTCGCAGAAGGGAGATCCTGTGCGCTAGCTATATCAGTTATGGATGGAGCCCTCACTCAACCGACCTGCTACCTGGAAATCCCCAATGCACCAATGTACCAAAGGCACTGTACTTTGAATAGGAAACACTTCCCTACTTCACTTCCTAATTAATAAAGTAGGAGGTATTCGAGTACGGAGGTACTAGACCGTGATTCTGGTCCTGATGCGGACACACCTGTCGACAACAGAGAAGGGATTCAATTGAGAGCGGATAGCAAGATCGAATGAATGGATACTCTGAGATAGAACGAGAAAAAGCAAATTTGATTAATCCTACAAAAGCCTTACAAGGCAGGTAAACTTTATGCAGTATCTGCTACAAAAAGAAGGTTAGAGAACAGGTTCCATCTACTTTATCCGCTTTTGGGCATGAAGAACATGCTTCTTTCTCAATTTATAGGAATCGTTAACCGCAACTCTCCTTTTCAGGCTTGGATTGGTTTTTTGATGCAGTAGAGAAGCCGTTTCCTTTGAACTTGGTCCATCGGACAGATATAGACATGGAGAAGCTTTTCAATGTCAATCTTTCACTACTTTGTTTGGACCTTGCTTCTTCACTTAATGCTTGCTTTCCGTCTTGCCTTTGCTGGGCCTACGATAGGCTCTACTCCAATACGAAATAAGATTGTACATGAAGGTTGGTGAAAAGCAAAAGAAGCAATTGGTTCTCAAATGCCGTGACGTCACCTAGCTTTATTCTAAATTTTTCATTCTATTGGTATGTATAGTGTCTTTCATCTGCTTTTGAATTCATTCTGCCCACAGCCGTTAGGTATTATGACAAAAGGAACCAGCATGTTGCTCCTGAATCTACAGATAGAGAAGAGGGCACGTCTCTTTTTCTAGAAGCCGGTCTATGTTCTTATTCTTAATCTTTTTCTAAAGAAACGTCAGTTTCAAATCACTTCCATTGGGCTGAGCGGGTCATATATGCCTTTTGGCTTTCACCTATGTTATGTATTCTCTCACAATCACTCCTAGCAATAAGTGAAAAGGCGGCTATCGATACTGTCCCCTCCTCTTCTGTGTCTACTTCTCCAGTCGAGGAAGCATACCACCCAAAGCAAGACGTGAACAAATATTAACCTGAGCTAACAAAGCTTCAGAGTCCAGATCATACCAGCCAGAACCTGAGGTGAAGATGTTGATACCAGTCTACCTTAAATGCGTTTTGACATATTTTCGATTACCACAAATCAGGTGATTGTAGCTTACCTTCTCCGTGGCTTCAAGATTATGTATGCTATCTCTTTTGCTTTTTTCTATCTAATATACTATCTACATTCACACGCTTATTCCCAAGTAAAGGAACGAACAAGGAGGGGTGCCCGCCCTCTATGTGTTTGTTCTCTTAGCATTCTAATACCAAACTAGAAATAGGAAATCTACAGACCTTTTGTGGATCTATACGCGCATACGTTTTTGCTTGGCTTTTTCTTCACTCCGTTTTGTATGGCCAGTACCAATTTCCTATGCTAGTTTAGCTCATGGTGGTTCCCCTTTGGGAAAGGGGGTTCACCTTGATCCCAGTTTAGTAGGAATTGTTTGAAACTAAGGAGGTTGATTGAGCAGGAAGTTGGAAATGATCTGAGTGGCAGTAATCTTTTTGATCTAATCACAAAATGTCAATATCGAATTACTGAAAACAATTGAGAGGAAAGAGATAAGCACATTCTATTTATTTTCGAAAGCACATTCTATTTATCAATTGGCATTCGACTAAACGAATAGCATTTCGAACACAGTCTGACTCTTGAATTATCCCTCATCTGTTGACTGACTCCCCTACACTGCTAACGAGGAAGGATATGGTCTGGTAAGGAATGAATTGTAGTAGACACCCACTAATTGTTGAATAGTTCACAAAAGAATGGATTGGATCGAAAGGACTTTCCTACTTGGAAATAACAAGAGAACGAAAACACGGATTTTTCTTTGAAGGAAGCAGATCAATAAAATGAACACATTCAAAGTGTTAGGGAGGCAGTAAGTTCAATAACTAGCTAATAGGCGCTGTCTGTAGGATAGGTTTTAGGTGTTCCATGTCGTCAATTCAATAGTGGCAGATAATATCTAAATCTGTCTATTTTCACGGTGTAGGGCGGTAAATAGTAAGCATGGTGGTATAAATGGGGTAATTCCTCGAATTTCACTGCTTATGGGCTTGCTTCTGGTTCTAGTAGTAAAGTCAAGCTATTAGGTGATCATAGGCGTTAAAGCAAGGAAAGTTTCAATAGGCTTTTGAATAGGGTTGGATTTCACTCACTGGATCAGAGAAAAGCCTGGCCTTTCGTAAAAGCTCATAGGCACTGGCATTCACTCACAGGGTTTTGATAAGTTTGTTTGCACTTTCTGTGGCGTACCACTTTTCTCGATAGCCTTTTTATACATGCTTCTTTCAAAACGGAATGGGTTCATTCACAAGTAGAAAGCAAAACAAGCATCGGATGGGAGGAAAGCTACTTATTGTAGTTTTTTCCTAAACTAGTAACGTAACTAGAATAGTGAACTCTCTTTCGGAGAAGCATATGGAATTGCTTCACTGGCTTGCTTGAAGAGCTTTCTTTACTGCTTAATAAGAGAGTAAGCTATGTCTCCACTCCTTTTCTTGGGACTGGCTAGGAAAGCACAAGATGCCCTAGCCCAAAATCAAACATGGGTTCTAGCTCCTTACACCGACTCCAAAAACATTATTGGATATAAATTGGTATACAAGATTCAAAAGAAAGCGGATGGTTCTATTGAAGAAGAAATCAGTATCCAAATTGGAAGAGAAAAGGTTCTGTAACCTACATATACCATATGGGAACACATTACACCACAAGGAAAATGCCAGTTGAGGTACATGTATGCATCCACTTGCAAATTCGGATGATCCAACGCTAAAAGTATGATATTTCTATTCTCTAGCGCTCCTCATATAGAAAAGCTATCTAGCTCGTCCCTCTAGCGCTCGTAAAATAAATCCTCCTTGTCCGAGAAGGCAACAACCATTTCATTTCTTTAACCCGGATTGCATTATTTAATTTATTTACTACGTCGTGTACTACGTATTGGTTCGCGAATGCGTTGCTTGAAGGAAGGAAGCTGCTTTAGAGGAGGGAAGCCATAGATTGCCGTACCGTATCTACAACTATAGAATGTGCTTTGCCTTTGCCGCTAAATCGTATTGTTCGTATTGCGCTAGGTCTTTTTCGCTAGGTTATAAGCTCGTCATTTCTCTATTCGTAGTAATCCATTCGTACGCTTCGAAAAGTCAACCTCCAAAGGAAGGAACCTATTTTTCTAGGAAGGGTTTAACCAGATGCAGACGAATCCTCCTAGATAATTTCTTTAATTCGCTACGCTCGCTACAGGTAAGGGATAGCGCTAGTGCTACGCTTTAATTTCTTTAATTCGCTCTTGCTCCTCATACTCGAACTAGGAAGCAGGGCGTAGACCAATATTTCATTATCAAAAGCATATTTCCCTGGCGTCAACCCCGGAGGGCGTGGCCCCGCAGGGCATAGAGGGGAACTGGTTAAAACCCTTTGCTTGAATTCTCAATCCCTCTCATCCTTCTGCTTAGACGGGCTTTCTCCCAAGTTTATTTAAAAAGATAGAAGAATAGATCATACTTCAATAAGACAGGCTTTATCTGGTAAAATGCATTCCTCTGCATCTAACTAAAAGGGGTTGCTAATATCTCCCTTGCCACCGAAAGTTCATTCAGCTGAAGTGCGACCAACATGTCACCACCACTTCTGGCGATAGATTGCTCCCCACGCTAGACTGATCGATAGGATCCTTTTGAGACATAATTGCCTTCTTAGGCTATACTTTCTTGACTAAGGAACTTCTATTCTATTTATTGCTTTCTTTGCTCTTGCTGGTCTCGATACAAAGAAAGAAGATAGGCTTCCGTTCTTCTTGATCTTACGCCAACTCAACTAGATTAGCTAGTGACGATAATAGTTTGTTTCAAGAAATGCTTCATTCACCCGAGGCTCTAACTTGACTAAATACGATAAATTAGGGGTGGCTGGTTTTTATACTTAATTACTCCTTGCATGCCCGCCCGGCTCACTACTTCATCTTACCTTGCTTATGAAATTCCTTAGGGCGGCTGGAACGAATGAGACTGACTTTCCTTCTGCAGGTCGTCCTTTCTTATCGGGGATATTTATTTTTTCATGCAGTCCCTGGTCTCATTTTCATACTCCGAAAGAAGGAACTCAACTGGTTTTCTGGGTGTGCCGGTGCATCTGCTATCTACCCAGATGGTAATTCTCTTCAAAATGGAGTATAATAGTAACTTGTGATTTTGTCTGGTATTTATGCTTTCTTCTTTGGTCTCAAATTATGAAATTCAGCGTGGGAGATGTGACGAGATTTCATTCCAGAGGAAGAAAGGGATTATTTCATTGTTGCGGGGACAACATCATCAAAGGTACTGTAAAATGCACAATAGCATGTTGATTTGACTTATTACTTTGCATGATGAATTTCCTAGGTGAACTCATGTAGATAGCAGCAGCTAAAATATATATGGACAACGTGGGAGATGATGAGGGCACAACTCCTGCAAAAGAAATAGAAAATCTTAAGAGGAGAAGATGCAAAATTGGCTCTTGTCATAATCTCTTATATCTTTGAGAAGAGCAGGGGTCTTCTTCCACCTCTACTCCAGGCTGTGGGCACTAGTAAGAGTATCTTCGCCCCCTCCCTCTTTTTCTTCAGGTAGGAAAGAGTAGTCAGCAGGATTTGGCAAGCCGAAGAAGAAGAATGAATTCCAAGTGCTCTCTTCTAAGGTGAAGTAATGACTGAGTCCATGTTTGTCCACCGGAATGGCTGACTTGATCTTCCCATCATCTCTATAATTATCTTTTCTTGCTAACTTCACGGAGACTGAGATCCATGGTATAAACCTATTTTCCTCAAGGTTCAGCTTGATAAGCCGTAGCTTTCTATCTCGCTCTTCTCTTCAGCATTCCATCCCTGGGGCATTTAACCTTGTTTTTCCCTTGTGAGCCGCCTATGTAAATCCACGATCTTTAGGCAAATTTGAATCAATCATCGCTCCAGTGAGTAACGTATTTTTTGGACTTGTAATAATAGCCTTGTCCAGTAGCGAAGTACTAACTTCTTTACTTTGCTTGCCCTGTCCGCCTTTCAGGAAGCCTACTTGGCGATGAACAAGACTTTGAAGGTCGAGTAAACTATTCGAAGGATCGCCGATTCAGTCCTCTTTTTTTATGTTGTAGAGTACAAGTCCGTAACTGGTCTTTTCTTTGGGAATGGTAACCTTACCCCGTGGTCAAACTCTTGTCTTGTGGGTGGTCAATCTCAAACTCTTTATTAATATAGGCGGATATTCTAAGAAGGCTAATAATCATTCTCAAAAAATCCTTGCCTAAATCTGCGCCATCGGTGTCCGTCTAGTGAAGATAGCTAATGGATTCCTCCCCAAGCTTCTTTCTTATTAGTTGCCTCAGCACCCGAGTAATAGACAGTGGGACTAGTTCTTAGTAGGCAAGCACCTCCTTGAGTGTCCAGTGTCAAAAGAATGCCAGGACCAGCCGATCCATCCAAGGTGAATGAGCCGCACGCGCCTCTTGAGCTACTCAATTCTCTCTTCAAGATCTTAGTAATCTTCATCTAGCGCCTAGGTATTTACTCATACCCCGGGTTACACCTTTCTCAACCTCAGTATGTTCGTGACCTTTTGGTTCGTAGTAAAATGGCTGGAGCCAAATCGTGCCTCACACCTATAATACCTGGTGAAGCACTTTCTAAGTTTAGTGGTACACCAATGAACGATCCCCACCTCTATCGTAGTGCTCCCCAATATGCTACTATCACCAGACCAGATATCACCTTTGCGGTTCACAAGGCATCGCATTTTATGCATCAGCCCACTGCACTGGACAGCGTTAAAGCGTGTTCTGCCTTATCTCAAAGGTAATGGCATTCACATCTCGACCCGCTCGCCTCTGGAAAACCATGCCTATAGCGACGCAGACTGGCCCGTCCTTTAGGCACCTTTGGAAGGCAGGGGGCAACCCTGTTTTTAAGGTAAAGTACCCATTTATTCACCCAATCAAGTCAGCAGGATCCACAGAAGCAGTCTTTTCCACCACATCTCCCGGGCCATCGAATAAGATTTGATTTGTTTACGAGCGTATCTTTAGACTAATATTTTCTGAAAGAGCGAAGCAAGCCAGCCGTCTACTTTCCCAACCGAGTATTCTAATGAGCCAAAGCCAGCCGAAGAATCTTTTGGTTGTGTCCCCATGGGTAGTGTCCCTTAGTTTTGAGTATAGCCGGAATTACAAACTTTCAATTAGAATAAATCCGCCTAGAAAAAGTAATTCCTTTTATCGGCTCACCTATTTGCTGATGAATCTTACTTGCTTGTTGGTAGCGGAGGGTTGGTTTTTTCAGTTCCTTATTTGCCCACCTTCTCTACTCGAAATGGTAACCAGACCTTACAATTCAAATCTCTTAGACTAGAGCTCCCATCCCAGGATAAGATTTTTTTTATCTATCGAGCGAGCCAGCTATAGGCCCACCAGCCAGCGCCAGGTTTGGATATGCAAGTTTCGTGCCAGCCAGTCCATGACCCTCCCCGGCAAGTCAATAATCTTTTTCCTCTTCAAGTGAGGAAGAAGTGTCAAAGTCTGTGATCTAAGTACCTGTTCTCTCAGTACCTTACAGTAGTGAATACCCTGTCTTGTTAGAAGGAGATTTTTGCTATTAGATAGCCCCAAACCTTGTCAGTCAGGATTTTAGTTGCTTCTTTGTAGGCGGATACTGAACTCGCTCTCTGTAGGTTATGGGTATCGGGTCAACCTTCCTTATCGGGGAACCCTTCCTTCTCACTCTGCTTTTTGACCAGCTCTTTTGCCGAAGGCTCGCCCACAAAAGCAGAGCTAAGGGTAAGAAAGCTAGTAAGAAGCTGGCTAAAGGACGGATCGAGTAGGAAACCCCATATTTTGGTCATAACATTGATTTGAACTAAAGAAGGAAGTTTTTTTCTGTATAAAGAGAAGGGATTGGAATCACGGTAGCAGTAGAAGTTCACGCCGCTGGCTAGTCGTATCTGGCTATTTGTACATTTGATCAAGATCCAGCTCTTTCCATTGTTTTTTCAGAGCAACACGCCGCAGCCTCTCCCATTCTCAACACGCCGCTGTACATTTCCATCTTGCCTTCGTAATCATGCTAGCAGTGATAATAAGAATTCTATCGTAAGAACACTAGCTGGAGAAGGGAATCTGTATCTGACCATAGAAATCTGTCCATTGTAATAATTCCATCGTCATCTGGTTATCTGGACATTGACATCAGACCAGCTATTTCCATTGTTATCAAAGGCCGGAGTCAATAGGTTTCGTTCACTTAGGACGCTGTTGCCCAACCAAGCCCCATAACCTTGATATCCAAGGAACGCTGTCCAAGGTTTTTCCCCGATACCCGATTCCCGAGCGTTGAGAAATACTGGTTTATTGAGTCAAAGCAGAGTGACCTGCGGCCTGGTGTTAGCAGGCTGAGGACACCAAACAAAAGCTGGAAAAATAAGAACTATATAAGAGTTTGATCGGATTCGCCAACCTCCACTAAATTGATACCTATCCTTTCGCCTAAGATGATCACGAACGAAGACAGAGAATTGCGTAGATAGGAGGAGGAAACGAACCAACCCGGGGCCCCAAACAAACAAAAGGGAATGAGAGAAATGATCGGAACGATTGAGGAAAGAAAGAGAATGGCGGCCCCTTTCCTTTCGCCCAGGGGGCATCGTCGTCGGGGACAGGCTTCGATTTCTATAGTATTTAGATATAGAGATAGATGATGATAGAGATCTAGATCTTTCTATAGATAGATCCTTTGAGAAATTTCTATTGATCCGCTTTCAAGATCTATGAACAAGAGAAAAAAAAAAAAATCCATGTCAAAATAAAAGAGATGAATAGATAGAGCTGAGCCGATAGCAGGACTGGGTACGATGATGGGGCGAGAGAGGGAAAAAAACCTTCGGGGTGGATCGGGAAAAGTGACCTCCGGCTCAGCCCACGACTCCCTTCCCTTCGCATAGCTCAGGTGACTCCCTTCCCCCTTTTTTCCCAGAATGAATTCGCCCGACACGACGAATCCAGCCCTCCTGTCTTTCTTTCTCATTGAATGAACCACTGCCTGGGACGCCCCTATGCCTATGAATTCAATGATTTAAGTAAGGGCCCCGGGAGGAAACTTCGGAAAGAAAGCCTACTGGTTGGTCTGGTTGTCCCCCCGGCGGTGCCCGGGCGGGCCTCGGTTCAATCTTGCCGATTCTACCTAGACATGGCTCAAAACGAAGGGGTAAGGCCAAGTGTTCTTAAAACAAAACTCTCAGTGCACTTCGGAGCACGGTCTTCCGTTAGGTCCTTTACGGACGACGAAAGCCCCTATCACAAGACCAAGCGGATCTCATCCTGCGGAAGTATCTACTCGTAACGGAATTTCAGGTGTCAAAGTGCGGATCTCATATAGTCAAAATAAGAGGGGACGTGCTATATCCGAAACGTACGAAATATAGTAAATATAGTAAATGCAGATGTAGTAGGGGTCGCGAACCGGATGGTACACAACTTGGTTTTGGAAGATATGGCACCAAAAGTAGTAGAGCTGGTCGTCTTTCATATCGAGCCATTGAAGCAGCGCGTCGGGCTACAATCGGACAATTCCATCGTGCTATGAGCGGACAATTCCGAAGAAATTGTAAGATATGGGTAAGAGTTTTCGCAGATCTTCCTATTACGGGGAAACCCGCAGAAGTTCGAATGGGAAGAGGAAAAGGAAATCCAAAATTTCGGTAAGACTTGATCTGAATCGTAGTTCAGGTCCAAGGCGGACCTACTCCTCCTCTCTTTATTTTCTTTTATTGAAATGGATTCCCTTTTTACAAATTTTCATTTTTGCTTTTCTAGTCTTTTTTCGGCTAGTCCTTCCTATTTTACAAGTGGTAATACAATTCACTTCTACTTCATACTTTCTTGTAAGTCTCCCACCAGAGATTCAAAACCCACAGGCTCTAGCTCATTTAGAAGGGCTAAACTTCTATCTGAGCCTTTATGACCAGGATCCGGAGTGGGTTGCGTTCATTCAGCAGGAGCTGAATCACAACACCCCTCTGGAGGACATACCTGGGCGGCTCCGCTTATTTTTAATAGAGGAAAAGATCTCGTGTTTACGACGAGATCTTATCCAAGATTTTATTTCGCAATATAATAGGAGCGAAGCCGTACTTCCCGCCGAGCCCTACCTTTTGGAGCAGGCGCTTCGTTCCTATTTAGATTATGTTCGTGGAACAGATAATTTCTCCATTCTCCAGGCAGCTTATCAGGATCTGCGGGAGAATGAGGGAGGATCTGCTTTTTTTTCAAAAGTCGTTTCGTACAACCGTGATTTCCTGGAAGCCCAAAGCGCCAAAAGGACGTGGATAGAGGCGGAACGGAGATGGTTGTATAAACGAGTAACAGATGCTACTGCAAGGCTCGAAAGAGCTGAATTCCTACATACACAACTAATCTTCCAATGGGAAGATCAACAAAGGGAGAGGAGTATTAATATTAATGATATGCCGCTTGGATCTGCAAATGACCAGGCGTGATCAGTACCTTTTGAATTAACTCAGTGATTTTGCAGACGGAGGAGAGGAAATGAAAGCAGAAGAAGTTATCGAAACTCGGAACCACATGTTCAATCTTTTTTTAGCGGTTTCCCCAGAGATCTTTCTCATTAACGCAACCTTCATTTTGCTCATTCATGGAGTTGTATTTAGTACCTCTAAGAAAGATGATTATCCACCGTTAGTTAGTAATGTGGGTTGGCTTGGATTACTTAGTGTTGCGCGCCTAGGAGGGCAGCGCGCTTGGGATGCGGAGGAGCTATTATGGCCCAGCTCCCTAACCTAATGCGGCCGGACCGCAGGGAACCTTAGCATGGGGGGACGTCCTAATCCTTTTGCCGCCGCAAGGCTGGCTAATCGTACGCAGCAGGAGCAAGGGAACTCCCCTGGTTT
>Ga0209372_1000473_pt1 | contig 18075 bp, 14 predicted proteins | sample AgamicAtPe_FD_187170 | JGI IMG/M metagenome (GOLD analysis project Ga0209372, IMG submission 187170) | Agave microbial communities from Guanajuato, Mexico - At.P.e (SPAdes) (version 2) | ecosystem: Host-associated > Plants > Phyllosphere > Phylloplane/Leaf | place: Guanajuato, Mexico | collected... | reverse complement strand
AAATAGCGAAATTCTTGGGTCATCTCAATGGGTTCAGAAACCACACGTTTCTCTGGATCATCATAGCGTACTTCCACATATCCACTCAGAGGAAAGTCTTTTCGTAATGGATGACCCTCGAAACCATGATCTGTTGATATACGGCGTAAATCCGGATGATTGATGGAAGAAACACCAGACATATCCCATACTTCTCGCTCCCACCGGCCGGCTGATGGAAATGGACTGACTACCGGAGATATTCGTGTTACTTCGTCTGCACTTGTTTGTACACGAATGCGTGAGTTATACCGAGTACTCAGTAAATTATGGACAACTTCAAATCTTCGTTTTCGAGAGGGATGATCAACTCCGCAAATATCGATCGAAACTTGAACCCGTGTATAGGTATGCAATTTTAGAAAGCACAACAATGGAAATGGGTAGTCAGTATTGGTATAAGATCTATTCCCATGTTCCGATCTTTCCATTTTATGTACCCATTTCTTGGGGAAAGTCTCCCAACTATATTTGAAAATGGATTGGTTATCCATAAATATGAAGAAAGCGTCGATTTTGGTTCCGCTTCTTGCTCTAAAAATTAAGAAAGACTTGTCGGAAATCGCCGGTTGGGTTGGTCCGACCAAGAAAGGCATGGGAGTAGAGAGGCGTTGCTTGGGCTAAGTAAAGCTTGGACCGATTCCGGTAAAGACTGGCTACCTATAAAGATCCCTCACTGCACACTTTCTATAGTTCTGTATCCGGGATCGGCTGCATGCTATAGTTATGAATCGGGTATAGAACCCAGGATGCTTGTTCCCAATTCCGAATCCTCCCAACCATGTTTGTTTTCTTTTTTTTTTGCTTCATTACGTTATATAGGCTCGCGATTCGCGCTTTGATCGTTCGTTATGGACTGGTACCAAGATCGAGTCCTAGGCAAGCCGACCTCATTTTCACAGCCAGCACAGTCACAATGAAAATGGCTCCTTCTTTAGTGACGAAAGTCTTCCAAAATGCCTGAAGATTTCCGGTACCTGGAATCCCTAACAGGAGGGATGTTCATTCAGTACCGATTCTTTCTTATAGTACCGTTCAGGGAGTCACGAAGCGGAGTCACTTGGAAGACTATTTGCCGGGCTGCCCACCTAAACCAGAGGCAGTTATAGATGCTATAACGAAACATCAGAAGAAGGTATATCGACGAAATCTATGAAGAGGACAGGCGATGTTTTACTACCAATCAAAAGTTTCATGTTGGACGCAGTACTCATACTGGAAATTACGAAAAAGGATGACTCTATCATCAATCGCCATCTACTTTGGAGATACCTTCTGAAGCATTTTTCAAAGAAAAGAGTGAAGTATCTTACCACTAATTAGTGAATCAGGCAGGATGTTTTTGTGCGGAATAACAAACAGCGGGTCAATCTAAAAAAAAAGTAAATGTTAAATCCCCGTACGAATTTCAATGTGGGAGAGATCAAGAAGATGCAGGGTCGTTCATCTGCTTGGCTAGTCAAGCATGAGCTAGTTCATAGATCTTTTGGCTTCGATTACAAAAGAATAGAGACTTGACAAATAAAGCCCGAGGATTGGTACTCCATTGCTGTCATCTCATTATATATTGATATAAAAAAATTTATACATTCCAGTGTGTCTATGATGTAGCACCAGGCGGATTGTTAGCTAGTGTGTATCATCTTATGAGAATACAGTATGGTGTGGATCAACCAGAATAGGTATGCATCAAAGTCTTTGCCCCAGGGAGGAATCGAATCCTGGAATCCCGTCATCTGGATTTTTCAAAATCCAGATTTTCGACGAAAGGGAATCTCTTATGAGTTTCATCCACGCCTGAAACGTATCTTGATGCCTGAATTGATCGGTTGGCCCCTACGCAAGGAGATTCTATTGCCCTGCCCCCAATTTTCTATTAAAAAATAAAAAGAGCCCAAAGCCCCAATGAGAGCCAAAGAAAGTAAGAATATTGGGGGGCCAGCCCTTCTTTTGATGATCCCACTTAACCTTCAGGAGCAGGCGATGAACCAGACTGGTACTGGTTCAAAGTCTTGGTCTCATGTCAGGTAGGTGCTTCTTCAATCGGAGCAATCAAAGAAGGAGGGGATTGGACTTGACCGACCATAGGTAGAGGGCAGCGAAAACGGAAGTTCTTCATCAAGAGGAAAAGAGAGGGATTGAAGGACCTCTTCAAGCGAACGTCATGTGTCCTCGCGGGAAGCCCGAACTTTTCTTTATTCACAGGGCTCAATCGACTGATAAAAGAGGGATTTCATATTTTATTAAGCTCTGTATTTCCTCCTAGATAATGCATCTGCGCGTCAAAGAAGAGTAGCCCGCCCAGTAAATAAAGGCACTTGCATTTAGTCTCCAAATCAATAGACGGTATAGATTCACTTTCCGCCTTTCCTTATGTAGAGGAAAGGCTTACTTATCGAGCTTCCTACCACTGCTTTGATCACTGACGGGACGGAATCCGCGATTCGACTTGATCCACTAAGCCCGGGGTATTTTATGGCTTACCGACGGTTTTCCTTCGTAACCAGACGGAGATTTTGTTCCACTTTATGTGGGGCATACTTTCTCTTTGACTTCCTAGTGGGACTGCACGCGACGACTCTCATTTTTTTTTTTACGAAAGACCTTCTTATTGACGACCGCCTGGCCTCATTTATCGATCGAGGAAAGATGAGATCGTCGGGCATAACTACTCCCGTTTTCCTTCGTGGCGGGGCTTCGACAACTCACCCCTCTTCTAAAAGCCTTATTTATGTAGTACTGTCCCCTCACAGCTCAGCCCATTACCTTTTATTCCTGGCTCAGGCTAGTTTACTGCTCAAGGAAACTCGAGATGATTTTCGGAACCTTTCCTTCTCCCTCAGATGACAAGAAGGAGGATGATTGGCTTCGCAACTCTTCCTTTCCTTTGGATGATTGGCTACGCAACTGTCCCTTCTTTCACCGGAGTCAGGTCTTCCAATACCCGAAACAGCAAATGCGGAAGCGCAGCCAAGTACTGAAATAGGAGTTGGTTCACTTGCCCTTGATTGAGCCGATCAGTCCTTGTTGACCTTTTGAGGTGAAGGGGGAAGACCAATAGCGCTTTCTTCAGCACTCGTGGGAGAAAGGGCTCCCTTAGGGAAGAAGGGTTCTCGCTTTGGAGGTAGAACTCTCAGCGGGATACAAAATAGGGGGTACTGTGGTGCTCTAGAGAAGAGGGGTTCCCTGCCTTAGGGAAAGAAGGGTTTGGTCTTTCAGTTCCAGTACAGACAGTCCACTCAATGAAAGTGAATCTATTTGGTAGAGGATCCTCAGCGAGTTATCCCTGACATCAGTCTGCCTCTGCTCTACTTTTGTAATAGCCCTTCTTTACTGGATCAACCCGAATAGAAGCTCAACCCGAGTAAGTAACTCAATCAAGTAGTATAAAAAAGTCAAATTAAAAAAAGAGAATTTCCTGGACCACCAGCAATAAGCCTCGTCTAGTTCTGTTGATAAAGAAAAGGTGCCTTTACCATGTCAAATATCTCTGGTTGCCAATAGACGTTTTTTTTTGCTTTTTCTATCCCCCCGCTTTCCCCTCCGGGGGAGTCAGTCAGCAAGTTTTGCAATCAGGAGTGGTGAAGCCGAACCGGCTTGCTTTTTGCGGAGAAACTCTTTTAGGGAATTTCTAAAAACCTAAAAATCTGTCAACTCCACTTACTACTTTTTTTGTCCTCTCGTAAGCGGTCAAAGCAGCCAGAAGTCGCTTTTCTCTACCTGTGAGAGGCCAATAAAGATAGAAAGAATAAGGGTGAAAAAAAAAAGTAATTACTTCGTCGATTGATTAAGGAATCCCTCTAGACAAGTAGTCCAATTCGAAGAGGTAAAGGCATTCTCTTATTTCCTGGACCAAGTCCGCAGAAAGGAAGGTCTTAAATGAATCAGTGAGCCGAGCCAACGAAGCCTTACGCTTTGATTGACCTGACGAAAGAGGGAATCAAGCCAGACCTTTGGTCAACCCAATGAATAGTCCTTTGGATATACCGTCACCTTTGAACTTGTTTTGTTGTGATCTGCCTTTGAAAAATAAAAAAAGGCTCGAATGGTACGATCCCTCCGTCACCCCAGAATGAAAGGGGCGATCTCGTAGTTCTTGGTCTGTGAAGATGCGTTGTTAGGTGCTCCATTTTCCTATTGAGGCCGAACCTAAACCTGTGCTCGAGAGATAGCTGTCCATACACTGAGAAGGGATGTATGGATTCTCGAGAAGAGAGGAGCCGACCGATTCTTTCTTGTTTTTCGGGGAGTTTGGGGATTCTGACGTTTCTGTGAGAAAAAGAAAGGAGTTCTTCTTGTACGAATAAAGTGATTCAATCACTATAAGCAAAGAATGAAGGAAGCAATCCCTTCCTTCGCCCTCCCTTTTCCTTGGAAGATGTATCTGATCGAGAATCCGCGCCAAGCAAGGCGTGTTCTGCCGCTGCGGACCGGGAAGAACTGACAGATTCAGGTCTGTCTTCCGAAGTACCTATTCCCGTATCCTAGAAAGAGGGTGAAAGCTGGGGATGTAGAGTACTTGCTTGCGTTTTCCACCTACGTTACCTGACGTGGGTAACCTCCGGAAGTCACCTCCCTTGGGTCGGTAGTCACCAGTTCTGATTCAAGGGATGACTTGATCGGACAACAAAGAATTGCAACTACAACCACTAGATCGTCGAAGGAACTTGTTAAATAAGAAGAATAGGAATAAGATTGGTCAGCGCGCTAATCAATTGGTGGGACACCACACCGGACAGCAAGTCACAAGGCAGTCTTCGACCTCTTAACGAGCATCAAAGAAGTGGGTCGCCGAGTGAACTCGGGACCCTCTCCTCGGATTCAAATCTCTTTATAAAAGAGGTTCCCTCGTTGGTGAAGGCTCTTCGGATCGCTAGGGCAGAGCATCTTTCTATGGTGTATGTGTCCTGCTCATCTGATCGGTTCTCTGCTGGGAGTGATGGCAAGCGAGCAGCGCGTGCCGGCTTATGCTGGAACATCAGAGACGGACCCTTTAGAAAGACTTCGATGACACGGATAAAGCAAAGCCTAGATTTCCAGGTAGAGATTCAAAATTTCTCATATTCGAGTTGACGAACGAAACGAAGAGACCATGTTCATAGGTTGGTTATAAGGCGTAGTGGGTGTGATTGCCCCCCTTTCTATAGGCCCTCTTTGAAAAATGTGAACTTGTCGAATCCTCTTCTTTCTCAGATCTGCGATCGAATGCTTATAGCTTGGGGATAGAGTAAGGTGATTCACATCCTATACTGGGCGGGAAGTATGTGAAGATCGAGAGCTTTCTCCAAAGTCTTCTGTGATTCAAAACCGGGAGAGAGTTGTTTCGACGGCTCCGAACGAAGGGAAGAAGTCTGTCCGGCTTAAAAGAGACTCGCAGATGGAGTGGACCCGTGTCCACCTTTTGGTTAACCAGAATATCCTTTCTCTGAGATTGCAGTTGATCGATTCGAACCTGCATCTCCTCCGGATCGATAGCCGGCATCGGAGGAAGGGGTGTGAGAGTTAGCGGTTTGATGCATTTTACTAGTGTAGTAAAGTGGAAGAGATCCCCTCAAATGTGAGGGTGGCTACAAGGCAGGAGCCGACGCTCTAAAGACGAGAGGCAATCCCGTCTGAAGGCAAGCAGCATGCAAAGAGTGTCAGGCCGAGCCGTAAGAGTAATGTAGTGGTAGCCGTAGTAGTGCCGGTTGGTAAGAGCAGCTTTAGAGATGTTTGCTATCAGGTAAGAAAGAGTCGCGTAAGCAAGCCTTGGTTCAAGCAGTCTCCGACGCTTGTTCTTCCAGCGGTAAGGAAGCGAGAAAGTAATCTTTCGCTCTCAGTCAGGACCGGGGAAAGGAGTCGAATGATACCATCCCTTCTGCTTTTAGGTAATAAGAAAGGTAGTCAGCAGCATATGTTTGAAGCATATGGCTTTCTTCAGTAAGGTCAGTTCGCGGTAACCATAGAAGAAGAATCCTTGTTTGAACTGGGAGTCTGTCGAGGCAGTAAGCGGGAACAGCCCTGTGTTTAGTAGTCCGATAGCCAAGCATAATAATCAACCTGCGGCCTTTTTTTTATCGAATAGGAGAGTCGAGAAAGGCTTATTGCACGATCCACCCGCGGAGCGGAAAAATGCTGCATAAGAGAGTAGGAGGCGGGCTCCTGCCCCGGAAGGAGGTGCACACCCATGACGGAACATATGCTGACGGCCTTTGGTGGGTAAAGAGAGAAGTCAATGGAGAAGTCAAAAGCCGTGTTCGCTTGGATTTCTTCGTACCATTCTGTCATCGATCACTGCTGGATCGGTTGGTGAGTCACCCAAAAGCGTCGAGAAAGGTCCAGAATATCTTTTTATATGATCAGCGGTCTCATTGTTGCTATGCCCTGCATCGTGTTCGTGTGTGTTTATTGAGCTTTCTTCACTTCAGCGCCATGCACTTTGCTTCGCTTTATAGAAGAGAGAGACCGTTGGGGCTTAAGGGGAGTGAAAAAGCAAGCGCAAGCGATAGAAAGTACCGTCCCTCGCGCGAACGCGCGAACTCCCCGAAATTGGTGAGATCATGAGATTCTTAGTTAAAGAAGGACCAACGACGATCCGGTACTAAAGGATAAGGATAAGAAGGAGTAGGAGGAGCTTTCATTGAAGTAGGGCTTCTTTGAAGATCGAGGCCGTAGGTAGGACAATTACGCCATTCGGAAAAAGTCTTCTACAGAGGGAAACCCTTTCCCGAGTAAGCGGAGAGGAAAGATCTCCAGAGATTCCGGTGTCATTCCATTCCAGTGGCTCGACCAGTAACCACTGGCGAAAACTCAAAAATCCATGGTTTCCCGGCCCATTTCGACCGACGTTCCGGAACCGGAAAAAAGAAGCGGTTTTTCGCACAGCTTGCTCATAGTGCAGGTCCCACTTGTATATCGTATTTGGCCGAAGAAGCATCGGACAGGTTGGAGTTCCTACCTTCGTCGGGACTCCATGGACCAAGATCTGCTTTAATTATATGGGCAATACCGATCTACTTTAGTAGATCATATGGATGTATAAAAAGCTTCTTATTTTGAGGAATTGGAAACATCTCTTTTCCATTTCCATTTACCCAGTTCATATCTTTGTTTCGTGTGTTCCCGGGAGGAATTCGATCTCTTCAATTTCGGGATACCACCTAAATAACTGCGGCCAAAAAGTTAAATAGGTCGGGAAGAAAGAGTCTGAGGTCGGGTCGGACGACATACATCATCGGTTGGTCCCACCACCACTAGAGATTGGACATCTATAGAATCTATCTTAAAAAAACAAAAAGAATCGGAACCGGCTGATAATGACGGAGTTCGTCACCACCTTTTTTAAAGGGAAGAGGGGGACTCTGCAAGAGATTTGTCACCCTGTCGATGATGAGCAATCTCCTGCTTCAGCTCAAAAACTATTGCAATGTTGTTCTGTTCTGAGTAAGTCTCTACCACGGAGTCCCATATCTCCTTAGCGGTATTTGCAAACAGTAGGCCATCGCGCGAGGGTAGGTTCCATAGAGTTGAGAAGCCAAGACATCACAAGAGGGTGTTCAGCTTCCCACTCTCCAACACTCGGATCTGTGTGTGGTGGCTCAACAATTGTGCCGGTAACATATCCCAACTTCTTCTTTCCCGCAAGATAAAGCTTCACAGCCCGTGACCATGGTAGGAAATTTATGCCATTTCACGTGATTGTTGTTATTTGGAGACCTGGGTTCTCCACCACGTTGGAAACCCTACTATTATCCTCCACCCCTTTCCGGACATATCAAGGGAAGTCGACGACATTTCATCCCCGGTACCCTATTGACTTTAACAAGCACAATTCCTTATGGCCTGACGACCTAGTTTAGTAAGGAAAGCAAAAGATAATGTTACGTAAAGCCCCAAAGCAGACGAGGAACTTCCATTACAGAAAGAACAGGACTGTACCGCCAGACGCCCTAAAAGCGCAAGAGAGAGAACCGTCCCCAATGTAATGCCCTCAAACGACGGGTCGATGTGAACCATGCCGTAGGGGCTCCATTTACAATCTACAGCATGGATCTGCGGGGTTGGTAGTCCGACGTCGGACGTGATATTTCATTGCCTTCTTTTTGCGCAACAACGCGCGAGACCTCCCTGTCATGGGTGTTGGTGTTTCTTTCCTCGTTCTTATCTCCGGATTCCTTCTATGCACCCTATCAATAAGTGGTTTAAATTCTCTGATCGATAGCCCTTTTCCATACAGGGGAAGACCAAGGTGGCGTACAGGTCCCTTAGCTTCTTTCATACTCAATGACCTGGAAATGAATCCATTGGATGAACCTGACTCCCGAAAATGGTATGGATGAATTGATCATTATATAGTCACTGGTGCTCGTTCAGCTGGGTTCTTATGCTTGTCATCTATCTAATGAGGACTCATCTTTGACTTAAATAGGAAGAATTGGCTTTCATCGGGGTGCCTTTTACGGGTAAGACCCCCTTCTTTTGCTCAGCAGCAGCCGTGCGCGTGTGGACTGCCCCAATCTCACGGGTCATTGTCTTTCTTTCCATCCGTCTTGCCCATCTCTGTCTTCAAACATAGGCCTATATCTTGGTCCGAATGGGACCAGTTCACCAAAAGCTTACGTCAGTATGATCATTATAGGATTCCCCTGGATCGGCAACTAGAACCGGTTCACGCCCATCTACTGCTGAAGTAGTCCATAAAAGATTGCTCAATGCTGTCACGACTGGTACATTCCACCCCCGTCGGCCTTCTTTATAATAGATATCATCTTCTTTGATCTCCTAATTATAGTGGTACGGTGGAAGAATCGTCGTATTGGCATCTCCAGCCTGAAGCCATGTAATGCGAGATTGATCTTTCCAGAAAAGTTCTTTCGACGTGCAATCACAAAGAGCATGGACAAGTATAGCACATAGAATGGGAAGCTTGCTCACAAATCCCCAATATATGCCAATCGCGGTTCCATCGTCCCAATATATAAATACGGAAGAAGGACTCATCCCGATTGACACACGCCGGATGATACACCTTCGGGCATCCCCTACGATCGCAGACGACGAGACCGTCACTGGAGGGTTACTTGCAATTATGCTTCTGCGGCGGGTGGCCGGATTCCTTTTCTATGGAACCCGGTGAAGCTTGGTCTTTTGTTTTTTTTGTTGCTGGTTATCCACTGTGAGGTCCAGTTGGTTGATTCCAGCGACAGGTTTGATCTTTCAGTTGGTGACAATTGCCATATCGAGTGTTGGGGTCAGTTGGAGCAGTTGGCGAGGAACAAACACGGACCGTCGGGTGGTTCTAGGTGATTTCAACTTCCTCAGATTCAGCCATGAGAAAATGTTCAGTGATCATGTCACTATTTCTGCTATGGACGAGTCCTCCTGCTGCCTTGATAGCATCGGGCTCTCCTTTCTTTCTTTTAAGCATTTACAACGCTTTAAGCCCAAAAGCACCTTGCTCCCCGGTCAGTCCCTGTTTGGTTGGCGGAGGTAGTCTCGGTGAAAAAGAAAAATGGAGACGATTGAACGACTGTACCGGCAGCGTGCCAGACGTCAGCCCTTATATGAAGCAGAAGTTGAACCCACGGATGCTCCCTTTATTTCGGCTGCTTACCCCACTGCTCTCTTGAACCAGTGCAACCATCTCTTTCACTGTCGGCTACCTAGCCTTATTCTTCCTGTCGAGTAGGCTTTGATTCCTCTTCCCCCTCTGCTTTGTCCCTTTCTTCTCTCCTTTTATAGCTTATTCCCTCGGGGGTGGCTTCTCTCTTTTCTTCCTTAAGACTCCTTTTGTGTCTGCTTTCTTTCCTATTGCTTGTGTTGTGCCAGTTGAAGGGGACGGTGCTATTCCAACTCCAGATAAATAGAAAGAGTAAGTAGAGGAGAATGATAGAGGGGAAAGGATGGTTGGTTGAACCGGGCGATAGCTCAGAGGCGGCTCATCCCGCTCAACCGCTTCCCGATCGAGAGCGAGAGAGTGTTTGCTCGGAGTCTATTCTCAGGACCCGCCGTTCCATATGACGGATGACGAGAGATATTCGTCTATTCAAACCCGTCTTTGGTACTGCTTGGGCAAACGCCCATACTATGTTCATGAAAAAGCCTCTTTCTGTGGAGAAAAGTTGGATTTTAAAGGCTCTTTTCTCATTTTTGCTCTTGACGACCTTCCAATTTTGAGACGCGCGCGATTGTCACCGGGTTCGTCACTCTGGACCCCGGTTCGTCGGAAGATCGCCCTCTTCTTCTTCGTCAATGGTCCCCGTCCCCGGGTTTCCCACTTGTTAAGGACCTTCTGACGCTCGGTCCCGGTTTTGATTAGACTACCCAACCTGAGGCTCAACTGGTGGACTCCGACGATCATCGGACTCCGGGAGAGTTCCGTCGGCAAACCGTTGTATATGGACGAGCTCCCGGTGTCGAGGTCGAGACTGACGTATGCAAGAGTTTGTGTTGAGATTGGTGTGGATGCGCCTCGCCCGGGGGTTGTTGACGTTTATGTCAATGGGAATTGTTACCAACAGGCCATCCAATACGAGTGGAGGCCTGACTCTTGTCCGGGGTGTAACTCGTTTGGTCATGACAAATCTCAAGGCCCGAAACTTGTTGCTCCGACCTTCCTGCCACGTCAGCCTCCGTCCGCGTCTTTGAAGAAATCCCTCGTATCCGCTAGACTTCGTAGTATGACCTCACTTAGTGAAATAGGATAGATACGGAGTGTTTCTTCCTTACTTAGCCAAATCTCGGCTCCTTTCCCCTCGTATAACCCACTTAAATCAATCTGGCCTTCGTCACTTTGTAAATCTCCTCCCGATGTCTTTCACTTTCTCCAATTACCTCTTTCTCCTCACATGCGACGAATGGACCGTCAGCCACGAGTTGTCCGGCCTAGACGCTGATAAGGCGAAGACAGCTGGGCCCTGTCGATCTCTGTTCTTGCGCGAAAGTCTCAGAAAGACCGTCGCTTTGCTTCCTTAATTAGATTGACTCGTCAAGTTAGAGATTAGATCGTAGACCGATGTCGGATTATTTTCCTTCACAGCATGGCAATCCCCTTCCTGTCACGCTGGACAACAAAGGGGCTGTCGGCTTATATATAGTTCCAATCGTCGAACTTTCCTCAGCTTCAATTCTGCTGTGACCACCAAAATGGAAAGACGTCGGATTCAATGTACTCTATAAGCTCGATGTCCTGATCATCTAAATTCAATGGAGGGAGGAGTCTGAAAGAGGGGATCGGACTGAGGAATTGAAAGTGAGGACGGCGGTTTTCAATAGACACCGAGTAAATAATCCGTTTGGGCGGTCTTGTAGTCGGCTCGGGGATTCGCGGTAGATTGTCTCAGGTAAAGGCTGAACTTCTTTCGTAGCAGGTCCACCAAGATCAGACGTCACGTGGCATGATACGAGGTCGACTTTCACGTGCCTTAGAGTACCAAGCAGTTATAAAAGAATTGATCAGTCTTCCGCCGCAATGCTCATTCTTTTTTCAGTCTAACCACTACTCAAGAGACCTAAGAAAGATTACTTTGAAAAAGTGAAGAGACCTAGCGCAGTCTAACGAACACAAAGTTCTTACCGAAGATCAGGAGCACTCGATCGTCAGGGGTTACGTCTTTTGTCTTCTCGTCTATTGGCCCTACAGGAGTGGAATACCTCTTTCTAAACAATAAAAGCCTCGGTCGTGCTTGAAGTTTCTGAATCTTCCATAAAAGTCGTTCAACGGAGGCTTTTTCTTGCTCAAGCTATTTTCAGCAAGTTTGAGACCTAGATCCGAATTCGTCATTAGAAGTGGTTTTGAGGGAAGGAAGGATTCCTTTTTGATGGGGACCTGTGGGGAGAGGTCGTCGGGCCGTTTTCAGTCGACAATACCCCAACTCAGACTGCAGCTCCCGGTGCTAATCATCTTGCCTCGTAGGTGAACCGTGAACGGAGCCAGCCCAAGGCAAGTCCACAGAGACAAAGCACCACATAGGGAGAATCATACCCTTTTTCGGCAATCAAAGCGTCAGCGTCAGCAGTTTTTTTTTTCAGCCAGACTTAATGGGAGATGCGAGCCGGGGTTATTTAGGCTACGGTGGACTTCCGTGAGATCGGGTGCACTTATAGGCTGAGGTGCACGCTAACCACATACATATATATATAGTCAACTTTGTGAGGCCCAGTTCGCGTTTTGATACGGCTCTTTCTTTCGACATTGGAAGCAGATTCAGATCTGGCTATTTGTCTTCGTGGGAAGGTTTCACGCAATTCAATCCATGCATGCTTTTCACTATAAAAATACGATTTGTTATTGTCTTTTTCGAGAACTTTGAAAAAAGTCCATTGATGTGAACGAGATGAGTGGCTTTGGTGCCATACTGATGCTCTATTCCAAGCGCTTCACTCTTATGCCTTCCATAAACGTCGGTATTAGCTTTCAATAAGTCTCTTTCTTTTTTCAAGCGGCTTGACACAGTAGTTCTTTTTCCTCCGTCAGGTCTGCCCCTTCTTTCGGTACTGGAGAAGAGTGTCATCCATAACGTCACTTTTTTTCCACGCTTCTTGTTGAAAGGAGGAGGTATAAGGCCAAAAAGACGGGGGTGACATAATCTGCCAGTTCTCATTCATTGGAGAATAGGATGTAAAATCGAATGGATGGGCTTAATATAACATATATCCCCATCACGCTCGAAAGTTATAAAAGCGACTTTTTATTTGCTTGACATTTAGGACCTCAAAGTAGCACTCCGCCGACAACTGAGTACCAGTTTTATTTACCACCAAAAGTAAGTATGTGAAATGACATTGAACTATTTATTTCATAACCTTTCTTTTTGATATTATCAGTGCCATGCTGTATGTCTATATCCCATGCACTTCATGCTACGCCCTTTTTCGCCACGACATTCGTCAGAGGGTAGACGAAGTGAAGCTCGAGTGATCAGTCGAGAGTGGACTATATTCAGCCAGAGTGATTAGTAAAGGTTGAGTTCCAACCATCTCGACCTATGAAAGAGTCAAGCCCTTTGCAGGTGATTGGAGCCCGACAAGCAATCTGTCGTGGTAAGGTAAGATGCATTACAAGCGGAAAATTAGGGCTTTCCAAACGAGCCTTTTCTCGTCTCCGGTAATTAGCAGACCTCAACGTTCTGGGCTTTTAGAAGGTTTTGGAGTTATGGGGCGGCCCTCCTTCTGGTTGTTGAAGGCCTTTTGCTGCTGGTCTATCCCGCCCGTCCCGGTTTCAGAAATATGCCATCCTTTCTCACTTCGATCGCCTCGGTACCGTTAACATTGGAAGAGAGTGGAAGAGCTTATTTTACACGAAACCAATCCGAAAAGAAAGAGGGCGGGGAAAGGAAAAGCCATCTTTCTTTTCGCTGTGTCGGGATCACCACACATCTGAATCGGAGTAGGGTCGAGAGATGGGTATTCCTGTCTTATAGGGAACAAGAAATTCGAAGCCTATATAACCCGCTACGCCCTTCATTCCTAACCCGCCTCATTTTGAAGAGATTTCTTCCCCGCGATCAGTACCAAAGGAAAATGTCTCTGAGAAAGTTTTTTTCTCGTGCCAGGGAGACGCCCTGCGAATCTTTTGTACAACCGGTTGGTGAGTCTTCTACTCCGGCTGATGAGAAGAGAGCACCCGTTTCGTCTCCTATTGGTAGCAAGTCTGCCACTCCTGAGAACGTCCCTGTTCAGTCCGGTTCTCAAGCCGGTACTCCTGTCGCTCAGTCGATTCCCGAGGTTGAAGAGAGAGACAGCTCCGCTTCCTCGTCTCTGAAATCCTCGAAAAGGATTGTTTTGGTCTGAGTCTCTTCCTTCTGCCCCTGTTGTACCTCTCCTTCCGGAGGCTGAGATCGTCGGCTGAGGCCAAGGAGCTTGCTACGCCCTTTGCGTGTTCTGTGTCGGTCAAGGATACCCCATTGGCAGTTGACGCCGAAGTTTTGAATGACTTTGAAGGTTGTTATTCTGTGCAACTGGGCCCTCTCTTTCCCAAGGATGAAAGCCGGTTCGAGCCTTACTCTATTGGCGAGTGTGGTCAGAGAATATGCATTCATGATGATCGGGTATAATATATTTAGAAATCATAATATAAAAATATATTTATATTATGATTTTTACCGGTTTTACTGGTGGTAAAAAACCGTCTTCTTTCCTTTTTTCAGAACGTCGTATCAAAGTCTGTTGAAAAAGGTGGACCGCATTGAGTTGAAAGTCGGTCCTCTGCAGAAAGAGAGGGACGATCTTAAAGGAGAGTTGAAAGGGGTGAAAGAGAAAGCCAAGGAAGCAAGAAAGTAAGACTTTCGTCGGGAGAAAATAGGAGCGTATAATGTACAACTTACGAATGAGAATTCCCGTTTGGTGGCTGAGGTGAAATCACTGAAGGAAGAGTCGGTCAAGCTTCAAAATAAGGTGGCAAAGTACAAAGGTAAATTCGACTCTTCGGAGGCTAACGTCGAGATTGAAATAAAGAGGGCCGACGATGCTGCTCGACGAGGCTGCCCCCTATCTTCAATTAGAAGAGTATGTCAAGGCAGAAAAGGAGAGGATGGAGATCAAAAGTCGTTTCGACCTGGATGCCACCCTTCGTTCTCCCAGTCGGGTGTATCGTGAGATCATTGACGATTTGCTGGGAGACTTTAGGGCACTGAAGGACCGGCTCGTGGACGAGGTCCAGGTGCCAAGGGAGCAGTTACCAGTGACTCCACCTCCTTCTGCCTTATCGGTTAGAGAGAATGAGGAGGAAGGCGAAGAAGTCGTGTCCCAGGTAGCTGAAGATGTCGCCCCCGGTGGGGTTCGTCGAAGTTGGGCAGGCGGGAGGGAAGGGAAGCCTTTCATGATGTTTTTCAAGCATTTTTATCGACTGTTCACATGGATTTCGAAAAGGTCGCGGTAGTCAAACATTCTTTGCTCAAGTGGAGAGTTGGGGCGAGGTGGGAGCCGTACCCTATGGAGAGCATAGGGCATTGTATTCGTTCATATCATGCAACGGACTACTGTATCGAACTCCTATGAGTTAATACGCCGGCCGCTGAAAGACTGACGCAACTCGGCCGGGTTGGTATTACCAGTCCTACCCTCCTTATCCTTAGCGGGGTCTACTTCCTTTGCGGTACCTACCTCTACTTCCTTGCCCGCGGCGGGGGAAGCATGCCGGGAGCAAAGACGATGGATCTTGTTTATTTAATTTAGTAGTTCGCTCAGTGGATCCTTCGTTGAAGCAGCGGCTTACTCATAACCACCTCGGCCATCACCGGAGGCATAGACAGTGGCTTTTCGAGCAGCAGAACCGGTAGAACTCCCATCTATGGCAGTACCAGCAGCGGTGGATCCCGCATATATACTTACCTGCATTATTAGATCAGGTCGAGGTCCGCAGAGGCGGGGCCAGAGGCTGGTACCACTTGGGGATATGGAAGCGCAGGCAGCAACGGGGATAGTGGCTTGGGACCCCGAGTGAGCCAGCAACATCAACGGTTAAAAAGATGTTATTACCTGTCGACAAATCCAGACACAGAAGTAGATCCTGTAGATTCTATTGATCCCGGTGATCCAGTCCCATAAGCGGGGAGTAGACCCCGCTTTAGAGCCAGCAGTTGGCCTATGTATCCGGGCGCAGTAACTTATATAGATATATATTTAAGTGAGAGAGCGGGTTGACCTGTCCGCGGTTGATGCACCGGGATGGAATTGGAGTAGTAGTAGTGGTCTCGTAGTAGGGGCCTCCGTAGCAGTAGGTACGGCTCGAGTCTCATTCTTCATAGCATATCCGGCTTACCTTCGCCGGGGATCCCTCTCTGTCCCGACGCCCCCTCCCGGGTATTATGCAGAGACAAGAGCCCGGGCGGCAGACACCGGGGCCTAAGCGCAAAAGGTTTCGATCTCCCAATCAACGATGATCTCGGCAGCGCAGTTATAAGCAAAAGCTCTTGTTCCGAGTCGCGGGATCCACCGCAAACTAAAAACAAAACGTTTTATTAAAGTGAAAAGCACAATCTTCATTTTCTTCCTACCACTTTGACTTTTCCTGACCATCACCCCATGATCGGAGAGGTGGATATCTGATCCGGCTCGGTCCAATAAACTCAGGACATCTTCTAGTGGCTCATCCAAAGGTGTGAAATCTCGGGTGGATATGTCTTTTGGCCCTCGGTTGTGTAATTCCTTTAGCTCAACAAACGTCGATTGAACCGGAAGCGTCGATTTATTTTCTTTCACTCCATCCCCAACTACATTTTCGTTTTTGTTAAAGCCTGCAGGTGAGACCGGTCTTACTCTCCGCAATGAAATTGTCCCTGTTCATGAGCCTAAAAAAGAAGACTATTCAATAGTCAACATCCCTGTTTAGAGCGAAACTCATCTCCTTAGAGTTCTCCGCTACTAGTCTATCTAGCTCTTAAAGCGTCAGGCGCTTTCCAGGCCTGTTATTTGGTTACTTGCTGCTGTATAAGAGTACTTTTTTTTTTAGCAGACATTTGAGTTTGAAGAGGCAGATTAGGGACCGGTAAAAGCAGGATTCCATCTAAATGAACAATGTTGAGCTGTATGTCCTTGTTTTATTCAAAATTGACAGGGGGGAGTGGTCATACCTCTTCCCATGTGAGTAGTTTATGAAGTAGAAGACCATAACCATACCATGCTTCCCCGACGATTTTTTTTAGAGGCCGGGGCGAGCCTGCGAATGAGAATTCGACTTTAAGCTGCAAGCAGCTCGCTTCGGACCGATCTGTGCCTTGATGATCTCAGGCCATGAATCAAAGATTCCTCCTGGCGGGCAGGGCCGTGCCGTGAACGTGAAGGAAACGGCAAAACGAGATTGCTTGCTCTCAGTCTCAGCCTCCTTATCAGAACAGAACGTTCCTTCCGCAACGCGACGGCCGATATGTTTCGTAGCAGCCAAGGCTCGCGTTGATCTCTCCGGTTCTTAGATTTTCTTTGTTCGGAGAAGAAAGACGATCCAAACAAAAAAACATCTTTGATTACGATTAAAAGGAACAATATAAAATAGCTTAACGAGAAGAGGCGGTCCACTTTCGGGTCATTTCTTGGTGAACATAATATGCCATAATCTCTTCGATCCCTACATTTATGTGCCAGAATACAGAGAGATTTTGTAGGGAAGTAGGTGACTTTGTTTTTTGAATAAAGGGGGTGGGAAAGCAGCTTTCATTCTTTGGAAAAGCCCGGTTCTCTTTGTCTTCGAGCTTTCATTCCTCAATCCACTTATTCGTTCTTTCATATACCTCCCCACCAATAGATAGAGACAAATGGGAATAACCGAACCACGTCTACAAAATGCCAGTACCAGGCAGCTGCTTCAAAGCCAACGTGATGCTCCTTGGTCAGATGACCAAGATATTGGCGAATACCACATATGATCAAGAAAAGAGTCCCTATAATCACATGAAAACCATGAAAGCCAGTTGCTAAGAAAAAGGTAGAACCATAAATACTATCCGAAATTGTGGAGGGTGCTTGGTAATATTCCATTCCTTGAAAGCCAGTGGATACTAGAGCCAGTGAAACGGTAGCTACTAAAGCGTAAACAGCTCGTTTTTCCTTCCCCGCGAGTATAGCATGATGAGCCCAAGTTACGGCAGCTCCGGATGAAGGGAGAATAGGGGTATTAAGAAAAGGGATTTCCCGAGGATCTAAAACCCCAATCCCTTTTGGGGGCCAAATACCTCCGATCTCTACCGTAGGTGCCAAAGAAGAATGAGAAGAAGCCCAAAAAAAAGCAAAAAGGAACATAACCTCCGAGACTATAAACAGAATAGAACCATATCGAGGTCCTAATTGTACAGCTTTTGTATGATATCCTTCCAAGGTGGATTCACGTAGAACATCGCGCCACCATACGAACATGGTATATAGGAGAAATATGAGGCCCAAACTGAGAAGTGTTGCACCCCCTTGAAATGGGTGCATGTACATCACACCTCCTACGGTGGTTGCCAAAGCTCCGAGTGAACCCGAAATAGGCCATGGACTTGGATCTACCAAATGATAAGAATGCCTCTGAGATTCAATCATAAACCACTTTGCCCCGGTTGTATGTAAACCCCCCTTCACCCC
>Ga0209372_1000472_pt1 | contig 18150 bp, 12 predicted proteins | sample AgamicAtPe_FD_187170 | JGI IMG/M metagenome (GOLD analysis project Ga0209372, IMG submission 187170) | Agave microbial communities from Guanajuato, Mexico - At.P.e (SPAdes) (version 2) | ecosystem: Host-associated > Plants > Phyllosphere > Phylloplane/Leaf | place: Guanajuato, Mexico | collected... | reverse complement strand
CCAGCCAACTCGACATGGAGCCTTAATTGATTAGGCCCATTCAAAGCGGACTGGCTCAATATTTTTTGATTAATTCCAAGCCTCGCGAGCAAAAGGAAAGAGCAAAGCGGCCAACACGAAGCTCAATGAGCGCTAATGGCGCTCGAGCGGCAACAGGTTGCTATTAGCATTTTAAATTATGGCCATTAGCTTGTCGTTTTGGTTTCAGTTTTTCGCTCGCCCAGGTGAGCGCCGAGTTTGCGAGCAGCGAGGAGGTTGCGCGCACGCGCGCGCGGCCAGATGGAGGGCCGATCCTGCTGCCTGATGAGATTCAATTAGCCGCCAGTTTGAGTGCGCTGCTAATTAATGCTGGCTGGCAAGCGAGCGAGCGAGCGGCCGAGCAAGAGTTTGCGCTGCGGCCACAGGAAGGGCTGATTGATTGGTTTGCTCATTTGATTTGCTTTGGCCGCTCCAAGGGCGAGCTTGCGGTCGCAGGTATGAGGAGGAGGAGGCGGAGGAGGCGGAATGGGCGAGCGCGCTCAATCTTGATGGGGCCAATTAAGCGAGGCTTGCAGGTGAGCTGAGCCGAGGGCTTCTGAGTGCAAGAATGCGAGCGCAACAAAGAGGCTGGCATCAGCGAGTGGGCCAGAGGAGCCCTAATTGAGTCCTAATTGAGCGGCGCCAGACTTGGCCATTGATGAAAAATTTCATTCAACTTGCTCGATAGATGGGGCGGCCAGATTGGCGGCGCGCGACGGCCAATTAGCCGCTCGGCCGGGCGACAGGTGGGCCGCTCGGCGGCGGCGGCGGCGGCGGCGGCCAATTATAGGCGCTTGCGCAAGTGCGGCCACTCGAGCGCAAGTGGCAACTCCAACTCGAGCGGCCGCACTCAAAGGGCGCCGGCAGGAAATGATTTACATTCGGCGGGCATAATCTGATCATCCTCGGCGCCGGAAGGAATTCGGCGGCCGCAGGTGAGAGCGGCGGCGGCGGCGGCGGCGGCCACTTTGGCGGCCAAATTGCGGCCGCCAATTGAATTTGAAGCGCAAGTTGTGTGAGTGAACAGAGAAATGGGCCGCCGATTTTTGAATGGACGAGGAGGAGCTGCGAGTTGGCCGTCCAATTGGGCGCCGGCCAGCCGAGTGTTCCATTGACACAGGTTGAAATCAATTTGGGCGCTCAGCGTGCGCTTGGAGCGCCGCTTCCAGGTGAGGCAAAGCTGTTGCCGCCGCCGCCGCCGCCGCCGCCGCCGCCGCTGCGAGGGCAAAGCGGGCGCCGCTCTAATTCGATTCCAGTTTGGGCAAATAAATCACGGGCTGAGCGGGCGGGGCCGACAGGTGGAGCTCGGGGTGCGCAGGTTGCGTGTTCGGGCGGCCGCCGCTGCTGCCGGCCGCCCGAACAGAGCGGAGCGGAGCGGAGCAGAATGGATGGCGTTTGGTGCGGGCTTAGCGCACGCTAGCCGGCCGCCCAATTAGCGCCCTCGCCGCTCTCGTGACTCGCCTATAGGGCGCAGGTGTGCCCGCCGCATCCGGCGCCAGCTGCCGTCGCTGCTGCCGTCGCCGCCGCCGCCGCCGCTATAGGTCGCGCGCGCAGCCGCAAGAGCAAACAAACAAGCGAGCGGCGACACACGAAAGGCAATTATCTCGCCACCTAAGTCTTGCCGACTGGCCGCCCTTTGTTTAAGGACACTCGAGCGCACAATTGAATGGGCCCGCTGCGCCTTGATCGATCGCACCTGCTCCCGAAAGGCCGCTGGCCGCGCAACAATTGGCCCTAATGGCCAAATTGCAAGCGCCCACTCGAGCTTGCGGCCGCCCAGCTGATTGATTAACTTGTTTATCCTGGCCCAGTGCGCGCAAGAGAGAGAGAGAGAGGAGGATACTCGCTGGCGGCAGCGGCCGCCGCTAAGAGCTTGCGGCCTCGTTGACAGAGGCGGCCGCGCAGAGACAGGCGCTCCGAGTGGAGGCATTGTTTTGGTTCTCGGCGCTGAATCACGAACGCGGCCGCAGCCCTATTGAGGTCAGCCAGGGCGGCCCTCTTTGGCTGCGAGCGCGGAGGTTGCGAGTTCATTCAACTAGCTGGCCGCCGACAAATCATTTGCTTGGCCGCCGCCGCCGCCGACGGAAGAGACTGGCCGAGCGCGTAATTGCCACTTTCGCGTTTGTCCCCTCCAGTTTGAGTCGGAGTTTTACCTGGAGTTGGAGTTTCGCGCTGAGGCTTGGCCACAGGTAGAGTTGAAGACTGGGCGGCCGCCAACAAGCTGGCGCCTCGACGCGAAATGGGCCGCCAATCAGGCGGACAAACAAGAGGCGGCCGCCGGTGCCGCCCAGCCGAGTATTGCACCGCTTATAGATTTGGCCGCTGCCAAATTGAATCTCGCCTCCCGACTTTGGCCGCGTGTGTGGCTTTGCAGCGCGCCGGCCATCATGATTGAGCCGTCGGCAAACTTAATGAGCACTCTCAGGCCGCCGAGGCTCCATTGGCGGGCCGGCGGCTGCTGCGGGCGGGCTGGCCGGCGGACAGCGCGCACTTGCTGGGCGTGGCGCCACCGCCGCCGCAAATGATAGCCGAGCGCGACAGTTTGCGCGCCAGAAGTGAGACGTCACAGGCAGGTAAGCGCAAACTGGGCCCATAATGAGAGAGCGCCGAGGGCAAGCAAAAAGCGCCCCAAAGCGAGCGCAAACTCGAGCGGCCAGCCAGCAAGAAAACAAACACACAAACAAACAAGCCGCTGACAGCTCAACTCGAGCGCCGCTAATGATCTTGGCCAGGCAAGCCGCTTTTGCGCTCAGGCGCTCATTTGCGCGCTCTGCCGCTTGAACCAGAACCAAAACTTACCTGGTGAACACGTCCGGATAGTGCGAATTTGCAAAGGCTTGCTCGAGCTCAACAAGCTGCGCATTGGTGAAGGTGGTTCGGTAGCGGCGCTGCTTCCGGCGCGGGTAGTGGTCCAGGCCGGCGGACATTTGGGCCGTGCTGCTGTTGTACTGGGCGAAGTGGCTTCCGTGGCCGGTCTGGTGGTGTTGGTGCTGGTGTTGGTGTTGGTGGCCGCCGTGGTAAAGCGGCGACGGAATCACCACCGACGAGGCCTGGCTGGCCGCCATTTGGGTGCCGCCAACTGCGCCGCCCGAGTTCATCTCCTATATCCGCTCGCCACTTGCACAGCAAACAAACAAACAAACAAACTCTCCTCTCCTCTCCTCTCCTCTCCTCTCCTCTCCTCTCTTCTCCTCCACTCAGGCGGCTTGAGTCTTGATTTGATTTTGAATTCTTAATTTCATCATCTTCCCTTTGAAATGGTTGTGCTCTAAGTTTCTGGTCCGCGCGCCAACGGAGAGCCTCTGCGGCTTTGCTCGCTTTCGGCCGTGTGTGTGTGCGCGCGCGCGCGCATGCGCCCAGGCCAACGGCGCCGCACTCCTAATGCAATTTGCCAAGACATCGGCCCCTCGAGCGCATGCGCCGCCCATACGAGCAGGCGCAATTATCTACTCGTCTCTCGGCGGCCAAACAGCGGCAGCAGCAACAACAACAACAACATGCAGCTCCCGAATACCTGGCCGCTCTTGCGCCAGGTGAAGGGGCTTGAGGTTTTTATGGCTAAATCGAATAGAATTGGAGCGGAGGGCCACATTAGGGGGGCTCAGCTTAGCATATAATGACACTCCGGCCATCGGTTCAATTTTGCGACAAAATTCGATCTAACGCAGCTGAATTTCGGCCACCAGCGCCACCATCTCGCTCGGATTTGCTCAATTGGCGCCAATATGAACGCAAAGTTGTTTGTCTTTGTCGGTGCCGTTGGAATTGGATTTTGAGTTTGAATTGGGATCGAGATTTGGGCTGGAATCAGAATGGGAATTGGAATTGTAATTGGAATTGGAGCTGACGGAATCCAGCAAAGGTTGGCCTAAAATTGGCCAAACTGTTCGCCGGACGCGCAATTGGCCGCCCATTGTGTCCAGCAGCCACCGGCCAACAGGTTTGCAATGCGAGATTTTGCAATTGCGTGCCGATTGGTCGGCCGAGTGAACAAGTGGAGGTTCCGCTGCTCCCGCTGCAGCTATCGCAAAGTGGAGCTCTAAATAAGCCAGATTGTCGCCATGCTCGAGGGAGGCGCAACAATTGGGCCAGCCGCTTGAGCACGCAGCGCAGAGCTTGGGGCCGAATTGGATTACGGGCGGCTTAGTTTCAGGTGAATTGGAGCCAGAAAATGGCGACAAGTTGGCCCATTGAGGGTTGCACGCGACCCTTGGGGAGTCAAGGCTTTCGTTAGGTTTGTTTCGCGCGCTCAGCCGGTGGCGGCGGCGGCGGCAGCGGCGAGCGAAAGCAAGCGGGCAGCTTTGCTCCAGGTAGACGGATTCGCCAACCTCAAGCTCAAGCTGCAGCAAACCGGCCAACTAACTGGCCAGTGGCGGGAAATTTTAATTAAATCTACTGGCTAATTATCAATTCGTTTGGCCGCTCTGGCCGGGGGAGGGCGCGTTAAGCAGATGCGAGCACGTGATGTAATTTGGCCGATGGTCAGCTCCTCGGCTCTGTTTAGTTAGTGGGCCTCTAAGCGCGCGTGGCCTTAAAATGTGGGCCGAGCAAGCGGAACGCGCAAAGCTGGCGCAACAATCCATCACTCTAGTTTTCCCGTTTGCGAGCGGATTTCCAGGTGGCAGGTGTGTGCCGCCCGAATCCGCGCTCGGGAAACTCGCATCAGAGGCGCCGGTCGTGCGCGTCATCGGGCCAGCTAACGGGCGCGCCCCCTACTGCGGCCGGTTGTCGCTCTCGCCGCCGCCGCCGCCACCGAGGGGGCTTGGCGAGCGAGCGGCCTGTTGGCTCATTGTTGCCGCGCAACAACTAATTCAATGATGCCCACTTTGGCCAACCAATCAATTAAATTACAGGCTTAACCGGATTTTGGTCGTGCGAAAGCGCAGCGCGCAGGTGAGCTATGAGCGGCTCGAGAAACAGGTGAGCCCTCTCTCGCTCCGGCTCACTTTGCCCATCAGAGCCGAGCGCAAGATTGATCGGTCGGCGGGAGGAGCCGCTCGAGCCACGCCCACGCAACCAAGAGCAAAGAGACAGGTAGAGTGGAAAGCCTTTCGCTCACGTGCTCGGCGCCAATCAACACGCGCGTGGGCCTGTTAGTTTCAGCGCGCGAGGCCCACTGCTCTGGGCAACCCAAGAGCGAATGCAACAACTAAATTAGAGCGCCCTGTTATTATTGAATTTTGGCCGCGCCATTAGGATTCTGCCTGCTCGACATTGTTCTTTGCTCAGCTCTAAAGTGGCCGCTCATGAGGTTAATTATTTTGAATTAGCTTTTAGCTCAAAATTCATAACATCTAAAAACTAAGCCCCACTACTAAACCTCGAAGCCAGCCAGCCGATCTCTAATCGGCGTTTCCAGTGGCAACCGCGGCACACTTGGGCAACCATTTTAGCCGCAAAACTGCGCCAAACTCTCCCGTCTCATCCTCATTGGTCGCCCGATCGAATGATGTCCCAAAATTCCAAACAAGCCGGCTCGGACCAGCGAAGTCAATTGAGCCGGCCGCCTGGAGCCATCGTAGGGCTTGAAACTAGCGGCCAATTATACGCAATCCTCGCCTCTGTCTCGGCCCGTCTCACCTGAATCCCGGCACCCCCACTACGACCACCATCGCCGCCGCTCTTTACCTGAACTCGGTTGACCACCCAAAGTGAATAACCTGCCTCTCCCGTTTGCCCTATACGCAAGTCGGACGCTTGCAATGGCGAAACACATATGAAGAAAGAGAGACGGAGAGCTGACTATTTAAGACTCAGTCAAGAGTGCGCCGGATTGCCTAAATGGATGAATGACAACCATTCGATTCAGTCGATTGAGCGCAAATCGTTCTTGTTGTCATTGTTGTCATTGTTGTCTTTTCCCATTCCCCTTGTTCTGCCACAACCAGCAACAGCTATCAGCCGCAACCAAAAGTCTCGAAGCCACAACCATTAAGGCCTCACGAGAATTACGCTCGCGACCGCCGCAAAAACATCACCGGCCGCTAATAATTGACTGCTATCACCTGTAAGCCGCCTGAGCGAGCGAGCGTCCAGCCTTACGGCTCCACTTTATAGGAGTGTTCTTTTATTTATTTTTAGTTAGGTTACACGGCATTAAATCCACGCCCAAAGCCGGTGGGTCTACTGTAGGCTCCGCGTGATCCAAAACCGCCCTCTGCCGCCCGGTAAGTTGGTCTTTGGCCGTAGCCGCCGTCTCTTGGTCTGTCACCGTATGCTGGACGCTCGCCGCCCTCGCCGGCACCAAAGGATCTGCCACCAGTCTTCTTAACTGGATCAACCTTTCTCAGTGTCTCCGGTAGAGTTTGTGATGGCAAATGTAGGTAGTCGCGTAGATACTGGATTCCCTCATTTGTTAGATACCAGTAGTAGTGGCGCCACGCAAATTGTTCCTTAACGTAACCCCGCGACTTCATGGACTGGAGGGCCTTGATTACATGTAGATTGGGCGTCTCTTTTACATGAGGGTGCTTGCAGGTAAAATCCTTCTTGGCCACGATAACACCCTTCTCGAGAAGGTATTCGTAGATAGCCTTTCGGTTTTCTTTGGGCATCAACATGATGTTGTGCTTGTATCTAGTCCAAGTGGTTGATATCCCACGTCGAAGATTACCTCCCTCTGGTAAATGTCTTATGAATATGGGGTCTTCGAGTTTGGAGTGAACAATATGATGGTAATATGATGGATACAATTTAATAACCTTCTAGCATAACCTGCGTCATGTGGTAATTATTTCGAGACCATCGGCTATCGAAGGAAGTGTGTATGGCTGTCCGCACTATGCTGCATGCGGCCAGACCCTGGAGCGGGAAATTCAAATTCGAAATTCTGACAGTCAATGTGAGCTAGCCAGCTGAGCACAGAATCTCGACTGTCTGAAAAGAGATGAAATGAAGTCTGGTGCTGTTGTATGAGAATGTGAACACATCGTGTGTTAGAGCATAAATGAACGAACGGCTGATGCCGAAAGAGTGCATCTTTCATGAGTCCTAGTGGAAATGAATTTCGCACAAGCCCCAAAAGATTTGAACGATTGAAACGATTTTGACAACTTCCATTTCCAAAGGTTAATGAGAAATGCAACTCGATTGTTGACTTGAGAATACTGTTCGGTTTCACGCTCTCCATCCATTTGGTCACGAACAATATGATCAAGGGGCAACGATTGAATGGCAACAGAAACTGTCTTGCCTTACAACTCCTGACGCAATCGTGATGTCTGAATGGAAAACTTGGTCTCGGGGTCTGAAGCTTCTACGAGACCAACTACATTGGCTGCCTCTCGCGATAGTATGCACTCACGACTAAAATAAACTAGCTCTGAAGGGCAAATCATAACAAAACCAAATATTGGCTGATTGCTTTGCATCTATCCACTAAATATCCTTCTGAATTATACATGTCGATCATGGCAGAAGGTGCAGACATACCGCAGATAGAGGACGATAGGAGAGAAGTACTTAAACGGAACTACAGAAAATGGGTCAAAATGATGGTACCTTATGATCCCAGATTCCCAAATCAAAATCAAACGAGGAACTGTGAATATAATTATGTTGACTATTATAGGTGTCTGAAGGCAAAAGACGGAGACGAGGAGTATTGTGCTTGGTATAAGCATGTCTACAAGAACCTTTGTCCACAAGACTGGGTCGAAAAGTGGGAAGAGTGGCGCGAGAAGGGCATACACCCTGTTCTCGATATCAACCCCTGATATATTCAAGCTGATGGTTGGATTTAGAATAATTGTTAATTATTTCGAGTCATATTGCGCCTACAAATATAGACTCTAGTTTAAATCGGATAGCGGATCAGTCTTTAATTAAAAGGAAAGGCAAAAACTATTCTCAAGCATGTTCTCGCCGTGCTGGATTTCCCACGATTCTCACTAGATATGAGTCACGTATCACTAATCAGTTGCTGCCGATTTGACATTGTAATGGCCATGCAAAAGTATCTTGTACAATGACTCTCGGCTCCAATCGACCACTGCAAACTTTATCATCATATCACTGTGTTCGCTCTGGAATTTCGAATAGGTCTCAATCAATTGAATCTTGTCAATTTTATGTTGACTTGAATCGTTGCCAATCCGAATGAACACTTGCAGTGTTGTTACAAGCTCAACCTGTATCTCGCCTCGTGGTTGACCTAAACCAACTATTGGTTCTGTGATAACAGCGATGCGAGTCTCAATGGAGCTATGATGGAACATTGGTCTAAACCATACTCTTAAGTACAAGCAATTTTTGGCCATTTGTTTAACATAACTGGTTTCGTTCATGCACCTTATGTATTCGCTGACAAGGCGATCCTTTTCTCTGTCCCATTTGTACAGATCACCAGAGGGTTTTGTAGACCGGATGACTGTTTCCATTGGGTCATCAGTGAGTCGAGTCGAGCTGAAACGTCTCGCTATCAAACCAAAGACTCTTTCGCTGAAGAATAAAAAAATCCATGCTATGATTCCAAACAGCACCATGAGATACAAATTCCAAAGGATTCCAAAATTCTCTTGGTTGAGAACATCAGTTGAGACTGACGATGAACAAGCAAAACGTTAGCTAGTTTTCTTTGCCTCAGAAGTTTGGTTATGCTAGTAGGCCAAAGACTTACCTCCCCCCTTTCCATTTTCCAAACACTCTCGAACTTTATCCATCATATGTTCAACCAAACTTGATTTCGGCTGTCCATCGAGTTCAACAATGTTCTTAGTGGCAACGTAAGCGGGTACTCGACTGCAAAGTGCGTTGATACGATTTAATTGGCCAATGTCGACAATGGCATCGATCATGGAGCTCAATGGAAACATCATGACGATCCATGTGGCAACTGTGTAAGGATAGCCGTCGCTTATCATCATACCATCAATAAGAGTTTTCAGGTGAATCGAAAACACCCAACTAATCGTAAGATGAACCAAAAAGAGAAACAGAAATCCATTGAGACTGGATTCGATTGCGAGGGAGACCAAATAGGCGATAGGTATAGTGGCCAGTTTGTAAATTAGCAAAACTAATAATATGCACGCTATTGGACCGCGTTTGGTCGCCAAAGAGTTCAGAGTGGTTAGTCATATGGTTAGTGGTCGATACCATAAGAGTTGAACTTTAGCTACTTGGAGGGCAATGCACTCAAAGCGGAAGCGGTTATTCACAAACCATCATCTGATTGGTTCCGTTTGTAGAGGAGGTTATGAGAGCTTAGCTGGTGGTAGGTTGAGGCAGCTAATGCTGTTTGGATTTGCGCCCTGAAGTTTACTGACAAAATGTCTGTCGTCTGTCTAGACTAGATCAATTTGAGACAAAGCTAGCAATCGCTAGGATGACATAACATGCGTCAGCCGGAAAATTCCAGATCGCTGTCCGAGAATATGGCAGGTAGGAGACAAATCCGCGGGACAAAGTTCACTAGGACAGTACAAAAGCCATAGGTTTAACTCTGGTACTTTCATTATCGGCGACCATTGATCAATCATCGATGGTGACAAACGAGAATCAGATCCATCGGCATCAATGAGAGATCAGAAAGCTACACTCTCATGGACAAGTCGATTCAGTCCAATTTGTTGGCGATACTTACTCAGTAAAGATGCAGAATATGTTCCCTCAATCCATATCATCAACATGATATAGCCAAAGTTGAGAAGGAGCGCCGTTGTTAGGTCGAATAAGGCCATAGCAAGCCAATAAATAGTACGAACTCTGACGGCTCGTGACTTTTGCAAATGGAGGAGATAAGAGTCGATGGCATGAGTTAAATGAGTAGAATACCAAGTTAGCAACAAGATGATTGAGATAAGTAAAAATGACAGTCTTGTTATGGCGCCATGTTTTCTCAACTGTCTATAGCTAACAAGCGGCAACAGGGCTTGTGAACTTACCTCAGCTCGGTGTCGGACTGGAGCGAATACAAGCGCCCCGTTTGCAAGTCCTTCAGCAAAAGCGAACCCGATCCCATAAAAGAAACGCCTAGGTAGATAGCCATACACCATCTCATGCCATGGTTGCAAAAAATAATGCTGCGATGTTGATAAGTATGGTGTCAAGGCGTCCAGCTGAACAAAACTTCTAGATACAGCAAGATCATTGTAGTTAAACTGATAGTTGATGAAGCTTTTGATGCCAGCTAGCATTGCGTGAGGTAAATATGGTTCGAACAAGATGGTAATTTCTCTTGTTTGGGGGTCAAAGAAGACAATGGAAGCGGCGAGATCTCTACTCTTTTGAATGATGCTCTCAACATATGTTAAATCAGATTCGTTGAGATCACGAGGCACTACACCAAGCAAGTCTTTGTTTCCAGACCATTTGTTTAGATAAGCATTAGTTGAGTTTACATTGCCAGCTTGCTGGATTACATAAAAGCCAATGCGATTCCTGAAGAGTCGCTCGATGGATGAATGTTGCATGGCTTGATTGCGTGCTGATTGTGTCTGTTTAACAGCTGCCCAGTTGGCAATAGATTCAGTATTGTTGCCAATTTGTGTTGCCTCTAAGTCGATTTGTAAGGCCCATAAAGCTAAGCCGAAAGACAGCAGGGCGAGTAGATTTGCTGCCACTATTAATAAGAACTCGATGCTCAATCTTGAACGGTCAATTAAAATTGAGCTTAGTTTAGAGCCATACATTGATTTGGCCACCTTTGGAGCCTGGAAATCGCTCGAGCATCGGCGAACGCTCACCTGGGTCTGTCCCTGTTGGTTTTGTTGGGTTCTATACTGCAACGATAGCAACAAGTCGGGCGGAAGATCAGGGTAAACAGCCTTGGACATGCGCAAGACAATCACATCCTCTAGAGATTCATAAGTGAGCTCTGCTAAGCGAAATCCATTGATTTTTTGCTGCGCAAACATCTTCAACACAGTGCAGAGTGCCTGGCTAGAGTGTTGCGATTGTTGTACCTTCAATATCACAGTGTTTTTCAGAAATTTTTCAGCCTTTCTTTTGCCATCGATCACCTTACTATCGATACCGCTCGATTTGGTCTCGCTTTTATCTCGCAAGAGCTCCTCGTAGACAGACCTCCTAGTTGTCTCCAGCTTCTCCAGCTTATCATGCCGGAAAATTTCGTTTGCCAGGTCCTCCAAGGCTTTAATGTTTTCAGGGGACGGGGCTTGATTCTCGTTAGCTGGCTCAAAGACAAGCCAATGGCCACAAGCTAACCTTTTGCTCAGATGCTCAGGTGAGCCCTCAAGATCGGCATGCCCGTTCTTAAGCAGAACAACTCTATCGCCGAAAGCTGTAGCCTCGTCAATGTCCGACGTGTCCACAATGATTGATCTGATGGACTTGTACTTTTTGAGAAGATTCAGGACATGGCACCTAGAGCGCCAGCGAAGGCTTAGAGTTGGCTCAACAAGGAGCAATAGTTTTGTATGCCCAACTGCTGCTGCTGCCAATGAAAGTTTTCTTGCCGATCTTGAGGTTAAAATATCTGGAAAATCGTTTTTTCTACTGGTTAAATGTAATAAGCTTAGTAGGAACAGTGATTCAGAGCTGTACTGCGTATATGAAGGATCTCTAAGTGAGCCAAAGAATTGTAAATTTTCGAAGATGGTTAGATCTTGGAGAAAAGAATCCCTCTTGCCCAGGTAGCCAATGTAAGGTCGCGCTAAACTGACTGAATTGGGAGAATATTTAACCCCATCTAAGACTATATGGCCGGCATGAATTTTGCGCACCCCAAGCAGAGTCGAGAATAACAATTCTTTCAATGCTGTTTGGCCCAAAATGAAGGTTACCTGATTAAACCGAAAATCTATACTCAAATTTTCGTACACAATCTTTGTCTTATTCCAAACGATGTGCTGCTGAATGGTGTCGTCCAATATGATTGGCTCATCGCTCTGACCAGCAGCTCTATATTGCGCGGACGTAGGGCGTTGACTCCTGTTTACAAGATACTGGTGCATTTTTTGGGCATTTCTCTGTTCAACTCGAAGCCTTTCTAGCTGTTCTGGGCCAATTTTAAGTAGATTGCCTCTAGTGTGGGCAAGCAAAAGTGTTGGACCCGAAACGGAGAGTTGACGCAAGGAACAACAAAGCCTGTTCGGATCTCTGATTGAATTGGACCCCTTTCCAATCGCGCTGGGCGTTTTCGTTTTCATCTGAACTTGTGCCTCGTCGTCTCTAGGCCAGAGGCAGTTTTTGAAACAGAGCGACTCGTTTGCAAATGCCATGGCAATACCAAAGGGACTGTAGGAGGAATTGTAGCGGAATTGGTCCACCAAAATGGTTGCAACGAACCACAAAACTATCTGAGCAAGCAAAAGAAGCCAGAGAGAACCAATGGACAAATCGCTGAAGCCGCCGCCTTCAATTTTCATTCCTAGTTGGCCAATACTAATGGGTTCGTTTGTCTCCATATAGATCCCAATGATGACCAGTAACAGGGCTTGATAATTGGACACTGGATTGAAGAGGGTCAAGTCGACAACTGGGCTCAGTTTGGAGAACTTGTATGGGTTCCATTGGACGTCGAACGTGACTGGATACATGCAGTAGCCAATGGCCAGTAGGCATGTCACCAAGAGCGCATGTGAAGTTTTATTAAATAGAGAGCCAACAAACATGGCGTGCGCATTGATAGCCAAACTATACGTTAGCAGTAGCAGATATCTAAAAGTTATGTTGATCTCTTGAATTGGATCAAACATTGAATTGTTTGCTGGCACGGCAAGAAGAGCAGCAATGACGAGATTCTGGACAATCATGTGACAGGTTGTGATAATCATCTGACTGCTCCAATAGATTCCGGATGGAACTCCCGAAACTCTGATATAATGGTGCAAGCCATTCTCGTTGTCCTCAGATGTGCGTGTTACAGTTGCAATGGCGTTGCAAAAGTTCGACATCAATTGGAATACAAAAAATAAAGTTGGAAATACAAAGATGGAGGTAGTTTGCGGATACGCTTTCACTCGGAGACTAAAGTCTCCGGAAGTCGCGCTGGCATTCGTTTGATTGGCGTTTGTTGCTTGTACCTGGGATGCTCTTAGTGAATTCAACAAGCAAAATTGAAGTAGATGTAGACCCGTGTTTAGTGCAGATTGAGGAAGCCTAAATTCATTGTAAGAGGAGCCCTGGGTGTATGGCATATGTATGACCGGATTGCCGACCAATTCAGTCAGGTGAAATTCAAAAACTCGCCCATCTTTGGCCACTATACCAGCTTGGTAGCTAGGCTCATTGCTGTTAGGTAAAGTAAAGCAACCTGAGCTTGTTGCATTGAGCCTATTCAAATCTGTCCCATTTTGCTTGAATGCAACTCTCTCATCTAAGCTTTTCCTCAATTTGCTAATTAAAATATCTCTACTACCTGTGTCGATTAATTCTATTCCGCACTTCTCTCCAATGGACTTGCGCACTGAAAGGTCGATAGGCGACGAGGATGAATGAAACAATACCTTTGTGCAGAGGTGGAGGTGAAGGTCGCGCCTTGGATCTGAAGCGCTGTCTGGAACGTTTCTGAATAGATTTGGTGTGCTGGACTCGATTCCGAGGGTTGCAAAGGAGCCGAGGAAGAACTTCAAGGCAATGTAAGCGAGTATTATAACTATTGGACCGCCAACGTCGATTGCAGTTGACAGGGAGGATCTCAGGCGTAATTTGTAGGCCTTCCAAATGAGGGCTCTCAGTTGATACATTTGACATGGCAACGTTGGCTTGAGTGGACGAGAGAGGGATCTGTTATTAAAAAGAAGCTACGAATTAAAAATAAACCTTTTGCCCGCGACCCGTCAAAGGATATGAGCAGACGAGCTCGTGTTGCAGGAAGTGAGCAGGTAGGCAGGCAGGCGGGCAGGCAGACAAACTGGCAGGCAAACAAGCAGGAAGGTGGACAACGATGGTAGGAAATGCACGTTTACGGTTTGATGGAGGCTGCTGGATGACAGACAAACGCCGCTTACTGATAAAACCAACAATAGCACCAACAAGTGGCTACATGCAAACAACAGCCCCTTTATCGTCGCCGCCATCGCACTTCCAGACTACATATCAACCATTCGGATTAGCTACATAATTCATTCAAACAAACTACTCAATTTGTTTATTCAGTACGATCCTCTAAACAAGTATGCTTTCTCTTGTGTCCATCTATACTTATGGACTCACATGGTTTATACACGCATATACATTGACTTATATGTATATACATATATATTTATATGTACATACATAAATGTTCTTGCGAAAAATCTCAATTCTCTATTTCTCACTCTGGCTGTTGCAAAGTTCCTCCCTCCGATATTCAAACTGAATGATAGTGGTTTCATTTGCTTCGACTAGATGTTTATAATAAGATAAGATTAATGGAGCTTTATAACATTACATAGAATAGTTACAATCGTATCCTTTCATGCTCGGCACGATACTTGATTCAGGCGCAATCGCAAGCTTCAACAATCATGTCTGGCATGGACTTTTGATGGACCTTGTTCTCTTCATCAATATAAAGTAAACGCAGTGGCGCCATTTGTCGCGGCGAGCAACAAAGGCCGATGACGCTGCTAAATTTGCTTAACAATGTTGAGTGATAATACCTTGCGTGAGATAAATCGCACTGGCCTCGGCAATAGTTCGCATTATAGCCAGCAGGATAGAGAATCCACTTGTCCCAGCCAATATCTGTGAAATTCACATAGAAAGTCTCTAGACAACAGGCATCCTTGTTGCTCTTAACTTGATCACAAGCCAATGATCTCTTATGTCTCTGTCAATGTTTACAGAATTTAAGGAAAAGTTTGATTATTATCACCTTCTCGCCCAGGATTAGATCACGCTAAGTTTTCCACTAGAGTCTCATCATCCACTTACGCTTGCACCATTGACTTCCTTGGCTGAATTTGCAAATTCTGAGCTGGAAATCAGCTCTAATCTTGAATCTCGGTTTAAACTTGGCATTATGCTGTCTGGATCCGTTGTGATGCCCAAATATGACAGTATTTTGTACTTGTTGTACTCAAGCCTCAGGTTATCGAGCTCATTAGATTGGTCGACAAACTCTCGCTCTCTGTCTTCAGAACGGCTCGATTGATGTGGCTTGTGTTGTCTCTGATTAATACGGCTTTCATATTTGTATGTAACTGATGGAACCAGGATTGTTTCGTTCGTTTCACCAAGTCTGAGCGTCTTATTGCAAGAGGCTTGAATCACAGATATGTTTAAACTGAATATTAGTGGTATCAAAATGAAGGAATACATTTTCCAAGTGGCTCTTATGTGACTTCTGCCAATCTTTTGCAATGTAGACTCTCTATCTCTCTTGCTGTAGACCTTTGGGGCCCTTTCTAATTCTCGCAAACTCTCACCCCGGTGGGAGAGGAGAATGAGATTTATTTGACTCGATTCAACTCTATATAACCTCGCTCGGTAGCCACTGCAATTCGTGGACGCCACAGCGAGTTATATATATACACGCACAGATGCACGCACGGACCAACGCACATGCACTCCAAGATAGATACTAGAACTTATGTGGCTTGAACGCGAGCCGCGCTCCTATATTGAAACTAACACTAGCTAAACGGATATCTCGATTTGCGTTGGCTCGAGCACCTGTCTGTTAAGGGCCCATGGGAATAACTATACAGGCTAAAACTGCCCTGTCCTAGCAGGTAATCGATGAATAGTGGTTTGCATTCGTGTTAGGGCGCCAAAGCGAGCCTAAGTAAATCTGTCGCTGCTTCTGCCTCGCCGGGACACAACTGGCTGACTAAGAGAGAGAGAGAGAGGACCAGCTTTTGTCGGTGAGCGTCTGGTTAGCAGTGAGTAAGTTTGCGAGTCGGGGGAAACTGAGAGCGATTGCCACTGGCAGACAAGCTAAATGAGGGAGAGAGACAGAGAGACAGACAGACAGACAGAGAAAGGGAGAGAGACAGAGGCAGAGCGAGGAAAGGCAAATTTCTTTTGTTGATCTGCGCTTTAGTTTGTAAGTTGAAGATGAGATGGCAAAGCAGTGTCACGATTCTGGGGAATTCAATTGAATTACGTATTTGTTTATGTATCAATAAACGCTCACTAGTTTCGCCACGATCGATTGCTCTCACAGTGAGGCATCTATGTTATGGCAATGGTGTCCGCAACTTGTTCCAGTACAACCATCTGTTGATGTTGTAGACACACTGTCAGACAGACAAAGAGCGAAAAAGTCAGGGTTCAATTTGATTGACGAAAGAATAGAGCCAGTTTGCTTTCTAGCGCTTAGCTTCCAGTCATTCGCCAGACTGGCCAGCTAGTTAGCCTGGCAAGACAGTTTGCAGGTTGATATGCTTGCTGACTTGCTCGGATTGTGCACCCGAAGTCAAGCAGAACTCTATTAGGCTGCTACAGGCCGGCGCGAACAGTCTGTCACTGCGATCATCCTGTAAACTCTCTCCCATCGGGCACAACAACGAGAGCCAAGTTCATGGTTCGAGATTCCTCTCCATATCCGGCAGGTTACTGCTCGCTTCCGGTAGCTCTTGTTCCTTCCTGGCGAAGCTTGCAGCAACATGATCGAGTGGAACTAGCACAGAGCATAGCGACACTACGACCGTGCAACCCTGCCAAGCATGACACGGTTTCACTGCAGCGTCTCATCTTATAAGCCTTTCTTGGATCCTTCAATTCAGATAAAATCTTTCAAACCAACTTATCTTATCGATTCGCAACGATCTAATTCAAGAGAGAGAGAGCTTGAGTTTCGCTTCAATTCTATAGTAATGGTCGGCAAGTCAGTGGAACCAACTCCAAGGCACCTAGCTCGTGCTGATTCGTGACCAAGTAGACCCATGTCGCTCAGTGAGAAGTTTTGACAAACAAAAAATTTCAACCCCGAGTGTCTCTCAGCTCGATGGGCCCTGCGGATATTGAAAGCAATGCGGATAACTCTCCTATTACAAGCTCACATTTGGCTCGATAACAAGCTTGTCTTCGATTAGGAGCATACTCATCGTCATGTTAACGCTAGCGCATTATGCTGCTTCACTCTCCTCAGACGGCGAATCCTTGGTTAGAGCGAAAAAACGGTTGTAACTTGATGAAACAGATACTATCGCCGAAATTTGGAGTATGTGGCAAAACAGAAATGCTTGCAAAATGGAGACAATTTCACGCCAACACTCGACACAACCAGAGGCGTCTGGCTGCTTTTGCCGAGACAGATTGTCTCAGACAAGAGTGGGAGAGAAGAAGAGGGCTACGATCACGGTGACATGGCGAGCTCAATAATAGAACTAAACAACCAGATGAGAGAGTTCATGCCAATGCCACGCTCCCAATTGGGAGTCAAAACTCAGTCAGACTCCCGGAGCGGCTGCCTGGTCCACGTCCAGGACTTAACCTCCATGGAGACTGTAATATACACCCAAGTGTAGTGATCCTTGAAATGGCGTCCCTAACAGGACGTGAAATATCTGCGCCGATTGATCACTCAATTCAAGTTATTGATTATTCTGGTTGGATCGAGAGAGTGAAATGGGTGTATCTGAAGCTACGGCTACATTATTCTGGTTCCGGGCGCGTTGCCGATCAGGTCGATCAATTATCTCACTTCGATAGATTATTAATTATGATACTCTGTGATAGCTCGTAAGTGACTAACCGATAGGTGGGTGCGAGACAATCAGCATGGTAACGAAGCCTTGGCGAGAACTGCTCGAGTAGTATTACCCTCCCCCTAGCTCATGCAGCTGTGCATGAGCTAGGGAGAGAGGACAAGATTCGAGATGTTGACCTAGTGGCATGCTTGATGGCTTTCTTTGTCGCTGAGAGCAATATCTAGACACTTGAAGCAACATTCATGATGGTAGCTTTTCGAGAACGCTGACGTGAAGCTCGATGATGAATAATATTAATCATTCCCTATACTAGCCACACAACCGTTCTAACACTTCAGTCGCCCGAAAAGGCTGGCAAAGCAAATTTGCACGCTACAACAGAGCTCTCCAGCCAATTGTTTGTCCAACTAGAGGCCTCCTTATCATCTAGATCTTTGCGGTTCAGTATCAGTGATTTCGACGCTTGACATTCATGACCGATTCTGCGGGTCTGCCGGTGCCGGTCGGCTTATAAGGGACTCTCAAGATCTTGAATGAGTCACTGGTTACTCTGGAGAAAGGTATTCGATTGTTGACATACATGTAGATA
>Ga0209372_1000469_pt1 | contig 18266 bp, 11 predicted proteins | sample AgamicAtPe_FD_187170 | JGI IMG/M metagenome (GOLD analysis project Ga0209372, IMG submission 187170) | Agave microbial communities from Guanajuato, Mexico - At.P.e (SPAdes) (version 2) | ecosystem: Host-associated > Plants > Phyllosphere > Phylloplane/Leaf | place: Guanajuato, Mexico | collected... | reverse complement strand
CTGGCTGCCTGGCTGGCTGGCTGCCTGGCTGCCTGGCTGCCTTGCTCGCTCGCTCGGCGGCCCTTCAGCGCGAGTCGTGGGCGAGCAAACAGCGAGCTTATCGCGCGCCCAAAATCAGTGTAACTTTCACCCTGCGCCTCCCAGTCCGTGTTCCTGCCCGCCTCGCCCCTCGTTGCCGCCGAGCCAGCCGAGCAGAGCCGGCCAAAGTTCAATTTTAAAAATTACAATCAAGAGGTCGGCCGTCAGCGCGCTCTGAAACGGCGCCCAGGTAAACAGGTCCGCGCGTCGTCTTGCTCCAGCGAGGCGAACCTTCCGCCCGCTGAACTTTCGCTTGTCATCAGCTCGGGGTGGAGCCGGAGCTTCGGCTTGCGCGCGCAAGGAGGCGCTCTCTGGGCGGCCGCGCCGAGCTGGTCCGCTGGGAGCTGGCGGCCGGCCAGACAAAGCCAGTGGCGCTGGCAGGGCGAGCAAGCGAGCGAGAGGGCTGCCCCATTCCCTCGCCGACAAGACCAAACAATGCCGACAACTGGCCCCTAGCAGCCAACTTGGAACCAAAATCAATTATTGCTCGGCCCCCGACTTTAAACGCTCGGCGCGCCTCCATTTATCACCGGCCGCCGGCAGGAAGTGGGCGCCACTTTTGGGGGCTCGGCGCTCGTCGTGTCCGGCGCGGCCAAGCCTCAGCCGCCGTTTGCGCTCGCATTGAACGGCTGGCTGAGTTTGCGGCGGCCGCCTGCAAAACAATGGCTCGGCTTGGCTGGCTCGATTCGAGCTATTTGCATCCAGCTCGGCGCGATCGAGTTACCGCAGCCGGCGCAGACCGATCGAGCGGCCGCCGAGGCAAGCTTGAGGCCGGAAATCGGCCGCCAGCTCGAACGCCAACGAAGCATTAAAAAGTCGCCGCCTTCGAGGGGCCAAAAGAGGGCTGAGGGAGGATAATTCTTATTAACGACTCTGTCAGATCGTTTTGTCTCGCGCGCGCTCGCCCTGCTTCCAATTCTTGAATTCAATTGGAATTAGAGGAAGCCCCGAATTTGCTCCTCCCACAAACTCGCGCTCAACTTGCCACCATTCGGCTCAAATATATCGTCGCCAATTAATTGCAACCGATAAGTTGAAATGATGGGTTGCTGCTCCACTTTGAGGGTCTTGAGCTGGCGCAAACAAGCCCGAAAGCAGCCCATAGAAGCTCGCGTTGGCAAACGGAGGCTTCCGATGCGAGCAATCGCCAATTACTCACCTCTGACGTCTTGGCGCCGACCTCGCTCGCCGGACTCCTTCTCCTGGGCGCGCGTTAGAATTGGAAGGAGCACGACGAGCAGCAGCAGCAGCAGCATCAAGTGTGAACTCTGTTTCGCCCAACTGGCCAAGTCTGGTGTCCTCCCCTCGGCGGGCAGCTGGCCGCCGTGGGCCATCTTGCGGCTTGACGAACCTCCCCCGGCTCCACTCGCGCTCCACTCGGCTCGCCCTCCACTCCGCTCGGCCGCCCCGACCTGGCTCCTCGCCCACCTCCACTTGGCCCCGCACTCAGGCCGCCGGTTGCTTGATGTGGGCCAGCTAGTCATCGTGTTGCTTCCTCTCCTGGCCACAGGCGGCCGCACAGGAGCTCGCTGAGGCTCTCGTTTCTCGCAAAGGGCGCTCGATCTCAGGCCGCTCGAACCACAGGTTGTTCTCGCACTTGTGCAGCCTCGCAGGCCAACTGACGCGCACTGGCCAGACTTGGCTCGCCCGAGTTATGCATCCCAATCCGCCATCCACTGCGCAATCTCGCCTCTCGTGGCCTCTTAGCTCCGCGCGAGCGCCATCTGGTTGTCGTGGTGGCACCGGAGTCGGCGCTTAGCTGAATTTGGTCGCCAACAGTGACAAGTTGGCCAAATTTCGGCTAATCTCCCATTCTCGCTCCTGCCCGGAAGGCTCGCATGTCCAAGCAGCCGTTTCCAATACTTATTGCAAACTCACGATTAAGGGGCAGGGATGTTTCGAGTTCGCAAAGTTCCTATGACGAATCGTGAACGTGTGACATCCGTTGCGCGAGAGAGATGAATAGGGGCAAAGTAATCCAGTTCACCGGCTGTCAGCGCCACAAATCACACTCAAATGGTTGGCGCGCAAAACGGATGCAGCCGATCAACGGCTCGCGTGCCAAAGAGAGAGGTAGAGCCAGAGTTGAAGCTGAACTCTCTCAGCGGTTTACTCTCGATCGAAAATCAATCTATTTACGGCTATTTACTCGCCCAAATCAATTGAAAAAGTTCCAAGCGAAAGTTTAATTAAAGTGAGGCTCTGATTTCGATGCCCAACAAACGAATGTTGACTTAGTTGGAAGGGACGCTCGCTCGAGTCGCTTCTATCACCAGGCACTTGTCACTCTCATGAGCTCACAACGTCAGCCTAAATTCAGTCGAATCTGTCTGCCCCCATTACTGGCCATTATGGCATCAAGAGGTTGACTAATCGTTGCCTTATAATCCTATTCGCAAGCCATGATTTTCGCCACCTTGACTGCTCGTTTGTTTGCTCGCAACTTCCGGCCCCAGTGAGCTCTTGCTGCCTGAAATCCAAGGAGTTGAGGCGGTTCGAGGGGGTCAGGCTAGCATCTTGGTCAGGCACAGTGGCTCGCTCAGTCTCCTGGCACTGGGGCTCGAGCATTTGCTCTGTTGTAAGCTCGAACAAGCGGCCCTTTGCAATCACTGGCAACGACTCGACGTCGATTGTCAAGTCCATCGTGCGTCCGGGCAACTCTCGCCCGTGACTAGTGCTGTTGGCCAGGTAGGAGGACCTTGAGATAATCAGCTTGAAGATTTGGATTGCGTCCCTCCATTGGCCGCTGCCCAGGTAAAGGTTGTAGATTCGCGCAACATCAACACTCGTGGCGGCTGGCCCGTTCAACGAGTTGATGTCGACGTAGCCGAGAATGCAATAAATAATGGGCGCGATCAGCCTCTGCACCTGCTCGGGCCCAGATTCGAGCATGTCGACCAGCAAGGGAATGACGTTTGGCAGGGCCCTTGGGTAGGCATCGTACAGGTATTTCACAACACATTTCGTCCATTGAAAGGCGTCCTTGCTGAAGGATCTTCGGCTGTAAAGAGTCATGACAGTGGCCAGGTTATCGAGCTTCTGCGAGTTCTCGTCGCACCAGATCGCCAAACGACGAGCTATGTTCAGATTTGCGGGCGTTGGGTCGTCGTAACTTGCTAGAAGGTAAGTTAGAAGAACTATAACATGGGAGGGGAAGTGGCTGTCCGGCTGATTGCCGCTGCATATTGGTAGGCTCAGGATTGGTGTAAGATTGTCTAGCAGAGCGATTGTTAGGTCGTAGGTTGAGCTTGAAAGGCAACCCTTGAGCACGAGAGCAAAGACACCAGGAAAGTTATCCCAACCCATTTGGACTAGATTCCGTTCGAGCTCTTCGACGAACTCTGCCTGCTCGAAGGGCAAATTGGGTAAAATTTTCTTGAGCAATCGGAGGGCCAATATATACTCCTGCTCGTTGTCGCTCTCAAGCATTATCACAGCGATCCAGAATAAGAGAACGGAATTGTCCTCGTTTGTGAAACAATCGGCCAGGTTGTTCTCTATATCGGAATCGTAGGGGTCATGTTGGTGATTCTGGTTTGATATGCATATTTTGCTGACACTTGTTGACAAGATTGCCTGCACATTCATGCTCGTTGCACTGCTAAGAGCTGGCCCGCTGGCGCTAGTTGCCGTTACTCTCGATAGATTGTCAGCGCTCAATGAGCCCTTGAGACTTGACGAAAGATCCTCGTCCTCAGCATCCTCTGGCGTCTTGAAGCTCATTTGCTCCATGCAAGTCCACGTTGTGTAGATCTTCAGGATAGACCTACACTCTCGAAGAATCTGTGAGGCTAATTTTCTCGTCGGTTGATGATAACTACACAGCATCACAAGAGAGGCGCCCTCGACCTTTTGAACGACACTGACCAACTTGTCGAAACGGGAATTAGTTAGCTCGCTTTGGATGAGGCGCATTTCGGTTAGCGCTCGATGCTTCCTGGCTGCAATCTGGCCTCCAGTTCCGCCATGTCTGCTCGAGATTGTCTCATATCCTGTTTGGATTTTAACTGGACTACATTTGGCTTGCTCGCTTGTGTTGGCAGGATTAGATCCAATCGTTATAGCGCTACGCCAGCTGATCAACAACTGGAACAACATTTTCAGGGCATTGTCGACCAAATGTCGCAGGGACTCGTCTATTTGATTGACTAGGAACAAGGTAAATCCTTCGATTGCATCCAGTCTCCAATCCACGAACTCCGTGATGAGAAGCTGCAGTGATGAGAAGGCATGTTTGCGCATCTCTTCGTCGATATGGACGGTCATTCTTGATAGCAAGTCTATCAATTCGGTTTTAGACATTCCATCTGGCATTAGTCTAGGTATCGCGGCCAAACAAGTTTTGAAGAGTTCGATTTTGGGTCTCCTCTCGCTTGTGATTACATCGTCTGGCTCCTTATTTGTATTGCTGGTTGCGGTCAATAGCAAGGGTCGACCGTATTGGCTATCGAGAGCTTTGAGGATATCGTTGAAAGATTTTCGGATATGAGAATGATATGGTGACAATCCGATACTTTTGGCTGTATCATCGTTCAGCATCTTATTGGTTTGCGCCCGGCGCATAGAGTTACTGTTTTCGGTGTTTGATGCAATACCAAACGGCTTTGGTATCGGAGGTTCACCCTCTTTTTGCTGCAAACCGTCCGCTATGGCCAGAAAAGCTTGCAGCGCAATGTTCATCCTCTCGGGCGCTATTATAATTTTGAAACCGCGATCGACGGATAGCAAATCGAAGATTATGTGCCGCATTGCAAAGTCTAGCCTCTCTTGGGCTATAAAGTGAACGATGTCAACAAATATATCCAATGGAGAGTCCCTGGGTACAACTGTTCTACTTCCACGAGGAAACAAAGCGTCAACAATTGAATGGAGTCTCGCTTGAGTTACATTGTTGCTTTCGCACTTAATCCTGATCATATAGATCCAGATTAATCTGTATAGGCACTCCAGAGCAATGCGGCACATTTTTTGATCACGATTCTTCAAATTCGACAAGCACATGCTGAGAAAGACGCCCCAATTGGTTAGAAAGAACGATCTTTGGCTGACGCATAGCAGGCAGGTGACCAGAGGAAGAAGGGTATTGGAATGCTTCTTTCTAGCGCACATATCCAACGTCTGCGTCCACAATGAGTCGACAAAATTTTTGAGACAGGGAATCTTGACTTCGTTCTTGACGGTAGCTGATAATGGCACCATTATTTCAACAAACAACCCAGCAAGAGCGTGCTTGATACTTTTGTGCCTTACCTCTAGGAAATAGTCAGCGCACTCTTGTAAGAACTGGAGGCTAGCTTCGAACTCTTCGATCGGAGCCATCTTGACCCTGAAGAACTTCATGGAAGATAGTAGAGTAACAATCGATTGAATATTGTTCGGCGTTGACTCTCTAGCTCTCAACTCGTTGAGCTCTGACAAAAACCGTTTCCGAACAGATTTGAAGCGAGTTCGAGCTAGAACGCCGATCACCTCCGCGTATTTGTCGGCAAGCTGATTCAAATTTAAGGCAGTCTGAGAGTCGAATTCAGTCTTCTGAACAAACTCGAAGTGTCCGAAGGCAATGTCTTCAATCTGGGCGATCAGATCTTCGTGTCCGGGGTGCAGGTGAAGTTGGTTAAATATCTCAATGAGCGCCTGACAAAAGGCAAACTCAATGAGAAGCTTTCTCGTCCTGACCAATTCTAGGCTCTTGATTGTAGTTGCTGAATCTTCTGTTGAAGAGTTGGAACTCATGTTGGTGGCGGTTGAGGTGGAGGTGTTTGCAGCACTATGATGAGATTCGCTTGTTAAAGTCAGTGAGGGTGAAAGATATTCTAGTGGAAGTGTGCTGGTTATAGAAACTTGGTTGCTGGTTGCATCCAGGGATGAGGGAGTTGGTGACCGGATTGAGAGATTGCTCGCGAGTGTATCCGTACATGGGCTGCCGCATTCTGATTGCTGCTGATCACTTGCATGCTGTTGGTCAACGAGACTAGTTGGTCTCTTCTGGAAGTGTTCATCGAGGGTCAGTTGATGCCGATACCAAGCAATAAGGCTAGTGAGTAGGGACGGTAGACAGTACTCGCTAATTCCGCCCAGAGCCTCAAGTATCTGGTCATAGTGAAAATCCTCAGTGGGTAGGAAACTTTTAGTCCACGGCTTATCTCTTGTCTCCTGGGCTAATATCGATTCGGTTTTCTTACCAACTAGCAGGACGAAATCCCTGAAAACCCTTCGAACTATATGGACAGCCGGCCTCGAATCGTCCTTGACGATGCAATTTCCTTGATGAGACTTATGATTCTCGTCAACGTGTTGTGAGCTCGAATCCTTGTTGTGCATGGCATCGGATTCTTTAGGCTGTGATTCGTGCGATTCTATCCCGATAGTGTTGATGAGAGCTTTGGTCGGCTGCTGGTGACTGATGGGCCCCTGAACTTGGATGGTTTCCATCATGGCTGTCAAGGGATTTTGTATCATACTAGAAAGTTTTTACAGTCTCAATCAATAGATAACAACAATATGGCTGACGAAAAACAGAATTGTCGATTGGTTGGATCTTGGGCCTATTTCGCCATGGTCTTGATGTTATATTTACTGAACTAGGCAGTTCAGAACGATTATTACCTAATTTTGACACAATTTCCAGGGTGCAATTTGTTCCGCTGCCATCGCTAGGGTTGTAAGGTAGAAAAGTTTACATCTCGTTTAAGATCTCACAAGCGGTCATTCATCAGGCTCCACTAGCGCAATTCTTCACGAAAATAAATAATTGTTTCCATCCCAGCAAACAGCTGATATTCTGTAAATCACCTGCGCTCGCACTGCACCAACATGAACCAAATGTCAATTGATATTTTCGCTCTCACTTTCGTTGTTGACAGTACTGGCACTAAATATTAGTGAGCCATTCTGGTGACTCTCTTTCTCACGAGTTGAACTCTGGGATTGGGACTCCCTCAGGAAATATTCAGCGGGCTTACTATGGAAGAAATAATCATGTCAGTTTTGCCAAACGAAGCCTCTCCAAATGATACGCCAGAACCCAAGCCCCACAAAATTGACAGCAGCAAACCAGTTGCGGAATCAAAGCCAGAAGAGCAAAATGGTGTTGATAGCGGGAGATCTAGAAAGAGAAACAAAAGGGCAAAGAAGAAATCCAAAGTGGCGGACGACCCAATGAAAATTCTAGAGGCTGTCCTGGAAGCTAGTAGCTTCAAAGTGGCCAATCTAAGCGAAGAGATAGAGAAAATGTTCAACAAGGAACCTGAAATCTTGAGTGCCATCAAGGATCTCTCATACAAATCTAAGAATTCCTCACAAATCAAGATGTCAGTGCTACCACATGCCTTTGAGGGTCGAGTTACAGTGCCCACGACTGCCATAACAAACTTGAGATCCATCTACGAGAAACCTAAACCCAAGTCTCGAAGGCGCCCTAACAGGCAAAAACAGCTCCGTTCCCAGTTCCGGGCATTTAGAAAGAAGAATATGCCTGCCAAAGTTACGGCTGAACCCAAGGTGCCTCAGCAGCTTAGAAAGCCCGACTCGAGCGCCTCAGGTCAAGCGAAACTAAGCTAGACCTTAAAACTGATGGAAACTGCAAAACTGCACCAACTACAAGCAGAATCAGGCTGGCTGGACTTCCTGATGGTGCAAAGAGATGGATCAATTCAAGTTTCAAGGATTATTCGAGGAGAAACTAAGGAATGGGCTCGATGTCATGATAGTCGTATATGAGATAAAATTTAATAATTAGTTCATCCGTACATAACTTGTTTACAATTCAAGATTCTAAAACTTTCTTTTCTTTTCTAAGCAACTAAAATAGTTCTAAATTTTCTTAGACTATCGAAATTTTCAAGCTTTCTCGCAGAAGAGCTGATTAACAAGGAAGCTCCTGGCTTCTGGCAGTTGAAGCTGGGGGGCCGCCATGAAAGCGAGAGACTTAGCTCATGCCTCAAGGGGGCCCGGAAGCTCGAGTGTAGGTTTAGAGTGAGGTTCACTGGATTGGGTAGCCTTTGAGCATATACGATTTCAACGCTTTATGTCATCTATCATACATGTTCTCCCACTCGCCAACATGAACATCGCTAGGTATTGCATGAGCAGGTGGAATATCCAGGAACTGATGATGGTTTAATCTCGAATGCGTTTCTATATGATCGTATATATCAAGTCCATCACTGCTGTTTGTATAAGAGGGCTCTGAGTCTGTACGATCAATCAATCATCAGGTGGAGAGGAAGTAGGTTAGAATGCGAAGGTTGGACTCGAGGGCTAGTTTAGCCTGTTGGTTGTAAGATTGAATCGTTTAGCTCACCATTTGAAGAGTCATATGAGCGATAAGTTGGCCCATTGACAATTGAGGAGGCAACCGGGTGGTGAATTTGAGCCTGTTGATGGAGGTGCCTATGCTGGAGTTGCTGTTTTGATAGCACAGAAGCTGGCCTGTTTGACTTTAGTGTTCTCGAGACAAAATTTCTCGATTGTTGTTGCTTGTTATTGTAAGAATGAGCGGCCATCTGACTGCTACCAGTGTTACCAGTGAGAGGGTTACCGTTGAATGGATCAACAGGAGCAGGTGCGTGAGTTTTGAATATTGAATTCAAGTAGCCGCTGGAATTCACCTTGCGCATTTGGGGGTGCCAATCTGTGTAGTCGCTGCTCGAGCTGCTTGAATTGTTTCCGTAGATCCCGGAAGAGGAGCGGCCGATGTCGTAGTTGCTGCTGGCCATGCTCGAGCCAACACGATGCAGGGCGCCACCGTAGTGGCTGGCGCTCATCTTGTTGCCCGGCCTCTTCCTGTGGCCCGTCACTCCATAGTGGCCTTGAGCGTCTGGTGCCGCACTCGTTGCGTACGGATTCTCGGTTTCCAAGTCATAAATTTCGTTCTGTGACCTAGAGGGCTGAGCTTGAGGATAATACCTTTGCATTGAGGCCGACCTGTAGCGGGCACCAACATTCATCGGCAGGCCAGTTGTTGATCCATAAATCATCTCCCGCCCACTCGATTTTGATGAAACTAATTGTTTCCCATTATGGACCATAAATCGACTATTCTCGCGCGAACCGAGACAAGAAATCTTATCCTCAAGTATCGGTTTTCCTCCCTGACTTGGTCGTGTCAAAGCTCCGTTGGCGCCAATGTTTTGCGGAACGTGAGCGCGATAACCTGAATAGTAGAGATCCTCTTTGTTGTGCGACCTCGAACCTTTAAGGCTCTTGGCGCCAACAGCCGAGCGCCGCTTGTCGCCCTCACCTGGAAGCGCTAACCCATTTTCATAGTTTCTATCTTCAAGTGCGTAGATGTTCTCATCAGTCTCATAATCTGGCGTCGGAATATCTAGATCGTTGTAGCTTGCCGAAGAGGGAGAGTTCACGCCACCTTGATTGCCGTCCTCAACTTCCTCGTTCGAATCCACAACACTATCAACCTCGACGCTCTCCTTGAGAGCTCTAGTCGATCGCTTAGTCTTATTGCCGCCGTTCGCCTGCATATAGCTGCTATCATCACTGATTGTTTCCTTTGCCTTGCTACCCTTGACGCCCAACAGGGACTTGAGGTTCTTGGCTCCCGACTTGGTGAAGCCTCTGCCCTTGGCGGCCCCCTTGGGGTCGAGCATCTCTGAAGTTTGAACTGGCGCGCCCATGACCGAGGCCGACCTGTTTGACTTTGCAAGCTCAAGAGGAGCCTTGAGCGACTCTAGGAACCTATTCTTCTTCGTCTTTCGCGCCTTTTCCAAGTCCGCAGAAGCGTCAGCAGCGTCCGCTTTCAGGCCAATCGAGTAGATGCTCTCATTGTTTGGTTGCATCTTCGAGAGACCATCCTGGTTGACGTTAGAGGACGACTTCGACTTTGCTTGCTTGCCGAAGTCGCGCGGCGGCAGCTTTGGGGGTATTGGGTCGCCAGATGGAGGCACGAGCATGTGTCCGGGCGAATAAATGCTGCTGCTATTGTTGTACCGATCTCGCTGGTTCAACCTGGTGCTTGGTGGCCCATAAATGTTGCAATTGCTCCGACTTCTGTGCCTAATGTTCTCGCCGCCGACTGAAGCGTCGTGGCCGCGAGTTGCCAAATCCTTTTTATGGTTGTACAAGTCGGCCCTTTTGGAAGCTCCAAAGTAGCGCGCCGGCATCGCCTGCTGGTGTCCGCTCGAGTCCAACATTGAGGAAACGTTTTTGGTCGAGGTTGTGCCATAATCGTTCATGGAGGACTTAACGTCCGAAGTGGAGGCGTTTGCGGGCAAAGAGTAAGGATCCTCCTCTTTATTGCTGTCCTCCTTGGATCGGTCGGGGTTGCTGTTGGTGTTGTTTTGTTCGAAAATGCTAACAAAGTTTGGCGGCTGACCGGGCCGCCGCTGACTTGTGTCCATGAGCATGCTATCTGGAAAATTGCTGCTCTGGTAGCTCATCAATGGGAATCGCTCGTTCAACATCTCGATTGCAACTATATTGATGACCATCACCCAACAGGGTAAGTCGAGCACTTCGTCCGCATCCCTGGCCAAGCCAATGATAGAGAAACACTGCTGCTCGAGCTTCCTCTTGTCTGGATATGGGCGGCAGAGTTCCTGCGTGATGTTTGCCTGGAACTTCTTCATATCAAACATGACGTAGATTTTGTCCTGATCAAGTCGGCCGCCAACGCTGATCACCTCATCACAGATTGCGCTATCATTGGGCGGATCCATGGAGGAGCCGGCGCTCGAGGAGCTCGGGGTCGCGCTGGTGGCCAAGGAGGAGATCTGGCTGCCGAGCGCCCGATCGGCCCCGTTGCTCATGGCGGCCATGGCAGCGTTTTGGTTCCTGATTAGCTGCTGTCTGCTCGGCATTGCGCGCCCGCCCGCCAAGTTGGCCGAGCCCTGGAGCCACTCCTTTATGTAGACGCCCGACTTGCTCAGCCGCTTTATGAGTATGTTGCCATAGTTGTCCATTTTGATGCGAATGCCCTTGCCAATTCGCTTGCGACACTCCTCAGTCTTCGCGTCGCGGTCGGGATTGTCGAAGCCATTGAGGGCCAGCTTGTAGCCATCGTAGCTGAGCTCGTGAGATCCGTCTATAGTAACTATGGGAACGCGCGCGTATGCCTTTCCAATGCGCCTGTTGCGTTCCATGATGATCAGCTTACACCAGATGTCGTCGTCGAGGAGGCGCCACTTGTTGAAAATCTCCTCCAGGTGATCCTGGTTTCGGTGCGAGTTTTGGGGAGGGTTGGCTTAGTGGGCGCGTTCGTGTGTGAGGATGCAGCTGGCTCGAGTTGGGGCGAGTGAGGTCAAGTTTGAGCCTCCTTGGGGGGGGGAGGTGAGAGAGGAGGTTCAAAGGCAAACCCTTGGCTCGATAGGACAACAATTGGGCCGCCAAGTTTGCAAGCCAAACAGAGCGCATTGAGTTGCTTTGCTCTGCTTTCGAGTTTCACGCGAACGAGCAGACGGGCGGATTCTGCTAAATCTTGGCCATTATAAATTGACAGTTACGAGGGTAAAGCTTGCACGTTTAATTGCAATCGGCCGAGCTTGCGAGAGCGGAGGGCAAAGCAGAGCGAGCCGCTGGAATTAGAACTGGGCCGCGAGCAATGGAAGGTGGCTAAGTCGAAATCAAGGTCCGCTAACAAGCCGACTTAACTGGTTGAGAGGGATACTCGTCGGTGTGTTTGCTTGGCGGCTCTCAGTGTGGACGGGACAAAAACAGGCGGTCTAGTTGGCGCAGTTTGGTTCCTGTAAATGCGACTTCCATTTCGCTCAACTTAACCTGCTCGTGTTTGTTCGAGCTCAAACTCCGATTCCAAGGCGGCCGACCTGAATGGAGCCGCCATGTTTGCTCTGCGCGCTTTTCGCCAAGCAAACAAGTGCAACAAAGACAAAATTCTAAAACAATCATCCAAGAGCTTTTAATCTGGGAGGCTCGCCAAGGGCTGCTCGCGTTCTGTGGCCGCAAAAGGGGCGAGAGCGAGCGCAAACAGTAGCCCCTCTTGCCACTCCTTGGGCGGGAGGAGGACGGCAAAAGGATCGCAGCTCGCGATGGAGGCTGGCTGGCTACATCAGGGAACTGGCGGCGGCGGCGGCGGCAACTAGAACAATAAAACAAAGGGATCCAGCCTGTTCTTGGGTTACGCGCGTTTCTGGGAGGGCGGCCAGCGAGTTGAAGTCTCAGGGGCGGGCGGCAGGCAGCTGCAGCCGGCGAAGCGAGCGAGCCGCCCGAGGAGCTGACTGACGTGAGCTCGGCCGATCCATTTGCCGTTGGTCGCGCCCGCTCGCTTGCGGCGGCCGTCCGTTTGGGCGCTCGCTTTAGCCCGGCGGGCGGCCTCAGGGGGCCGAGCGGGCGCACAATTATGAATCATTTGCGCTCGGAACAACAATGACCGCTCGCCCCCGAGCGACGCGTCCGGCGCGAGACCTACACTGAGACTGAGACTTAGAACTCGAGCTCGAACCAGAGGCAAGGGCGCGCGCTCGGCTTAGTCTGGCCTGGCCGGCCGAGTCGCCCATCCGGCCGACTGGCGCCGATAGTGGAGTCTGTAGCTGTGCGTTGGCTGGCCGGCTGGCTGGCTCGCTCGCTCGCTCGAGGCGCAACGAGCACACGATCGGCGGGCTGGCGAGAACATGGGCCAGACGGATCGGAATAAATTGATTCACGACGATAGGACGAGCTCAAAGCTGGCTGCCAGAGGAGGGGGCGAGCTGGCGGGCGAAACGGAGCGGCGAGTCTAAAACAGTAGCCTTAAAATGGGAGCGAGTTGGCCAACAGGTTGGAGAGGCAGCCTGTTTGGCCGGCGAGCGGGCTGGCCAGGCCGGCCGGCTGGCTGGCTGGCGAGGGCGCCCTCGCTCGCGGCTCCTTGTTGGCGCCGCTCGCTCGCTCGGCCGCCAACTCGGCTGCCCATATTCAAGAACGTATATTAGTCTGCTGGGCTTGAAACAGACTGTTCTCGTTAGGGCTGCACAATGAGCAAATTGGACACACGGGCTGGCACTGTTGGCGTTGCCGTTGGTTGCGCTGAATCGGGTTGAGAGGCTCGAACAGTCTGGCTGTGTGAGTTTGACGGATTGATTTGATTTGTTAGGCACCAGAGCTGGAGGTTTGGCCGCCAGCAAGCCAGCCAGCCAGCCGGCCCTCCCGCCCGCCGACTAAGACAACTCTTAAAACGCTCTTGAACTGCCTTCAACACGACGCTGGCCGGCGGCTCGCAGTCTAAACAAACCAACAGGTTTAAATATATTCCCTTTCGCGCGCCCTCACAATGCAAAGCGCTGGCCAGCTCGTGCGCGGATCACAATGGAGAGCGAGCGAGCGAGCGAGTTGGCGCTCGTGAAAAGTGGAACAGCCGCTGGCCTGCCAGCCGGCGAGAGCGGCCCAAAGGAGGGCACTTGACAATTGGAGCTCGGCGGGCGCGCACACGGCCGGTTTGGGCGTAACCGGTCGGTCGGTCGGTCGGTCGGTCGGGCTGGCCGGCCGGCCGGCCAATCGTGCAGGCGCTGAACCCTGAGGGTCGACCCTCGGCGGCCAGCCAGAGCAAAAAGATGATCCCCCGCTCGAGTTTGCCCGGCGGCCGCGCGCAAGAACAAAGTGATCATCGCGCTGACGGCCATCATCCGTGCGAACGCAACAGCCTTCAAACGGTTCATTAGCTCTGCCTTTGGGCCTGGCGCTCGCCCTTGGCCATGGCCGGCGCCTGCTCGCGGCGAGACGGGCGTGATGAATTGGGCGCCGATGGAGTGGAGCCGCGGGCCAGCCGCCGCCCTCTCGCCCGCTCAAAAGCCGCTCCTTGGGGTGAAGGGAGCCAACTCGAAACAATCGCCACTCCGGCCGAGACTTGCTCGGCGCCGCTGAGGGCGCCCTTTGTCGGCCGGGCGGCGCACAAAGGGCGCCAACCGGATGGGGAAGTGTGAGATATGCTACCGGCAGGTCGGCCGCGCTGACAAAGTGTCGCTCGCACACTCGGCTGCCGTGTTGGCCGGCCGACCGGCTGGCTGGCGGCGTGAACAAGCCGGGCCGAAACAATGGCCAGCGGCGCAGCGAGAACAATGGCGCACTGGCCGCTAAGTCGGCCGCTCCAATATGATCCAATCCGGCCGCAGTGGCGCGCATGAGCCCACTGAACACGTAGAGCGGCCACTTCCGGCCCCGGCTGGCAACCAAGCAGAGTGGCGGCCGTCCGCTCGCCTGGCCGAGCGCGCAAGATGGCCGCGCGATAGGGGGATGCTTTAATTATCCCATCTCAACCCGTCAGCCAGCCCTAAGCTCGCCGGCCGACTTTCTCTGCTCCGGATCCGCTCATTGTTGTGGCCGGGCCAGGTGAGCGCCGAGACTCCCCCAATCGGCGCCACTCTCGCTCAAACCCCCGGCTTAGCGGCCAGGGCTAACGAGGCTCTGCGAGCGCTCGACAGGAGCGATAATCATCTCTAATGCAATCCGAGCGCCGCCTTTCATGCGCAATCAATGCGCATCAAGTCTCGCCGCAACGAGAATCCATCACTCTGGCGGCCGGCGCATCTGAGCCGAGTTTGGAGCCAGGCAGCCGGCCAGGCGGCTCGAGCGCCGGCAGAGCGCGCCAGTCCAGCGGAGGCGGCGGGATCCTCGTCGGCCGGCCGCCGCTAGCTCGCGACCGCGCCAACGGCCAACCCGGATGTGGCCGGCCGGCCGGCCAGCCGAGCGGCGGGCTAACGAGCGAGCGCGTTTGCCTGTGATATTTGCGCTCGCTCGCAACAAGTGGGCCGGCGCCGCTGGAGGTGGAGGCGGAGATGCAGCCGGAGATGGAGACGGAGACGGAGTCGTAGATGCAGATGAGCAAACTCCAGCTCCAGCTCAAACTCAAACTCACAGCACAACTGCGACTCCAGGCCGGCCAGCCTCCCGCTTAACTGCCCCTCTTGCTGGCAAATGTGAAACATGATTAGGATATAATGTTGCCTTGCTCGCCGCCCCTAATAGTCCGTCGGCGCTCCACCTGTGGAATGCCATTGATTTGTTTTTGCGAGCTGGCCAGTGAAAGGCGGCAAACTGCTCTCGCTGGCCGATGATTAATAGACTGCCGTTGCCGGTGGCGCCGGAAACGAAGCCGAGCTTTGCTTGCGAGCGAGAGGAGCGCGAGCTGGAGTTGGAGTTCGAGTGCGGGCGTCTGCGCGCTTGCAACACCTTGTCTCGGCCGTAAACTCGCCCCACTGCCCAGTCCGGCTTCGAGTGGGGGGCAAGCGAGCGCTTGTTTGGCTGGACGGGCTGATTAGCATCTCTCCGTGTTGAGCGCGAGTCGCTCGGCGGCGGCGGGCGGGCGGGCGGGACGAGCGGCCCGCCCGTCGGCAGCGCGAGGGGGCGGCCGCGGAGCTCGACCGGGCTGAGCTCCACTGAACTGAACTCGGCCGAGCAAACTCGAAGCCGAGCCGGCTCGCTCGCGAGAGCCAATCAGCAGGTGATGAAGTGGAATCAGAGCAAAGGCTTATTGATTCTGGCGGCGGCGGCGGCGGCCGCTCGACTGGGCGGACATGCGATCACGAAGAGCGGGCCGCGCTGATAGGCATCGCTCATCTGCCTTCTGTCACGTAGGCGACGAGCTCCATGTTTGCGGGCTGGACGGCCGAGTTGGCCGCTCGCCGCTCGCCGCTCGCCGCTCGCTAATCGGGGCCAGCATCTCTCGACGGGCGAGAGTGTGTCGCCGGCCAACGGCGCTCACACGAACAACTCCAGCAAACTCGGCCATTGGCCAGCGAGATGAATTTCAATCACTCTCGCCGGCTTCGTCGCGGCCACTCTCTGGCTTGGCGGCGAGCGGCCGATCTCACGGGCTCGCCGAGGGGCAGTAATTGAAGCTCGCACGCCATGCGCTGCCATGGCCAGCTGGCCCAGCCTGAGCCATGGAAGCGCCCGCTCAAACTCGGTGCTTTACTCGCAATTACGCCGCTAAACAGGCGGCCGAGCCGGCGCGACAGTCTGAACCCGGTGACAAGCTAAGTGGGCCTCTCGCCGTCCTGTGCGGCTGGCGGCGAGCTGTTGCAGCGACGAGCCCGCCGCTGCAACAGCTCGGCCCAGCGCACTGGGCCGGCCGGCCGAGCTGTCGCAGAGAGTGGCGCTCCAATTGGAGCTCGGCCTGCGCCCGGCCCGAGCGGCGGCCAAGTCGGCGCCAGTGCCCATTTGGCCGAGCTCGCCGGCCGCCGCCGCCAGTCGGCCCAAATCGATAGCCTGCGACCAGTGAACCCGCCGCAAAGGCTAAACGTGTGTGACTCTGCGCCCGCTCGCCAAAGCAGCCCGACTTCCTGCATCCTGTTGGCCGTTGCGAGCTCAACACAGTAGCCAGTTTATGGTAATTATCGGCCGATGGCTTGAGAACAAGCCGGGCCGAGATGTGTTGGCGGCTGGATGTGTGACACCGCCAGTCGGTGGCGCCGAGCCAGCTGCCCGTCCGGCCACTGAGCGCCGATGGGCCGCTGCCGCTCCACTGGCCTGCAAGCGGGCCGCTCTGCTCGGTGGCGCAAGCGGGCTGCCTGGCTCAACGGCGGCGGCGGCGACGACGACGACGACCGGCGGAGACAAATATGGACGGCCGGCCAGCTCTGCCGACGAGCGTTGGCCGAGCTGCCTGAGCTTGGCGCCCGCAAAGCAGCCGCCTCCAGCCCAGCGCAACCTGTTTGTTTTCGGCCGCCAGCCAGTCGGCCGGCCGAGTCGTAATTACCGACAGGCGGCGGGCGCGGAAGGAAGGGAGCGAGCGCGCAACCCGATCGGCGCAGCTGGCCGGGCGACAGGCGCCAGAGGTCAGCGGGCGGCCGTCATCTGCATAGAGCGGATGCGGCCGCTTTGTGTGCCCCATGGCCGGCCTTGCTGATTGAATTGGGCGGCCTGGCCGAGCAGCTGGCCGACTCTTAATTAGTCGCGCGCTCGAGCCGCTCACACAATCGACAGCTTCATCGCGGCCGGGGCGCTTTTTGCGGCGAGCCCGGCCTTTGATTAACTCGGCCAGCTGATTGGCTGCGCGCTGATTGACGGCCGGCGAGAGTCTAATTTCCGCCCCGCTCGGCTCGGCGAGACAATTGCGCCGCGCTTCAATTAAGGGACAGGCGAGCGAGTTTGAGGGGGAACACCTTTGACACTGTTGCGCTCTGTTGGCCAGCTGTTGCGCGCAACTGTCCACCGAACTCTCGCGGCGCTCGAGCGCAACAGGCAGCCGCTCGGCCGATTTGGGCCGAGCGAGAGGCTGGAGCTGGGCGGCTAATGTGCGCAGCGCTTGCGCTCGCCCGGCGCCCAAAAGGCGCCCGTCAGAGTGGAAATCCAATAACAACAAAGTATGAGGCGAGCTGACTGAAAGTGTCCGCAGTCACGCCAACCAGAAATGAGCCCACTCTCGCCGCTCCACTTTCAAGCTCGCCAGTTTGCTCTCCTCTGCGGCCGAGATAATCAAATAGAGCGACTGCTGGCCGGCTCGCAGGCGGCCGCCGCCGAGCGCGCAGCCAGGCCGCCGCCAGATCCGACATGCTAATGAGTTTCGCCTGACTCGCGCTCAGCCCGGCCGCCGCTCCCCCGAGATCCAGATCGGATTGGTGCCTTACCAGCCCTCTCACTGCAGCTCCAGCTCCAGCTCCAGCTCCAGCTCAAACCGAAACGCAAATGCAAACCAAAACTCAAACACAGACTCCCCTCCAAACCGGCCATCCGTCTTCCTCTGGCCAGCGCGGCCGGCCTGTCAGCGCGCTCGCAAGGCCAAATCCATTTAGCGAGCGCGCAAACAATCGAGCGACGACAACCACGAGCCGCGGACTCTCAATTAATCATGATGGCCAAACTGGCCAACCATTATCGCTGCCGCCGCCGCCGCCGCCGCCGCCTACAATGGAAGCGCGCGCGAAATCGGCCCTCACGAGCAGCCTGAACTTGGCCGGCGTGCGGAGAGGAGCTGTCTCGCTCGCTCGTCATAGCTGCCCATTCAGCGGCGAGCGTGATTGCGTCGCGTTCAGAGCAAGCGAGAGCGGGCAAACAGAAGAGATAAGCAGCGGCGGGCGGGTCAGCGGGAGTTAAGCTCACCTCTTCGCCTGTCTGCTCGTTTCAATGTTGGCTAGATCAATGGCCAGCGCGCAGAGAGCGGGGCCGAGTTTTGCGCTGATGGATGCAAAGCGCGCAAGACGGCCGCCTGAACTTGACTCGGCCGCAAATGCTGGCCGCAAATCACGTGCCCGCGTGGAGGCGCGAGATTTGGGCCAGCCTGTTTGTTTTGATGGCGCTCGGCTGGG
>Ga0209372_1000466_pt1 | contig 18434 bp, 9 predicted proteins | sample AgamicAtPe_FD_187170 | JGI IMG/M metagenome (GOLD analysis project Ga0209372, IMG submission 187170) | Agave microbial communities from Guanajuato, Mexico - At.P.e (SPAdes) (version 2) | ecosystem: Host-associated > Plants > Phyllosphere > Phylloplane/Leaf | place: Guanajuato, Mexico | collected... | reverse complement strand
CCCTATTTCTTGGGCTATCCGGTCCGACGTTGGCGATCAACAATGACCAGCAAAGCCTCTACTTGCAGGTGTATGCGGTCAGCGGAACTCCGCTGGATCCGGCTCAGACGTTCGAACTTATCAAGCAATTGAAAGCGATCTTTGCGAATCAGAACGACAGTGAGAGTAAACTTAAAGAGGCACAAGTAGACAAGCTCATCGAAGCTTGTAACATCACCGAAGCTAAATGTGTAGATCGACAGTACATGAGCGACATAAAGAGCTTAATTGATACGAACGCAATCCACACGATAAATATAGTGCCATACCTAAAGTCTTGCAGATTGCAGCAGTTCACCTTGTGTAGACCAATCCATCACAAAAAGCTCGATCAAGAGCTCGACCGCATCAAGGAAAAGTACTCCAAGGTTGATGAAAACTTCGATAGTGTTATGGAGCGTCTGTCTCGGGAAGTTAAGTCTCAGTACAGCCATTGAGTTGGATGCAAATTCAGCATGATTAAATTGAAGTCGAATAAGCGATTCATGGCTCAGAGTAATCTCTTTATATAGCACTGGTAGATCAACGAACGTGCCCAAGTTGACTTGGATTGAACAACGAAGATCGAGTTAGCGAACAACAACCGGCGGAGGATCGGAAACTCTATTGAGCTGTTATGTGACTCCATATCACCTGAAGAATTAGCGCCTAAGAAATTAAAGATCATTTGATTGAAAACCCATTCTATCTGTCTCTCCTTTTCTTATTCATCACTCATTGAACCTAAATCATTGTAATTAGTGCCCGGTTGATCAATTTTTGCAATATTTATTCGAGTGTACCAATCTTATACACCCGATTGCAGGCACATCTGATCATCTCTCGTTTGGTCCCCGAAAAACAGAGGCACAATATCGGTTACAGTCGGGTCCACCTAAGCTGGCACTCTGCGAATAACGATGGCAGGCATCAACGTTTTGAGATTGAGGTATAGATATATGAGTGCAACAGGTGTAGAACTCAGAGAACGATGTATAGGCTAAATGAGGTAGCTTCAGATAAATATATCTGTGTCTGGCTTCTAGGACTGGGTTCAACTTGAGAGTTTGACGCCACTGACTCGAAAGCTAACAAGTAAACTGATTGTGAATGCCAACTACACGAGGGTTATATTTAGTGAATGCAAGTAGGGCGAGATTGCAGCAATCAAGCTATGGTAACAAGGGAAGAGACTGCAAGCAAAGAAAAGCGAGCTCTCATAGAGTTTCCAATCCATCAGCGATTCGAGCTGTCTCTCGTCAGAACTTGAATGATACTCTTTTTGGAATCCGTCTTTGGAAATGCGAACGACTAAAACTGTACGCCAAGCCAGAGGCTGAACAAGTCACGAGAGTGGCGCCAAAGGTGTTACCGTATTGGTCATAGCAGCTTCTTGATCTTCCCACTAATTGATCAAGACAATTTTGGTGTAGTAGAGACTCAGCATGGAGACTCGCGCGAATACGCTCGTTTTCTAATAGGCATGAGACGTGTCTATATCTATTCGATTGCGACGATTCCGCAGAATAAATTTAAATAGAGGGCGTCAACATTCGTCCAACAATAGATGATCGAGAGGAGAGACCCATATGCAAGTTGAGGAGGTTGGGATTTCAGGGTAAAACAGAGAAGGAAACGAGCAAGCGCTTACCAGAAAGTAAGGGCAATCGCGATGGAACAAAACAGGTTAGAGAGAGGCGCGTGGGCGTTGCACCTGCCAAAGGCGGTTTGTTCGGGGCGCGATCCTTCCGTCGGCAGGGCTACGGTGGCACATGATAGATGCCAGCGATTTTGATATGCACTTGTACTTTAATAGCGAGGGACCAGAAAACTAAGTTCTGACCAAACAACTCCCGAGCTGAGGTCTACCTGATCCACTGTTGCCGCCTTTATCGCAATAACCCTTGCAGTTGCTTTCGCAGAGCCAGTATTGCGCTCATAACTCAGCAGTCTGGCTCTCTCCCTCTCTCTCTCTCTCTCTCTCTCTAGGCTCGTGCTTGAATCTTATAATGGCGCTACAGCTCGATTAGTCGACAAGGAATTATGCCATCATTGCGTTACACGGTTGAATCGACCAGCAGCGCGATCCAGGCCGGTTCTTGCTATTTTTATATCGATTTTCACTAACCCGCCCAGTCTGCTCGGCGAATCCAAACTAATAGGGTAGATTCAGACATTTTGTTAGTACATCAAATTCGCCTGACAGGGTAATAAAATTGGCGTTCATTTTGCGAACTCAAACCGATCGGCCGACAGAGACACACAATCGCTACCTACACGGCTGGTGACCGGAAGCTTAGGACGGGTTTGCGTCCAAACTCAAGATGTTTCCCAGGAGCCGAACGCGTTCAAGTTCCAATCTACGAGGTAAGACCTTGCTCTTTCCAATAGATCAAATCACATATTATCAACAATGATTGACGTTTTTCATTTCAAATTTTATACTAGATCAACCGCCCGCAAAGCGATACCATGAATCACAACAGGAAATTCACAGTTACAATTCTGATGATGAAGATTTTTACATAATTGGAGACCGAGTTTACGTGGACGGGTTTCGAGCTGCCTCAGTCGCCTACTTTGGCGAGGTCGGATTCGCACAAGGCGATTGGGTTGGCGTTGTACTCGACGAGCCGACAGGCAATCACAATGGTAAGTTTCATGGTCGCGAGTATTTCCAGTGCGCTCCATCGCACGGCTTATTCGTAAGGCCAAGCCGAGTTAGTCACATGAGGACCTCCGGTTTGGGCCGCAGTTTAACGCCAAACCGTAGCTCAATGCCGCGGCCGGGCTCTCATGGGCATCGAAGTGTTAGTAGATCTCCAGGAAGTAGCACCATGGACTCGTATTTTTACGACGAAGATTATAGACAAGATGGGGCACTGGCATCAACAGAAAGGCTAAAATCAATCAGAGAACATTCGCCAAGGTGTGATTTTAGAGGGATTGATCAGTATCCTGTGGTAAGAACGAAAGGTTGCATCCTGGAGCGAGAGCCTCGATCTAACTCGGTTGAGTCCCCAATCGGAGCGAGAATTCAGAGTTTGTTGCAGCAAACGAGGAATGAATCCCCAACCAATGGATCATCTGTGTTCAGTTTTCGGCCCCAACGCGAAAGATTGGTCGAAGTCACGCAAGAGGGTCATCCTTATAGAGATAACACTAGGGTTCGAGTACCACCCAGGGTTGACTTGTCGAGTGAGCCAATCAGGCTGGGCGACCGGGTTGTGGTGTATTCGGAGAAGGGCGATCTTAAGGGAACCTTGCGCTATATGGGCGAAACTGATTTCGCTACTGGAGAATGGGCTGGCATTGAGCTGGAGGGACCAGATGGTAAGAACGATGGTACTGTTCTAGGCCGATCATATTTTCTATGTCCTAGAAACCATGGTCTCTTTGTACCGGCAGCCAAAGTTCGCAAATATGAGGAAGAATCGTTGAACTATAACCCATTCAATTCGATACGTAGCACCATCACATCACCTCCTCCCTCGTCGTTTGTTAAAGGCACAAAACATTTGGAACCAAATCACGATGAGAAACCCCGATCGTCGGCTTATCGTTCAACTATTAAGAGAGTTTACTCACCAGGATCAAACTTCACCTCGCCAATAGACTCACAATCAACCTCAAGGCAGAGACTGTTTTCTGACACACCAAAGCCACCGCTTAGATCCAATAGCAGTCTGATAAATCAGGGATCAAGTTACAATCTAAATGACACTGCAACCGATCACATGTTTCATAGTTGGCGGTCGAGATCCGAGTGGATGGATACAAAAATGCGAGACTACCCTCGAGAACAAAGTTTTAGCCGGCCTCATGCAGCTACGATAATCAAATATACCTTCTCTACTTCAGAACACGATGGTGATCCGATCACACGTAGAACAGTGGAGTATGCTTGATTCAAGCCTCTGCTCACTAGGCATAACGGATGCCCAGAACTATGGTAGAATCTGAGCATACGATAATAGATTGATTTTAATAATAATGAACGACGTCTTGCGCGCTTCTAATGTAAACTGGATTGTAGATGTTTGTCTCATCTTGACAATAAATGTAGGGTTCAACAGAGCTTTGCTCACAAGCTAAGCCTCTCGTTGTTCTTTACAAGGTCGACTGACCCTGGGCAGAACCGTGTAGCTGAGTTCCTCGTCAACAGAACTATCAGAATCGTCTGAATCGTGGTAGTAGTTGATAGGTAGGGAGGGTAATATTCCAATGCACTTCATCACATTCTTAGGGCATGAACAAACGGCGATTTCACCTTCTGTGGGCTCAATACGGATGCAAGTTTTTTTATTCTGCTCATCGGGCTCGCTATCTGAACCACAACCACTTGGCCCGCTCTTCTTCCGTTTAGCCCCGGGATTGATTTGATCTTTTGCAGCCATAGATAATCCGAGCCTCAGTTCACGCCAGCTGGTGAGAATCAGACTCAATGTAGCCGTCTCTTCTGGTATTCAATTTGAGTTCTCTTGCCCTACCAGCAATCGATTCATATGCGATATCCGATAGTTGCCTGCTGATGTTAAGTTTGATTTATGGTATCTGAATTATTCGTGAATGCACGCGGATTGTTGTAATAGTGGTTAATTGTTTGGGATTGGTTGTCAGATGGATGCTTCACTGGGAGCAAAATTTTTTCTCTAGAACGGCCGGTCTCTATTTTCGAGTCCTACACCGTCCGCCGACCAAGTTGAATTTCGCGCTCAACAAGCCATGAGCGTGACTGTTGAGCCATGCTCGGCATCCTGTCCTCTCATATAGATAACAATTTATTGTGTTCCTTCTTGATGACCACGGATACTACTGTCAGTATCGGGGAATATAGAATATTGATTTCGTTTATCGTGCACATCTTCCAAGATGAACAGTAGATTCTTCAAAGCCGTTTCAGATTCCGAATCTGAGTCGTCGGAAGGGGAAACCGAGGCAGTACAGCAAAGGCCCGCTGGTGCTGGCATAGGGGCCGGTACCTATTCATTCAGTGACGATGAGGAGGAAACGAAACGCCAAGTCAAGTCAGCCAAAGACAAGCATTCTGAGCAGCTACATGAACTTATTAAGTCCATCAAGAACGGTAAGAAGATCAAAGATTTTACCAAGATATTACCCGACTTCGAAGAACTAACCCGAAAATATGCTAAGGTCAAGACAGTCTTGGATAAGGAATCGGACGGCAAGACGCCGAGATTCCTCATCAAGTGTCTCGTCGAGCTTGAAGACTTTGTCGAGCAATGTTGGGAGGATCGTGAGCGTAGAAAAAACATGAACAAAAACAATTCCAAGTCATTGTCATCACTGCGTCAGAAGTTGAGAAAGTACAACAAATCGATTCCTACAGAGATAGACGCCTACCGAGAGAATCCAGACTTGGAGGATGGAATCCATTCGGACGGCGCCAGTGTTACTTCAGATCGTCGAGCAGAGAGTTCGGACGATGAGAGTCTTGACTCTGTCAACTTTGTAAAGCGTCCAACAGCAACCGCAGATCCCGACGCCGCCCTGAAGGCGAAGGCTAAAGCGGTTGATGGCTCTGCTGATGAGTCCGGCGATGAATCTGAAACCGATTGGGGTTCTTCAGATGATGATAGCTCTCTCAGTTCGGATGACGATAAGTATGAAGGCAATCTTGCCGCTCGTTTCTTGAAACGTCAAGATGACCAAGACAAGGAGGCTACTTCTAAGCGAACTAAAAAGACTAAACCGGATAAGGCCAAAGATAGAAGAAAAGGTTTCGACGAGGATGAGGAAAAGGGTTGGGAACCGGTTAGGGGATCTGTATCTGCCTCCGAGAAGCCTAAGATGTTTGCGAAGGAGAGCGAAATAAACCACCAGAACGTCCTCAAGAAATTGGTAGAAGTTCTAGCCATGCGTGGTAAGAAGAGAGCTGATAGGAGTGACCAAACTGAGATGCTTTTAGAACTGCTCAATATCACCAGACAATACCAGCTTGGACCTGCAATTGAAATCCGTATTATACTTGGTCTCATATCATCATTACTTGAGTACAACCCAAGTGTTCTCGAGCACATAAAGATAAGTGTCTGGGAGGAACTTCTTAGGTATTTGAATCTGCTTATAGACATACTCTCAGCAAATCCTGACGTTATTGTTAATGAATCCATCGATGAGGACGAGGAGAGTTATGACGCATCTCCCTATAAGCTCAATGGAAGCCCTGTTGCTCTAGCTGAGAGAATGGATGCAGAATTTTTGAAGCTCCTGCAGTCTAGTGATGCACATACGCCAGAATATGTCGAGAGGTTGAAGCATGAGAAAGCAGTTTGCAAGATCATCGACAGAATGCAAGCTTACTACGAATCCGACATGAAACGGACTCAACCGGGTGAACTCTGTCGCGTTTATCTCCTCAAGATCGATCATGTTTACTATAAGTTTGATGGTCGTGTAACCAAGCAAATGCAGCAACAAGAGAAGTTGAAGAGGAAACCCTACACTAAAGATCCCAAACTAATGCAATCCGAGAAAACCATCAATGGCACTGGAGGAGTAGATAAAGAAGAGGAAATTATAACAAACACTAGTGCTGATGTGATGAATCAGCTCTGCAAGTACATCTATGCCAACGATACCACTCAGAGGGCGACAACTCAAGCAATTTTATCGCATATCTACCACTTGGCCTTGCATGATAACTATTTTGAGGCCAGAGATCTCATGCTGATGTCTCATTTACAAGGTAACATTGCAAAGGCGGATATACCCTTACAGGTCATGTACAATCGCGCTCTTGTCCAACTTGGATTGTGCGCCTTCCGTAAAGGATTTATTAGCGACGCTCATGCTGCTCTCCTAGACATTCAAATTCTTGGTAAGGCTCGTGAGTTATTAGCGCAAGGATTGCCGTTGAGGCACCAAGAGAGAACGGCAGAGCAGGAAAGATTAGAACGGCGTCGTCAGATACCGTTCCATAAACACATAAATTTAGATTTACTTGAGTGCGTGTATCTAGTATCCTCAATGTTGCTAGAGATTCCAGATGTTGCAGCAAACGAATTTAGCGTAAGAAAAAAGATGATCAGCCGTCTATTTTACAATCAGCTAAGAAAGAGTGAGGAACAACCTCTTGTTGGCTTGCCAGAAACCACGAGGGAGCACGTTGTGGCCGCATCTAAAGCGATGCGAGTTGGAAACTGGAAGTCTTGTCGTGATCTAATAATCAACGATAAAGTTAATCTGAAAGTATGGAACCTTTTCCACCAACCTGACACAGTCAGGTCCATGCTGGAGGAGAAAATCAGGGAGGGGTCCTTGCGAGCTTACCTATTCACTTACAGCAACGTTTATGACTCCATCTCGATGCAAGTTCTTGCCAATATGTTCGACTTGAATGAATCAACCGTGCACAGTATTGCGAGCAAAATGATTATAAACGAAGAGTTGATGGCATCCCTAGACGAACCCACACAATCTATTGTGATGCATAGGACTGAGCCATCCAGACTTCAAGGTCTTGCACTACAAATGGCTGAAAAGATAAACTATCTAGTCGATCAAAACGTTAGGGTATCCGAGCACAAACAATACGGAACTGAGCGTGGAGGTCGAGGTAACTATGATAGGAATCAGGATAGACAGTTTAATAGAAGAAACCAGGATCGTGGTGATAGAGAGGACCGTCGTCGAAACAGGGACGATAGAGATTAGATGAGTCTGTAAACAAGATTTAATGTAGTAAACCTTCCGTGTCGTTGTAGAACTTCGATCTGACTACTATTTGATCAATCGGGGCGTTTGCCTCCTTCCAGAGGATGGCTTTGTGTGGTTAAGTTCATCGAGTAATAGTTCTCTCCGGGCCCCACTGATTTGTAGGAGGAGCAATTGAATCCTGGATCTAGATCATACAATTTCGCGGGGGCCACCTGCTGCAATGTTCCACTCATCGAATGAGGCCTCGGCCATGCACCTGCCGGGTGGATTGAGTTGTAGTGACTGATTTGAGATTCCGACCCGACATAGGCCTGGTGTGCGTGCATCAGATCTTCACAGGGAAACTGGTTTATGCTTGGATAAGGTCTCGATGGATTCAAATCTGTCGCATGAGACCAAAAGCTTTCATTCCTGGGCACTTCACAAGGACCAGTGCTGCAATAAGCGCGGGTAGCCGGGCCTCCCGTATATTGAGAGTCGTGGACCAGTGGCTGTGTTTGTTGAAAGCTCTCATGAGGCAATGATGGGCCCACAACTCGCGTCTCATAATCAGATTGTGGTGCCGCAATACGTTCTCCATGGGGTTGATCATTTGTGTTATAGATGTCTCGATCGGTTACTGCCAATCCGTTGTCGTAGAACTGAAACTCACCAGAGCTTGGCGCGAACTCATTAATATTTGGGGCAGGACATGATATGGAGGGCTCATGATAGATTTGATCTCTAGGCTCGCGGTTTGATTTCAGCGGGTAGAGATGATTGGAGATGGTTGTTGTTGATATCGGATTCGGATCGTAAGGGACAGCATCTCGAACGCTCATCGTATTATCAAATCCTATGGAGCTAGTCTCGAGCTGTTTATCTCTATCCATCAGTTGGTTGACAAATCCAACCGAACGAGCCAATCCGTCCTCCGGATATTGTTTGCCATTATCAGTTTTAACCGTCTTGTGAGTTGGCCTGACCCGGCTCTTACCCAACTCTGATTCATCTCCACCTAATCTGTCATCAACTAGATCTTGTTCGCTTGCAACAGGAGGCTGCCAAGTCTCGGTGTGATCAACGATTTGATAGCTCCTAGTTGATTTAAGTCTGTTTGCCTTAACTGGTTGATTTTCGCCCATTAGGTTAGTCGCAGAGAGACTTGAATCGTCTGGCTCTGCCTGATTGCTCGATGATTCGTCGCCCTTGTTTGAGTTGTCCGATTTTTCAGTCAGGTGCGAGAGGTTATTGTGGCGCCGTGGCTCTCGGGGCCCATCAACCGTAACCTTGATAGCCTTGATGTAGGTTGCAACCAGAGGTGGATTCGTTGCCACCGTGATGGTCAGCGAAAAGCTCTTTCCGCGCCCAGAGCGGCCGACGAAGCGGAGATCATTAAACTTGGCTACCTGGCCTTTCATGATAGCGTTTGGATTCCTAATATCGCCACAATAGTTTTCATCGTTTCCGGCCCGCACAGTGACTGTCGTTCCATCCGGCACCTCGCTCAAAGCAACCACCTTAAAAGTTGCAGGTAAGGTTTTATTCGAGCGCCAGTGGGTGGGTAAAGCTGAACAAACTATATTCGGGCTGCCAGTTCTAACCAGCTCACCCGAATATTCCTGAAGTAGCTGATCGAGCACCTTCTCGCCATGAAACGTGTCCTCACTGTCCTCAGTTGCTTCCGTATTCCTGCAACCGTGATTTTGTGAACTGTCGGCAAAGTTGGTGCCCTTGAGATCATTCGGTTTTTGCCTGCTTGACTCGATTGAGGTATCAAGCCGGCCACATGTTAACTTAGTTTGAGGATACATCTGTTGGCCATTGTTAGCCGCAACCAGGTTCTCTTGATGATTGTTGTTGTTTGAATCAAGGAAGTTGCCCGAGGACAGATGTCGGGATTGCTCGTTGTTGCCATGTTCAACATAGTAACACGATTCCATATTGTTAGCGATGCTAACGCGTTTGCAATTAACCTGGCTGTTCTCTTTTTCTTCAAGCGATTCTAACCTTGTTGTCGTTGCACATGCTTCTGCTGCTGCTAACTCGTTCTGTTTCCGGAAACTTGTGTCATCTCTGAGCTCATTGATTGCACTTCTAAGTCCCAAATAATCAGCACCCAATCGGGTTGCTATCATTGTTCTGCCTCGCTTTTATCACTCATGGCAAACAGTCTCCTCTCTTGGGCCCAAGTTTTAACTGCTGAAGCTCGCGAACCTATAATGATAAAGACTTTGCCAGCCGAAAAATCGGAGCGACAGGTGCTCGCTTACTCAGTTGCAGAGGTAAACTCACCAGTCGCAATCTGGACAAGGACGAGTGTTCGCGTGGCCGCTCTTTGAGTTGTCCCTGGCCGAAGCTAAAGCCGGTGATCCCTCTTAGGTCAACTTGCTTGCCCGAGTTGCAATATTAAATCAAATCATAGTTTGGAGCAGGTAAGCTCGAAACAAGCGCCTACTCTCAGACGCTCAACAGCTCAATCTGCTCTTATTTGTCGGCTGCAATTTCGAACAAAGTCAGACTAAAGCTCGAGTACGGCCAGTTGAAAGGAGCCGATTGTTCTTGAATGCTATTGCTAGTGTTATCATCTACGGCGACATCAACGACTCACTACACCTGCCTGCGTCCACTTGTTGACGGAATACAATTGCCGCCAGTATTTGAGATCAAGCAGAGCACGATGCCTTTTGAGTTGATCCACTTGAATGGATGAATTATAATTCATGCTCCATCATCGTTTCGAAGTTATCCCTGCGACTACCCGAGTGGCGCCTCTTGAGTCTTCATCCAACTTCTGCTCTTGTTTGTTCTGCTAGCGTATTGATTTCTTGTTGCCGATATTTCATAAATCAACTGCCATTGTTTGAGTGTCCAGCTAGCGACTGATGCAGCTACCCTTGTTGCTGTTGCTGCTACTGCCGTCCAAGTTTGAAGTGGCAGCCCTCCACTACCTGCTGGCTTATCTCACAACAGCAAACTGTCTCGCTTGCTTGCAATGATCAAACAATCTCGACATAAATCCCGCCGCTACCAATACCTCGGCGGCGGGGCAAGCAACAGTCACTCGTGAACGCTCGTCCCCAATTCATTTGGCTCTTTTTACCAATTGGGCTTCCCTCTCAACTGAACTCTCTTGCATCTCCAATCTAAAACTCGCCTCTGAACCTTATAGATTCAGGCTCAAGAAGAACCCCCCAATGTGACACAGCCATCTCCTCAAGCAGTTACCTGTTATTATTTTGCAAACAGGTGAGAGAGTCCCACCACTTCAACTTGTTGACGCTTGCTCAGCAGTACGACTTTTGCGCGCTGGTTTAGTCACTAAAATCAAAATTAGCGCATCCAAATTGCCAGCTCGATCAACAGGTGCGTCTAACTGTGTTTAAACTTGTGCGAACAACCAACTGGCCAGGATGACCAGACAAACTTTTAGTTAACAGGTTCTGTTTCTAACCATATCATCTGGGGCGATTGCAATGCTTTGTTTTAGTTTAGTCTATGTTTAATATCAACGCTGTGTTCTCGAACGGAGCGACTTTCTGTTAGATGAGTGATACTCGGAGGAAGTTATAATTGCACTGCAACTATGGGAATTTTCATCACTGAAACCGGAGTAACTCCGCCGACTTGTCAAGCCAAGTTAAACTAAACTAGACTGACCTGAGCAAACAGCCAAATTTTTCAAACTAAACTAGCCAAGGGAAAGCCATTCCCTAGGAGCAGTGTTAGATTTTAAGACACTCGGACAAAGTTTGCGCTCGCGCTCAAAAGGCCTTAATTTCTAGTATCATACTTCCAGGTCCGCTTTGCTGATCGCTCTACCTCTAGTCTGTTGGAACACTTGCAGTGTGTTGCCCAGTCAACGTTGCGGATTCATCAAGAGCGACAGCTCCATTGTCTAATGAAGCCGAGAGGCGAGCGAGACAAACATGGGCGTGGGAAATTGCAGCCAAATTTTGGCCCAATTTTTAACGAACTTCGTTCCAGCAGACTTGCAAGAAGCTCCAGTGTTAGAATAATAATACCTATGGAAATACGTAAATGGAAGCAAACATTTTGCAGTTAATGACTCTCATCACTGGCTTGACGCGCGCATTTTCAGCAATACAGCGCGTAGGCAGAAGCTCAAAACAATCCCCGCCTCATGAACTTTTGCTCTCTAATGAAAAAGATGGAAATTATTACTATAGCAATGGGTTCAACTGGTTGCTCTCAAGATCTCACCCAGGTGGCCGATACCACCTAGAGTGATGTGGTCACAGGTAGTTCCAATACGGCTCCAACCTAACGCTGCTCTGACTCTTGGGCAGCTATGCCAGTGACCCAAGATGATAGCCTGCCTGATTGGCGCATGACCAGTGCGATGGTACACGCTTGTGATACAGCATACAAAGGTGGGGATATACTCGCCGGTGAGTTCATTACCTAAATCAGGCTTTGGAGGTTATCTCAGTGCGATCAATAGATTGCACCTTATGAGTCTCAACTCGGTCTTTTTACGCGCGTTTGCGGCGGCTTGACTAAACGTCGAGCAATCTACACACAGAGTACTCACAGCATCATCGATCACGACTACAATCTTTCGAGAGCCAGAATTTGCGAAGATTAGCAAAGATCGTCGCTGTATCATCGAGGATTACCTGTCACAAAGTGCTGATGCTACCAAAGTACTCCTCCGGAAGCTAGGCACACGTAAATTGAGGCATCGAGATGACGATAATCATGTGGGACTTGCTAGCGGTCAGCAGTGAGAGGCTGATGAAATTTCGTGGTGACTGAATCGCATGAGCTTAAAACAGCAGTTTCCAGGGAGAAGGAGATGGCCTATCGAAAATTAAGAAAAAAATCGGCTCGTTGGTTAGCTGATTCAGCGTAGATCACGAGAATTGAACTAGCTGAGGAGCTCGGAACAAATACAATGGAGAGATCTCAGTATTGGTTGTGTCGTCAATATCTACATTCAAATTTGAGCTGTCATGAGCTGACTGTTCCGCTTACGAAGTTTCGAGTTTGAGGTCTTTCTGTCGAAATTTCCAGGACCCACTGTAAGACTGGTTCGAAATGTGCCCGGACAAAATCGTTGAATGGCAACATGTGCTCCTCTTTGGAAAATTCCACATTGTTAGCTATATTTTGCAAGATTTTTGACACCAGCATTAATCCTCGCATCACTCTAGGGGATGGTTGCTTATCCACAATGCCGGCTTCATAAGGCGATACTATGGCAGGATTTATAAATCTCAAAAATATCACAGTTCCAACAGCTTTGAGATTTGTATTTGTGTTCAGGTACCTTTCGCAAAGTACTCGGCGTAAACAGATGCACATTAAATTCAACTGAGGTGGGAAGTTTGAGGATGAAGAGAGTATTGAGTTCAGTATTTGTTTGGTCAGTTTTAATAAGTTTCTTTGATTCTCAGAAATACGGTCATCCTCTTCGAGCCTTGTTGGGTCAATCTCATAGGATACTGTTGTCATGGAAGTAGTGTTGTTGTTACAATTATCGCTTATCTGTGAAGAATTAGGTTTGGTAGTGTTCTCAATGTTGGCAGTGACATCGACGTTTTGAGCATTATCTGATGAGATTGAGCTTGATTCTTTGGCACATTTGAATTCGTCTAATAGAATCAATGGTTTTATGTGAGGCTCGAGCAATTCCTTCAAGTATTCCGAACCAAACGTGCGAAAACATTGTGACATTACCTTGCTTGCTAAGCAGTTTCCGCGAAACAATGTTTGCATGCAATCGGAAACCTCAACTTCTCTAAAGAATATATCGGTAAGGAAAGGCGCCAGCAACTTTTCATCTTCTAGGATGTCTGTCAGCCGGGAATCAGGCAAATACTTGAGATCCTTTTCGTCCAGAGAATAATTTGAGCCAGATCCGGCCTCGGCACTTAGTTTACTACTCGATTTTCCCATATTGTGATCAAATTTTTGTTAGAAAAGCATGTTTTTTGAGCCTTTTGTATCCCTCAATTTGGCACAATTCCAGCGAACACGTCGTGCAGAAAATGTTCGACTCGGTAAGTGCGAAAACAAAGGTACATCTGCATGAACGAAAAAAATTCGTTCAGTGTTCCGATGCTCGCTCAAATCCTCCGGGGACCGAGTCATGTAGAATTGACAGATGATTCCACCTGTTAGGTTGTTTTAATATTTTCGAGTCTCTGCAAATCATTTGGAAATCTACTGAGCATTTATTCTCAATACCTTCGAGTCCCACCTCTACCGGACCTGCAATATTTTACCAACGCTCCTCTGGCGATTCGTCTCGATTAATCTACGGCCCAAGATGGCAGATTCAAGAAACGATGGGCTCGATAGAGTGAACCCTGTCACTCGATCTCGAATTAGTAAAATGAGCGACGAAGTTGTTGATACGAACCCCTACTCCAGACTCATGGCCTTGAAACGGATGCATATCGTTAAAAATTATGAGAAAATCCGAGATTGTACAATCATAATTGTCGGCGTTGGTGGAGTTGGCTCGGTAGCAGCTGAGATGCTGACGAGGTGCGGGATCGGCAAGCTCATATTGTATGATTATGACAAAGTAGAGTTGGCAAATATGAATAGACTTTTTTATCAGCCACATCAGCAAGGAATGTCTAAGGTTGAAGCTGCTGCTAAAACCTTATCCTTTATAAATCCAGACGTCGAGTTTGACTATTATAACTTTGACATAACTAAGGTGGACAACTACGTCCATCTGCTTGATAAAATACAACATGGTGCCAAAATTCCCACTCCTCCCACCGATTCTAGCAAGAATACGTCCCGCGTTGATCTTGTATTGAGTTGTGTTGACAACTTTGAAGCAAGAATGACCATAAATCGTGCATGCAATGAAGTTAATCAGATCTGGATGGAATCTGGCGTTAGTGAGAACGCAATATCTGGTCATATACAGCTTATCAAACCAGGAGAGAGCGCTTGCTTCGCTTGTGCCCCACCGTTGGTGATCGCATCAAATATCGATGAGAGAACTCTGAAGAAGGAAGGCGTCTGCGCGGCAAGTCTTCCAACAACGATGGCCATAGTTGCCGGAATGCTCGTCCAGAACTGTCTCAAGTTTTTACTCGAATTCGGTAAAGTATCTCCATATCTGGGATACAATGCACTGGATGACTTCTTTCCAACATGGTCGATGAAGCCGAATCCCGAATGCTCAGACCGATTTTGTCTCGAGCGTCAGACAGAGCATATAAAACAGATTTCAGCTGCCAAGTCAGCACCTCCTCCAAAGGAAGAGCCTTGTAAAAATATCGAGCCATCAATCTCCAATGAATACGGCATTGAAATTGTAGAATCTCACCAGGAGGATGAAGACTCCTTCAAAGTTACCGAGGGATTACAATATGCTTACTTGAGGGCAAAAAAAGTGACGGACATAGACCCTGGCCTAGCTGACTCAGAATCAATCGATGCTCCCGAAGAAAGTATCGAAGAACTCATGGACAGACTCAAGAAAGTATAAAGTGATGACGACTGTCAGGTGCATGAAAGGTTGATGAACAACTGAGAAACTAAGAACAGTTACATAAGCAGTTTATACCATAACTGCGTCATGGTGCGCTACTAGGGATGTTGTTTGAGCAATCAAAACTCCCAGCTATCGAGCCACTTGAGGGACGAGAGCTGCTGCTCATCGCGCCAGCTCTCAACAGTCCTGCTTTGATTCAAACTCGGTGATTCGGAAGTAATTCCATACGTCAATGGTACAAACTTCGTGAAAGTGTATATGACGATCGAAACTATTACGCACGAAAGTTCCAGTTTCCTGCGATTCAGATTGGTCTCTGAACCTTGGAGTTTTCGTCCGATTTGAGTCGTAATATAGTCGTAAGTGATGGCTGTTTGTACACAACTAAATATGAATGCTGGAAAATAGTGGTGGAAATAGAGCACTCTACCCATAAAATAGAACGGGATGTAATGTAGAAGCCAACCAATCAGAACCCATGAACTTGATTCTAGATATGTTTTTGCGATTCCTTGATCAAGTTGCCCTCTAGTTGGTATGTCCTTCTCATTCTTACTCCACGTACTTCTTTTTCTGGAAATGACCAGTATCACTATGAGCATGGTGGATAATGGAATCGTAACGATATTGGCCCACCAAACGATCGGATTCCCCAGCAAATATATCTTATGGCCCTTTGAGGCTGAAAAAAATTGGCCTCTATAATTGATAGGCCACTGCCACGGTCTGGAGGTAACCTCCCCTTCTTTGGGTTTTAGACCAGCATTACCCTGCAACATGACAGCGTGGGACTCAATGAACATCTCCAAAAACGTTGGTGCGTACTCTTCAAAACTGACGTTAGGTAGATGAGGGTAAAAGTTGTCCTCTATGTTCCAGTAATTGTTGCGATCATAGAGTTTTGGGTTACAGGTAACCTCCAATTGTTCATAAGCCCACTTGGGTAGTTGCCTTGAATGCGAATGAAGTGCACAATTCGTGAGATAGTGCACCAGCCTGAATCTGGTCCGAACCGTATAGATTTTATCATCCTCATTAGATGATTTGACACTCTGATGTTCTTTTTGAATGCGCCAAAGGTCGTTGGCATCACCCAAACCATTCTCGCCGTAGCAAGTAACCTGGTAATGGCGCTTAGTAATCGGTGCACTCTCGTAGTGAGAATGCAAGTTTCGCTTGGTGACTACATGCTCTAATATAACAAAGTCGCCATCGCGGACATATATATCATCTACACGCTGATCTACAAGTCCTCTTTTGACTTTCCACTTATTATTCGTATCCTTATGTGAGTATGTAGTGATTTGCTGTTGACGCGCACCGATTCCTTCCGGATAGAGATGCCAATGAGAGTGGAGGTAAGCGCCGCCGATTCGATTGTTCTTGATAGTCACTTCCGCCCCGTAAGCCAAATGAGCGGGCCAAGACGAATTATGTAGAGAGTTTCCGATCAGTTGTGATTGGAAAGACGAGCTGTAGAACCCGTCACCGTTTCCTGTTCTGTTTAGTAGATGCAAATGTATACGGAAGATTGTCATGTACAAGGCGATCGGAATCAATATTAAACAACAAACTCTGGCCAGCAAATGCTTGAAAAAATGTCCTATCGGCTTGCTAGTATCACCCAACAAGATCCAAATGTCATAAATTGTTCGGAAGCCGACCAAGGCGACAATGAACAGGCCTACGAACTTAACACTGAATGCGCAAGTTATCGAGACACCCATCAAGATCAACCAAAACCACCACTCTATGGTGAAAGGCTGATTGTTAGATGACGGCCCGAGCCTGAATGAGAATTCAGCCATACCGAGTATGGATGTTGAGATGAAGAACAATAGTGGCGGGTCAAGCAGGATGTAACGTGTCAAGGTAATCATGCCGTTGTCGAAGACGATCAATAGTGCAGCAATGATGGCGGACAGATTGGACCCTGTCATGGATAGAGTGGCTTTGTAAATGATGGGCGGTATAGTTGAACCAAGTGTTGCGCAGAATACCCTCATACCGACATATTGGGTCCATTTTGTGTATTGGTCACCCGGCTTATCGAAGGCAAAGGTACCGTCATATCCAGTAAGATGGCCGGATAGGGCAATGAGCATTTTTCCTAATGGTGGATGGACGTCGAAGAAGAATGTTCTATTGATATACCAGCTGGCCATCTTACCGAAGTGGGTTTCATCCCAGCAAACGTGTGCGGGCTCATGGATACTGTAGAAACGTGTGACGAAAGAGAGTATCGCGACAAACAATAAGGCAACACGTGGATCCCTAATAGCGTTTGACCCCAAGTAGACCTTACCATCCTCGGGATTTTTCTTGTTGCTTTGACTGGCTATCCTCCGATCGCGAGCTCTGAGTGACGCCATAATGAATTAAAAGTTAATTTTTCTGTCATGAAAATCGAGGTGCATCTTGGCATCTGCTGAATCACGATAGTTATAGTATGTCACCTGTAAGCCATCCTGATGACAAAAAGCGGCTAATCGTAGACAATGCAGCTCAGATCATGTAATTTCGGATACGATTGTGATCACAATAGATGGAAGATGAGGTAGAACTCTTCAGGTGCTTGCAGGTACGATGAAAATGCTCATGTCCAGTAATTAATTCAGTGTTGTGCATCGTCGTGAAGGTTTGAATTGAGACTCCCTACCACTCGGTATTCACAATGTCATATGTTTCTCGGCCTGAACTAGGGCATTCGGTCGAAATACTTAAGTAACCAATTAGCAAACTTAATAAAGATAGTAATCAATGATACTCTCAAGCTCAACCCGATAGCTCGCTGGCCCAAGTTGTGCAAGAGCTGACCGCTTGTCGTTTGATCGGGTTCCGGGTTTCATGTTGAACGCGAATTTGGCCACACCATTGGACAACATGCGTTCAGAATTTCCCTTCCTCCACTATTGATCTCACAAACTCAACTTCTTTCGCATCGAATCATAATCAGCATCACCCTTCAAACTATAATATTTGGGCTTAATATTGTTATTAAATCTCTCCTTCTACTCCAAGTGAACCAAAAACAAATATCTCAACATGGAACCAAATAAAGGACACGGAGGCGACCATGAGAAATACTCGTGGACACAGCAATTGTCGGAGCTCGAGATTGAAGTCCCATTTCCAGAGGGAACAAAGTCCCGTGATTTGGATATCAATATTGAGAAGAAGACAATTAGGGTTGGCCTAAAGAATTCCGAGCCAATCCTAGCGGGAGAGTTGTACAATGAAGTGAAGCCTGCCGAGTGCTCTTGGACGATAG
>Ga0209372_1000464_pt1 | contig 18562 bp, 16 predicted proteins | sample AgamicAtPe_FD_187170 | JGI IMG/M metagenome (GOLD analysis project Ga0209372, IMG submission 187170) | Agave microbial communities from Guanajuato, Mexico - At.P.e (SPAdes) (version 2) | ecosystem: Host-associated > Plants > Phyllosphere > Phylloplane/Leaf | place: Guanajuato, Mexico | collected... | reverse complement strand
CTCGATACAAGTGGCCGCCTCGAGCTGGCCTCCAGAGGTGCGCGGAGGGGCGAAAGCTCGAAGGGATGCTAATGAGCGAGCTTGCTGCAGGCGCTCCTCCAAGTAGCAGAGCGATCTTTGCCTCCATCTGGCCGCTTGACTCGCAACCGAAATCAGCCCGCGAGGAGCAGGCAGCGGCCATTTGTTCAAAATGAAAAATGTGCCCGCCAATCTGGGCCACCGGTGGCGCGCGCGCGCGCGAAAGCGTAAGGCGGCTCGCTAGGCCAGATAAATGTTGCCCGTCTGCCGTCTTGCCCGGCCGACGGCAGCAGTTGGAGGCGGCAAGCCAAGAGGCCGCCGATTGAAGAGGCCAGCGAGCACAATGGCGGCTAAAATGATGAATTTGCGCTCGTTATAATGGACTTAGGGAGGAGAGGTGGGTTGTTATTGTTGTTGTTGCTGCTGCCTACACTTTCTAGCCTCCGCCTCTCTGGCGCCGGGCTCAGCAAGCCGGCGGATTAGGTTGAGTGTGGATGGCCAAGGTGAGCGGCTGGTTTGCCTGGCTGGCGAGGCGGCCGATTGTTGGCCAGCAAATGAATTGCCGGCTCTCATGTTGGCCAGGCCGACAGTTCGCGCTTCAGCTCTTTGGCAGAGAAGGGATAACATTTTCGCGCATGTCACACTGTTCGAGGATGAGCGACTAAGGGCTGCTCCGTGCCCCAGCGAGCAAGCCGAGCCAGCGGACGTGCGTTTGCCTGCGCCGCGCTATGTGTCGGCTCGCGCTGCTTTGAGCGGCCAGATTGCGGCTTGGAAACATCGACGAGGGGCGAGCGCCTCTAATCGAATGCGGCTCACGTAAGCCGAGCGAGCCAGCCAGCTGAAACTCTGCTCCTCGGCCGGCGCTCCAGTCTCGGCCATCTTGCGGCCAACTGATAAGACCAACCGGCGACAAGCGAGCCAGTTGGCCCCCAATGTTGGCGACACACTCTTGCAGCGAGCTCCGCCGGCTGGCGTTAATTAATGGTCCAGTCCAGCGGTTGGAGGCCGGCCCTTGTGGGCGCCGCTCGGTTGGCGCGAGCCTGGCTTCGGTTGGCCCTCTTAAAGCGCGACTCGCATAGAGCTGACCGCTCGGTTTCTGCCGGCCGAGCCATCGTGGCGACAAATGGGACTCGCGCGCGTCCTTCGCTTTGGCGGAGGGCGGAAATTGATTTGATCCCTCGCCGGCCAGCGAGCGCAACGAGCGGAGTCAAAGGCAGAGGCAGCGGCGGAATCAAAGGCAAAGGCAAGGGACACCAGCAAAGCTCGCCCAATTCGAGCGCTGACAAATGATCGAGTTCATTAGCTCGAGCTTCCAGGCACCTAGACTTGTGGGCGCCGCTCGCCCAATTGGCTGAAAATTATTGCCCATGAGCGTCAATTTGGCTCCGCCGGCTGCGGCTTCCAATTGATGGGCTTGCAAGGTCGTTCGAGGTCAGAGGGATCTAGCGGCGAGGGTGGCCACTCGACTTGGGGCGGCGCAACCGGGCCAAAGTGGCCGCCGCCGCCGCCGCCGCCGCCGCCGCTTCCACTGAGAGCGCCGCCCCGGTCGGCCAGTTGGGTGGCAAGTTAATGCGGTCAAATTAAGGTTAACTCTCGGGGCCTTGCGAGCGGCTTCATTATTTACTTTGGCAGCTAAAAGCTGTCGGCGCCATCAACGGCTCCACTTGGAAGGTAAGCGGAGTTTTGCTCGTCCCTGCTGGGGGCGAGCGCTGAGCTCGTCGTTGGTTTTGGATGACACGGGCGCTTGTTTTCAAGCCGCCGCCGCCGCCACTCGCGGCTGAACGGGGGCGGCGGGCGCCCCAATGGGAACTCTGCGGCCGATTGGCCAAAGACGACCCGCTCGCTTGTCATGCTCCCCCCCCTCCACTCCGTCCTGGTTGCGGTGTATTTACATGCGCAAACCATTGTGCTGCCAGACCGAGCGACTCTCCCTCCTCGCCCAAAGAGCCCAGAATGCCAACTCTGGCTGCGGTGATTTTTCTGCCTGATTTGAGTCGACTGCTGCGTTTGGGGATAAAATCATCATTTTTATTGTCAGCACGAGATGGCGATGGATCCATTTGGCCCCTCGCTCTTCCCTTCGGCCGACTCCTCGCGGCTCTGGGCGGCCGCATTCAATCCATTAACGTAGTCCACTTTTATGGGAGTTTGGACTGCGCTGCAGGCAACCGGTTGGCGGGCGCTGCTTGGCGCTCGGCCGGCCGCAGCGGAGTCAATCAATCAAAGCGGACGGAGAGACATGGAGCTCGCCGGCTTCTCCTTGCCGCATGTAAATATAATTGGGGCTCCGTCTCGCGGCTGGCCGGCCGCCGGCGCGCAAACAGTTGCAACGCGCCCTCAGTGAGCCGACGTTGCGCGCAGACAATGGCCTAGACCCGCGGCCGGCCGCCAGAGGCGCCACCCGCCGCCACTCGCCCCAAGGGAAGCGGCGAGCGCAAATTGATTGAGCAACTTTTCTCTTAATTAATCGGCCGAGCTGCGCGCCCCATCGGCTCACTTAGACCCGATTGGCGGCGGCCGCCGCCGACTTCCGGCCAAACAAAACAACACTCCTCCCGCCTCCGTGCGCCGCAGCCGCTCGCGCCGATTGCGCTCGGACACAGAATGCTGCCATTCGGCTATTAAATTTTACGCACAATGAAACTCGAGCGCGAGCTCCCCTTTGGCTCGATCTTTGCCGCTAGCAAGCTCGCCACTGAGAGCTAGCGAACGTGGCAGAGAGGTAAGGGCGCTCCAGTTTTGCGCCTCCTAATAGCGCTCGCTGGCGCACATTAATCAGGGACGAGCATTTGCATTGGCGAGCGCTGATTTGGCCCCCAGTCGGCCGGCCGGCGCTGGCCGCCCGACTTATCATTCAATTTGCGTTCCCCTCCCCCCCCCCAACCAGCCCAGCGAGCGCGGACAAATTTCCGCCCCCTCAAAGCTGTCTATTCTGGCCACGAACAGGGGGGGGGGAGGGGCCGATTTGCGCCCACTGCGCACGCAAATGGCCAGGTGATAATGGCGCTTCCGCTTTGGGCCTAATTCCTTATGCGTTACTCGCCGGCGAGTTGCAGCGGCGGCGGCGGCGGCGGCAGCAGCAACAACCGCCCTTGGCCGCCCCGCCATGCAATCAACTGGCCCGCTGCTCGATTTATAAATTAGCAGTCGAGCGCAACTGCCGCAGCAAGGCCGCCCCCAATTGGCCGCCACTTGTCCCACCGAAGGCTCTGTTTTTAAATCGGGCAAACAATAAGTCGCCTCCGAGCTCGATATTGTGAGCGCTCAAGTGGCCGGCCTCCAGTTGGAGCGGGCGCTGTTTGCTCGAGGAAGCGCCAATACAACTTCAATATGTAAACACCAATTTTGAAACTTGCCCAGCCGAAATCAATATCCGTCCAGCATTGGCGGCCGCACTGGCAAGTGGAGCGCAAGTGGCCGGCGGCAGAGTAATGCGCCGGCAGCGCGAGCTTGAGGCAAGACTGCGGCAAGACTTGGCGCACTCTCGCTGCTCAGCCAAGTGGAGGAGCCCTCGAGTGCCATTGCACTGGGCCCATTTTAAACTGGGCGCCCCCTTTAAACTGGAGCCGCCGCCAACACTTCCGGCCGGCCCAGCCTCCGTCTGGCAGGTGCGCGCCGGATGGCTTGGCTCGCTTTGTTTGCGCCCAGGATCCTCCTCTTCCGTTTGCTTGGCCGCCGCCGCCGCCAACAAAAAGCAGAGTCCAGGAGCGCTGATTGGAAAGCGGCGCCCTGGACCCGCATTGCGCGGCTCCCCCGAGCCAATTACGGCCACCTGCAATGGAGGCTGCGGCGAGAGTGAGAGGGAGAGGACAGCTTTTGCGGCCTCAACACGATTCAATCTGCTCCTTGTTTTACCCGCTCGGCCGTCTGTTTGTTCTAGGCTCGGGTTTGAGTTTGAGCTCGAGTTTGGGGTTTTTGGAGGTTCTCCACCGGAGCTGGAGATTTCGCACTCAATGTGGGCTCAATTAAAAGCATCCTCGAGGCGCTCCCATGATTGATCGGGCGCCCGTGTGACGTAAGCAGGAGATGGGCCGCTTTTAAGCGAGCGGAGGATCCGCTTAGCTTGGTTTAGAGTCGCGAGCAGGAAACATGTTCATCGTCTTGCCAGATACATTGGCGTCCATTGTGCGCTCGTGGCGCTCAGAATTCGTCAGGGCGGATGTTGGCTGTGGCGGAAGACAATCGATTACGTTTGTCTGAGGCTCATTTCTCGTCGTCGTCGTCGCGGCTGCGGCTGCTGCGCTTGCTTGTTGGCTAAGGAAGATATATGATTATCGGCCATGCGGCTGGAGCGGCCACAGCCGAGCTGCTGATGGCAAACTACACGGAAAACTAACCAGCGCTAATTCGAACAACCAACCAACCTCGCAGGTGGCCGCCAGGCGGCGGAGAGCAAGCTCGAGGGAGTTGTTGGCCAGCGCTTGCTCATTCCCTGCGCAAACCTGAGCGGCGCCGCGCAAGCGGAGGGCCAGCGCCGCGCGCAAACCAGCAGGCAGCGTCCGTCCGCGGCGGCCGGCAGGCTAGCGGCTAGCGCGCTCACAGTGATAGTCTGGCACAAGGACGACCAACTGGATCGGCCCATCTTCTCCGTTGACGCGCGCGGCTCAAGCTCGTTGCGCGAGGCAAAGCAGCAGATTGGCTCCCAGCAACTCAAGGGTCGCGCCCACCTGGAGGCGGAGGATTGGAGCCAGCCGGGCTCGAATCCGGCCCTCGTGATAGAGGAGGCGCGAGCCCAGGATGGGGGCCTCTACACTTGCACCGTCGAGTTCTATAAGGCCGCCACTCAGACTCACAGGGTGCTGGTTGTTTTAACGAGTAAGTGAACGCGCTGAATGGGCCACCCCACTTGAGGCCGCCTCTGCCGGCCAAAACTCCTCTCACTGCAACTCCCTGTCAACAACCCACCCACAAACTCGGCGCAGGTCCGCCCAAGAGCATGCTGGTGCGCGACCAGTCAAACCAGCAAGTGAACCCAGGCGTGGTTGGGCCCGTGGACGAGGATTCGAGCTTTGCGCTAAGTTGCGAGGTTGAGCCAGGCGAGCCCATTGGCTCCATCTCGTGGTGGCGACCCAGTGCCTCTTCAGTTGCGGGCGCGGCGCCTACAGTGCAGCAAGCAAGCCGCACTGGTGGAGGCTTTGTCGCGTTAAGGCCCAGCCTGGCCGAGGCCCAATTCATGGCCACCCTGGCCGCCGATGGTTTGGCCGACGATGGCGCCCAATTTCGTGATCACTTCCTATCCCTCCACTCGCACCCGAAGGAGCTCAACTCGTTGCAGCTAGGCAAACATTATAGATTAAAACTCTGGACTAAACTCACAAACTCGGAGAGCCTAAATTCGGAGGGCAAATTGGAGTCGACCTTGCAGCTTCACTTGAATCGCTCAAATCTTGGCGACGAGTTCCTCTGTTTGGCCCAGAACAATCAGTTCATGGTGCCGCTCAATTATTCGTTTAGGATAAACTTAAACCGTAAGCAAAAATCTCAATCCTCCCCCAAAACAGACGGATTCCCATCAAATGGGTGAGCCAAAACTAACCCTCAACTTGACAACTGAACCAGTTAAACCAACCGAGGTTAGGATAACAAATCATTCCAGCTATGCGCTCAAATTGAACCAGAAGGCAACCATTGAATGCCAGGCGGCTGGCTCGAAGCCCGAGGCAAGAGTGCGCTGGTTCAGGGGCCAGACGGAGCTCGACGCGGGCGAGCTGTCGAGGGTTGAGCAGTTGTCTGGGGCGCAGTTTTATATTAGTGAGTTCAATCGTGATAACGACAACAACCTTACAAAGGTTAGCCACCTCACCTTCGTGCCCCAACTGAGCGACCACAAGCAGAGTCTCGTTTGCTCTGCTTCAAATCCAAAGATGCCAAATATATCGCCAATCAGTGATTCAATTACAATGAACGTTCTATGTAAGTTTCACTGACTTGCTGGCCAACTTTAACTTGACCAGTTTCGCTGACCAATCATCCCTGTTTGTTGCAAATCCAGATCAACCCCAAGTGAATCTCCGCTATGCCTCAAACTTCAAGCCAGATTCAATCAAGCTAGGAAGCAACGTTGTCTTGGAGTGCAACATCCAATCCAACCCGCCAATCACAGATCTCAGCTGGCTCCTCAACGATCAGCCAGTGTTTGCAAACACGAGCGCTGGTATAATCATGAGCAACCAGTCGCTAGTTTTGCAACAAATCAGAGTGGAGCAAAGAGGCCAGTACAGTTGCGTTGCCTCAAATTCAATGGGCAAATCTGTGAGCAACAAGTTGGAATTGCGCCCAAAATGTAGGTACTCTCGTCAGCTCTCTTCAAGGGGCCAGCTCGAGCGCCATTCGAACTAACCATTCTCTCAACTTCTATCATCAAGTTGAACCAATTTGTGATTACTCTCTAACTAGGACAAAATACGAGGTTGCCCTGAATCAGGCTGCACGAATTGAGTGCAACGTTTTAGCAGAGCCAAGCGAGGATGTTGACTTTGTTTGGCAATTCAATCAATCTTATGGGAGCGAGAGCGACGAGGTTCTGTCCAATTCTCATCTCGAGAAGGTTAAATTGTACGAGACAAATTTCACCAGGAGCCACGTGATGTTTACTCCGAAGTCTAAGCGCCACTATGGTCAGCTGCTATGCACGGCCTCAAACTTGGTTGGTAAGCAGGAGAGGCCTTGCGTGATAAACGTTGTTCCATCTGAGTTGCCCGATCCAGTTTTCGGCTGCTTCTTCGACAACCTCACAAACAGCTCCTTCAGCGTCCACTGCCAAACCTCGCAAGCCTCGACGGGACGACAAAGCTACCTGTTGGAGATAAGCCAGAACGGCGAGGAGAGAGCAGCAGTGGCGACGGCTCATCGCGATCACGATGAACCGACAAGAGCGTTCAATGAGCAAAACAGCGAACGACAACATCAGCAGCAGCAGCAGCAACAGGAAATGCGGAGGCTCTTTAGCGAGAGTCCCTCATTTGAGGTGACCGACTTGCAACCAGGCACAAGCTACAACATCATGATTTACGTGCAGAACCAGAAGGGCCGCTCGCCGCCAGCTCTCCACCAAACAAGCACCCTGCCAGCCAACGAAGTGAGCGGCTCACCTGGAGCTGGGAAAATCCACCTGAACGGCAAGCGAATCTCGCCAAACCCAAGCCTCTCTGAGCGAATCATGTCCTATCTGAGAGTCAACGATCTCCTGAACAACGAGCGATCGAAGCCCATCCTTGGAATACTGCTTGTGATTCTACTCTGCACAATCACCACAGTTGTGATTGTATTCTCCGTGACTCGCCTCTGTCAGCAAAATCCGACCAGCAACGAGACCAACCGGAATAGACGCAGAAAACGCGACTCTGTTGCGCCCGAACAGAGGTCGCACTCAAGCCGATCCTTGCAATTGCTGGCCTCTGAATCAACGTCGCGAGTTAAAGAAACTGGAGGCAGTGGGAGCGATACAAGTCGCGAATTGCACACAGACTCCACGGCCATCTCTTTTGGCTGCGTTAAAACCGAACCATCGTCAAGCAAACAGGCACAGCTTAGACCCAAAGACGAGATCATGGTGACGCCAGAGATTCAAGACGGAAACCCAAAGAGAGATCGTGTTGTTAGAGGCTTGACTCTTGCAAGGGAGCAAAAGCGATGCAATCATCATCGTCAATTCGCGAACCACTCGTTAGAGAGACGTTCAAATCTAGGCAGCTTGATGGAACTGGACCACTCGAACACTCCTCGGGCTTCCGTCCAAAGTGAGAGCGATCGTACGAGCAGCAACGAAATTCCGCCCGACCATTCAGAGTTTCACGACCAGATTATAATCGGCTGCCATGAGAATATCAATGAACCCTTGTATGTCATTGGAAGTGGCGGCAAGCAGACCGAATCCCTGGGCTCCCATGAGGTGCGTTTCATCAATACGCCCAGCTTCTGGCCCTATGTGAGCACATTGGAAACCAAGGGCGCCTCCAAGGGGAACGGAGGAGTTCGGGTTGGCAACCTGTCGAATACAAACAGTTGCGATCGAAGTAGGATCACCAGCAACACACCGAATCCTGCCGGATGCAAGCTGATCATGAATCAAGGACTGGCTGACATACAGCTCCCGATTGGCTTCATGCCCAACTCAATATCTATACCAGCCTCGCTGAGTGAATGCGCCCAGTTGAACAGAGCAGCTAGGCAACAATTGCACCAATCACAAGAGTTTCTGCCGAGGGCTCTGTGTATATCGAATTCCGAGGCTTCCTACGTGAGACTGGAACCGGAAAAACAGTTGCCATACCAGGATTCGGTAGCCTATGACCAAGTAGAGCAGAATCTCGCTTACAGCGGCATTCGAGGACAACAACAGCAACAGCAACAGATGGTGGCCAATTCTGTTCCCTTTGCAAGCATAACTCCAAGCCAATACTGCTGCGATGGCCTCGTGGAGACGGCACCGAACTCGAGCTGCACCCAAACTGTAGACAGATTGTCGGGCCGGTTTAGAGGCACTCCTGTGGCGAGTGGAACGATGGCTCAGGCTCAGCAGCATTGCAACGAATACGATGACTCAGCGAACCATTGTAACTCGCTCACAGGTAATGCATCAGGAAACCTGTTCGTCCAAGAAATAGAACATGATGCCAGAGAAATTAGCTGCGACAGATCGAGATGATGTTGAGATTGAGACAAATTTTAGTGAGAGGATATTTTTGTAGGTGCAAAAGTTGATGATTGTTCGACAAATTAAAGGTTAAAATTTCATGACTTATAGTCTACTGTGTCTCGGGTTGGTCTAAGCTCAAAGCCTTGGGCAAGATCGTGGACTTAATGAACGTTTCATCTGGAACTTTGAGACACTTGTTGCAAACGGACACCAGGAGATGCAATCAGCACAGATATCAGCTCTCTCTTGTCTCGAAACAAATTCAACTGAATTGTTCTTGAACAGACTACCAAGGTAATGTCTGCCTTATGGAATCAAAGCGATACCCAAGTTCAAAATTCAAACGTTCCCGTGCCTGTATGAATATGGTACGATCACGGAGTGCACGTGTATGAGCGAAATATTCCGCCAAAACAACCGACTTGCATGGTTATTCTTTTGTTGCGTGCTTTTAACGGCATTCGCAAGCCTTGTGGATTTGTAATTTTCGTCCAGAGATTGAATTTGATGGGATGAACAGTTTCCTGATTCAAATCTACTCAACAAACTTTATTTTGCTAGTCACGTTGCAACATTTTATTCTCCGCAAGATAGATCTCGAACGATCGTGTTAAGAATCATCTTTATCTCATAAGCTCAAAGCTATATCATGACAGATCTCATTGACCCGAAATGGCTTCGGCCAAAAGTTCTTAGGCCGCCAGATCCCGCAAAGGACTCAATTGTATTCCAGCAAATGGACATCGACCACTACGATGGACTGAAGAAAGACGGTTTCATGGGTCCAGAGTCCAGCGTCGTGCCAGTTACACGCATGTTTGGTGTTACCCGCGATGGCCACTCCATCCTTTGTCATGTCCATGGGTTTCATCCATACTTTTACGTCTACACTGCGAAGCAACCGGACACAAGCAAACTAGAACAGTTTTGCCTACATCTAGATGAGCGCTGCAAGGCGTCGAACAGTTGCAAAGTTGTCCCATTGCCACATCAAGTCTTAAAGGTCGAACATGTTGTTGCCAGAACAATCTACGGTTACTGTGGAAACGAAGAGCAGCATTATCTCAAGATTGTTTGCGCCCTGCCCCAGATCCTCAAGTGTGCATCGAATGTATTTATGAAGGGTGACGTCTCATCTATGGGCGTTTATTTTCCAGGGCAACCGGATGATCGCGGACACAGTCTGTTCGAGTCAAATATCGAGTATGAGATTAGATTCATGACAGACAACAAAGTATACGGATGTAGCTGGGTCGAATTGCCCCCCGGAACATACAAACTGCGCGAGAAGCAAGACTTTCAATCCCTCTGTCAAATAGAATGTGATATCAACTATACAGACTTCATTGCCCATCCGCCTGATGGCGATTGGGCTGGTATCGCCCCTCTGAGAACACTGAGTTTCGATATCGAGTGCACGAACAGGAAAGGCATTTTTCCCGAACCAGAACATGATGCGGTGATTCAGATCGCGAACATGGTCGTTAAACAAGGCATCAAAGAGCCCTTCATCAGGTGCATCTTCACTTTGAGATCGTGTGCCCCCATAGCTGGTGCAGTAGTTAAATCGTTCGATTCTGAGAAGGCGATGCTCTTAGCTTGGGCCAAGTTCCTTACAGAGATTGACCCCGATATTATTACTGGATACAACATTCAAAATTTCGATCTTGGGTACCTACTCAATCGTGCTAAAACGCTTGGTTGCCATGCATTCCCGTATCTTGGTCGGATACCGACCGCCCAGACACAAGCTAGAAAGGTAGTTCTACAATCTCAGCAATTGGGCAAGCGAGAAAATCTTGATATCAACATAGAGGGCCGCGTTCAATTCGACCTCATACTAGTATTGAGACGTGACTTCAAACTGAGATCATACAAGTTAAACGCGGTGTCTTACCATTTTTTGCAAGAACAAAAGGAGGATGTTCACCATTCTATTATTACTGATCTCTTTAACGGTAATGAGCAAACTAGACGCCGATTGGCTGTATACTGTCTCAAGGATGCTCTTCTACCTCTCAAGCTTCTCGACAAACTCATGTGCGTAATCAATTATATGGAGATGGCAAGAGTCACGGGTGTTCCCCTCGGTTACCTGTTGACAAGAGGCCAACAAATCAAGGTGATATCTCAGATCCTGAGAGAGGCAAAGCAGCATAACTATCTGCTACCTACCATTCCTATAAGCAGTGGAGAGGAATTCGAGGGAGCAACAGTATTAGAACCGATGACTGGATACTATAGTGTGCCTATTGCAACCCTCGACTTCGCCTCTCTGTATCCATCCATTATTATCGCCCACAACTTGTGTTATACAACTCTGCTCAACAACAGTGCGATCAATAAATTTAATTTGAAGCAGGACGTAGACTATATTCGTACGCCTCAGGGATTTTACTTCAAGAAGCCAGATTCTGGCCACCAGACTATAGTACCTCAGATCCTCAAGAATCTTCTGAACGCTCGTAAGCGCGCTAAGGATGACCTTAAAAAAGAGACTGACGCGTTCAAGAAAATAATCTTAGATGGTCGTCAGTTGGCCCTGAAGATAAGCGCCAACTCTGTCTATGGTTTCACGGGAGCCCAAGTGGGAAAGCTACCGTGCTTAGAGATATCTCAGTCGGTCACTGGGTTCGGTCGCGAGATGATCGAAACCACAAGGAAGGCAGTGACAGAGAGATTTACTGTTGCTAACGGTTACAAGTACGATGCAACAGTAATCTATGGTGACACTGACTCTGTGATGGTCAAATTTGGAGTTCAAACTGTGGCAGATGCCATGGAACTTGGTAGAGAAGCAGCAGCATTTGTCTCCAAGCAGTTTGTTGATCCGATAAAACTCGAGTTCGAGAAAGTTTACTACCCGTACTTGTTGATTAACAAAAAGCGATACGCTGGCCTCTACTGGACCAAACCTGATAAGCACGATAAGATGGATTGTAAGGGTATCGAAACAGTTCGAAGAGACAACTGCACACTAGTTGCAAACTTGATCGACGTCTGCCTGCAAAAGATTCTCATGGATAGGGATCCTGATGGTGCCGTGAAACATGCGCAAAGAGTTATTTCGGACCTCCTGTGTAATAGAGTGGATATCTCTCACTTAGTGATCACGAAAGAGCTTACCAAAACAGATGGTGACTACGCAAGTAAGCAGGCTCATGTTGAATTAGCAAACCGAATGAAAAAGAGAGATCCTGCTGGGGCTCCAAAATTGGGAGATCGCGTTCCTTATGTTCTGATCACGGGGCAGAAGGGGCAACCAGCCTATCTCAAATCCGAGGATCCCCTATATGTTTTGGAGAACAACATTCCCATCGATACAGACTACTATCTAACAAATCAAATATCAAAACCGTTGTTGAGAATATTTGAGCCCATTTTGGGTAACAAAGCAGAGTCTGTTCTCTTGAAAGGCGATCACACTCGCATCAAGAAGCAGGTAACCTCGAAGGTTGGAGCTCTATCAATGTTCACAAAGAAGCGTAACCAGTGCTTGGGTTGTAAAACGCCCCTAACTGATGATACCTTGGCAGTTTGCAGCTCATGCCAAGGGCGAGAGGGTGAATTATACCTAGATAATGTTGATAAATTGAACGAGTTTGAGGTGAAGTTCTCACGCCTTTGGACTCAGTGCCAGCGATGCCAAGGCAACTTGCATGAGGAGGTAATTTGTACTTCGAGTGACTGCCCCATCTTCTACATGCGCAAGAAAGTTCAGAAAGATCTCTCCGATCAGCACAAGGTTATGCGAAGGTTTGGAGTTCCGGCTTGGGATGATTCATGCGAGGTTGTTGCCTAATGGACTTACAGCTAATTGTAGAGAGCAAGTGAAGTTAATCTTGATATTGTGAATAAGGATTTTCGAACTAGATGAAAACTTTTATTTCATAAACAAAGTATATATTTCTCAGATATCACAACAAATTTATACCAAAGTGAAGTTGTTTGCTCCACTTATTTAGGGGTTGATAGCGACTAGACAAAATAGGATGATACAACTGAGCTTGAGATTTCACTGTTTCAGTTTTGCCGTCGATCATTCGATCGTTTGGCCCTGATTGATCGTCATCAGGGCAAAGGAGCTCGCTGAGCGCCTTGGACCAGCAAGCGGTGGTAACATATGGAGTGTATTGAGGTTGGACACAGTAGAAGCGGACGAATTTAGTTGTGGCCTCGTTGTTTGGACAGCTTTGGTGGTTGAGGTGGAGCCTGAGTTTGAGTCTGTTGAGGCTGCCGAATTCCTTTGAGCATTACTCTTTTGCTGTAGCTGATAGGTTTTAAGTCTTCTAGATGGGGTCGACAGGGCATCGTACAGGTGAAAGTTGTTTACACCTTGATTTGTAAACAACATCATGTTGTAGGCACCCAAGAGTGCCTTTTCCTGGGCCACCAGATACTCATACTGGTGCAGTCTTCGCTCGAGCTCTGAATTTAAATGCTCAAGACGAGTCTTGTTGAACTTGATGTTGGCCTCCTTCTTTCGCGCTTGGATATCGGCTTGGCCGCTCTCGTCGCCCATCATTTGCGTTCCACTATCCTCGCTTGAGCCACTATAGCTACTATCGCTCCGGCTAAAACTGCACCCACTACCTGGCGAGCCAATCTGGACGCTTGTCTGGCTCGCAACTGTGCCGAAGCTACCTGTTGATGGCTGCTCATCGAGCGATTGGTCGTCGGTTGTCATAGAATCGGTGGTAGTTATGGTATTGCATGCATATGACTCCTCAATGGGATTTCTCCTCTCCTGCATCAGCTCGCGGGCTAGCTGCTGGCGGGCAGCCAGCTGTTTGTCGCTCATGTGGGACTTTCTGCTCTGACGCTTCTTCAACGTCAGCTCATAGATCACCTGCTTCTCAATCCTATCCAACTTCCTATTTACGATCAAATTCATTTTGCCTTTGAACAATTGACTAGCGGGCGAGAGTTTAGAAAGTTCGCATCAGCTTGAGTTCAATGCGCGCGCTTACGGCGAGTGGTTGGTATTAGTTCAATCTAATAATGGCTTCCATCCTCGACCTTAGCCGGCCAAACACTCGACGGGTTGTGGCCTTTCGAGGGCCGCACTTTGTCTCGGCTCCTTTGTCAGAGTTGAGCGCTAAAGCGAACAGCGGATTTCTCTGGCCAGAGTTCAGGCTTGACTAGTTTTGAATAGATAACAAACTAACGAAAGTGCTGCTGTGAGGATGGAATCGTCTTGGCTCCGTTTATATCTGTTGCCCTTTCGCGCTCGCTGCTATCTCTTTCGCTCTCTAACTCGCTATCAACTCTCGCGCTCACGCTTGCTTGCTTGCGCCGCCGCCTCCTCCCTCTATTCTTGGTGGCTTCTCGTTGCAGGTAGATGAGCTTGGCAGTTTCTTAGAACTACTGTGAGCATAGTCAGGTGATTTGGACTAAGTTCGCCAGTCTCGTTTCTCTCTCTCACTCGCTCGCTCGCTCGCTCTCAAATATCTGGAGGGAAGAGCTTAAAAAATGCTTCAACTCCTACTCTTGCCGCTGTCGCCGAGACTGCACTTCGAGCAACAGCGAGTTAGTCGGACACAGCAAACTGTCAATTCATTCGCAATGTTTCTACCTGACTCACTTTACCTTTTTCCCCAACTCTCGAGTCTCACTTCTTCAGCTGCGAGCGCAACTAAAACATTGTCAAAAGTAAAACACACGCACACAAGCTAATTAACCTGCCCGCTTTAGCGACCCAGCGCCAAGTCCTCACTAACGAAGCAAGCTTGCTTTGCTTGTCTGCGCTCGCTTTCAGAATGGGTTTGTAATGGGTGACCAATGTGTGTTTAGCTTTGGCGGCGGCTGCTGCTTGCTAGTGAAATGTGGCCGCCGAGGGTTGACTTTAAACTTATAGATTGATCGCAGCACTGTCAGTCACTTCGTTGGAGACCAATTACGTAACGCCCCCTTGTCTGCAATGGCTCCGCTTGCAGGCTCTCAGCTTTCGCTGGCCTGGCAGCCAGGTTGGCGAGCGGGCTAACAAGCAGCCGCTCTCTGCGCTCACAAGCCGGCTAGCTTGGCTGGCAAGCTCGCCCTGTCTCCCAAGCAGCAAAGCTCAGCCGAGCCGCTAGCAAAGCGGAGAGTCGCCCTTTCACACCAATTTCATGGCAGAATCAGCAGTAATTCAATTCAATAGGCTCCAAATTCAATTTAAAATAAAGCAATTTGCTGGAAAGGCAACCAGTTTCGCTTGCTAGGAAGAGTCAGGCTGGCAAGGGGGACAAGCTGAGGGCGATAAAGTAAAAACGGGCGGCCATCTAAATCAACCGGCGAAATCTCTAAACTCGTTGCGACAGCTCCCGTGTTTACGTCGCCCGCTGCGATTCTATCCATGCTTGCCGAGCCTCCATCCGTTTGGCTCGAACATCCACCATGGCGGCTGCGTCAGTGGCGACAACAAGCAAAACCAGAAAATGTGTCACCCTCAAGCCAGAAAGGTTTAGCCCAATTTTGCGCGCGCAAACTTTGGAGGGCAGCTCAGGTTTGGCGGGGCTGCTCGCCGATCACGACTTGCGGATAATGGGGGCATGGCGAGGGTATGGCGTACAATTTGGCGGAATCCAAGTGCCATGGATGATCCCATCGCTCCTATTGGTTCCTGCTCGGCCAATTGGCTCGCTCGCCCGCACTTGTCGGCCTGCGAGAGCGGCTCTTGGCCGATGGCTGGCCGACCGGCTGCCTGGCTGCCGTTTGGTTGGCCACCTGGCGAGCGCAGGCAGCAGCGCTCTCAACTGGCGGTCGCTCATTCTGGCCAAACCGCTTGCTCGGTTGCGTAAGCGGAGCCTTGGGCTGGATTAGCGCATTCAAATGCGCCCGCTCTGTGTCAAGATTGGCGGCCAAACTTGTCGCCACGAATTAATATCGATTTCCATCCAAACTGGATGGCAGGCGAGCCGTGAGCTCTGCTCGCTCGGCCGACATTTTAAGGTTACACTAACAGGTTGTCTAAAATGCCAACTGGAACTGCAACAACAATGCGCTGACTGGATGAGTGCGGGTCGGCTTGTTGGTTTGGCTGGCTGGCTGGCTGGTTGGTTGAGGTTTAGGTTTAGGTTTAGGTTTGCCGAGAGTCGGCTTGTTAGTGCAACGTTTAGCTTGAATTGCGGTTACAGTGGTGCGACCAGGAGCGGCGCATCCATGGCGCCCAGCGCGAGGGTCTAGTTTCGTGAGCAAGCCAATGGGAGGCGAAACGGGCCGCCGGCATTGAGCCCGTGAGTCTGCCCGCACGCCAAGCGCCGCTTACGCCCGACCGAGCGCTCCCAAAAACAACAGGCTCCCATTGGCATTGTGTTGGCGGCGGCCGCCAGTGCTGCCTTGCCAGTAGTCGCAGGTGCAGCCAGAGCCGGAAACGCAGCCCATCCCCATCGAGGACGCCCGCGCCAGTCGGCTTGTCTCGCGGCAGCGACGAGCAAGGGCGCGCGCTCGCCAAGATGGCGCCGCCGCCGCCGCGAGCAGAGCAGCCTGGATGGGCTGGCCCACAGCCAGCAAGCTAGTCCGAGAGGTGAGAGTGGAGCGCAGCAAACAGGTTGAGAGACGTCGCGCGGGAATTATGCGCCGCCCGCACTTGCAAACGGTTTTGGTTGAAAAATTAGTATTCACTCTCCGCCCTCCATGAACTTGGAACGCGACCGGCCTGTTGATCTGTATGGCGGCGCTCGCCCCACTCTTTGGGCGGCGGTTTGGCTCGAGGGCGAAAGCGATAAGTTTTGCTGGCGATGATTTATTAGCCGCTCTGCGCTGGCGGATTGAAGTTCAGTTTAATTATTGCCATCCGCTCTGTGTGTTCGGTTCTAAACTCTTCGCCTGGCTGGCTGGCTGGCTGGCCGGCCGAGTGGCAGGATAATTTGCGGTTCCGTTGAAGATTGAAAGTGGTGCCCGTCTCGAGCCAACATTGTGTTTGGCGACAGGCGGCCGATCGCCCTCCAGCTCGCCAGCTCGGATCCGGGCGGCCATTGTTATTCATGGCGCGAGTGTAGTGAATTATTGGCCGCCGCCCGCGGGCCAGTGGGCGAGTTGACGAGCCGCAACCCTTGCAGTGGCCGCCGATGGCTCGAGGAAGCGACACTGGCCGCGCTCAGGTGGCGGCCAATCGGAGCGACTTGGCGGCTCTCGTCGGCTGGCCGTCCATATCATGTGTTTGCTGTGCAGCCACCCGCCTACTGCCAACCTCAGCCTCCAATGGGACCACACGCGAGCGCTTGCCAACCGACTCGCTCTTAGCTCGCCCGCCGAGCCGCCACCAATTCGAGTTTTGCTCGCAAGACGAAATAGGGAAACAATTTGACGCTCCAACAAAGGGAGAGGAACTGTTTGTTAATGTTAACTAGCAATCGCAACTTTTATCCGAGCTGACCCGCCAGTTGGCGCTCGACTCGAAGCGAGCCGGCTCACAGCGAGCGCCCTTTTCCCAAACAAACTTCCCTCCAATGACACTCGCCGTTAAGCCCCAAACACTCTTGGCTCCATCTGCAACCAGCTGGTGGCCGCTCGTTCAATGGGCTAAAGTTCACACACACACACACACAAACTGGACACAACGGAGGGAGCGCGAACGCCCGCGGCTCCATCGCAGCCTTGTGAGCCCACCACCTGTTTCAATTTCGAGCTTGCAAACCAAACGCCCAGCATGCGGAGCGACCGAAAGTAACCCAGTTAGTTGATCTATGTTGTCTCAAACCTCGAAGTTACTCCGGTGTCTTGACTGCCATGAGCGCAACTCCTAAGCTCGCAAAACTGGACCAGGCGAGCGATCGTTTTGGTGCCGCTCGCTTGATTAGATTGCCGGCTCGTATGCCATGCAGACGAGCGGTTTGCTTGACAAAAGCGAGCTCCTCTTGCCGTCAATGCCGAGAGCTACTCGTTGGTTGGATTCGAAACCGAAACCCAAAACCAAATTGTCGCCATCCAAGGAGGCGCCTCTCGGACGCCACAGGTAGGCCTGTGTGTTCCGCGAACATTCTGTTTTCACGCCGAAGATGGCGCCTCCTTGCGCCCGCTCGAGCAAGCTTTCGCTGCGCCGAGGGAACGGCAGGTGGCGCGAGCGAGTCCGCCGATCAGCTGTTGTGGACGCCGGCGCAATGGGCTCGCCGGCCGGCAAGCCCAATAAGAAACTCTATTGGCGGCTGGCTCCGTTTGCGACATTGAGTTGCTCAGTCAGCTTTCTACTGTTGAGAGGCTCCCATGAGTTGAGTTGGGCGAGAGGGACAGAGGCGACTTGCGCCAGGTGTGAGGCAGCGAGCGAGAGAGGGACAGGAGGAGAGAGAGAGAGAGAGAGAGAGGCGTTTTGAAAACATGTACTCCGTTCAGGTGCTCGCCCAAATCCGGCTCAACCTGGCGAGCGTTGATCAGTTTCTGACAAATGCTTGCGGTCTGGCCGACGACAACCCAGACATCAAGGAGTCAGTCTACGCGGCCGCAAAGGATGCGAGAGCCTCCGCCTTGCTGATTGACCACTTGCGCGGCCTCTTCAGTCGCCAGCACTCGATGGAGCAGCTTGAGCTTGAGGCGGCGAGCAAATTTTTGAGAGCGAAGGCGGCCGCGTTTGAGCCGGCGGGTGGGCAGCCGCAGCAGCAGCAGCAGCAGCTTCAGCTTCAGCGCCTCAAACTGGATCAAAACTCGCAACTCTTCACCTACTCGAACAGGCTGACACTGGTTCGGGCTGCAAAGAGTCTGGTTGCAAACGTGGCCAAGATCCTCTACTTCACCGACTCGATCGCGCTAAAGTCGAGCTCGAGCCAGCAGCAGCAGCAGTGGCGACTCCAGCAGCACCTGGAGGCCGCGAGCCAGAACGAAAAGGTAAGCAGATTAGCGCTGGCGGCCCATCCGAGCTAATAAGAACAACAAGCATTTCGTGCCCGCCGGCCGCCATTTGCGGCCAGCGAGCGAGCGAGCGGCGGCGGCGGC